>ENA-UOWO01001057-UOWO01001057.1-activated-sludge-metagenome-genome-assembly--contig:-NODE-1057-length-37695-cov-11.837912_pt1 | contig 37695 bp, 36 predicted proteins | sample MGYA00238148_ERZ761564 | MGnify/ENA primary metagenome ERZ761564 (study PRJEB28885, sample SAMN05720194) | activated sludge metagenome | isolation source: Anaerobic digester | place: USA... | reverse complement strand
TTGCTTTACGAGCAGGACAAAGCTTCGGGCAATGCACACCTTGATTATTTCATGAGTTTTTTGATTGCCGAGAGCAACGTAAAAATTTATGAATACAACCGCATCATCCGGGATCTGAACGAGCATACTAAGGAAAGTTTCCTTGCCGAATTGTCGGAGCGCTTCTGGATCAAAAACAAGGCGCAGGAATTGTGGAAACCCACACGTAAGTTTGAATTTGGGATGTATCTCGATGGCGATTTCTACGCGCTCACTCTTAAGGATGAAAACAATTTCCATTCGGCACTCGAAAGCCTCGACGCTCAAATCCTTTACGAAAAAGTACTGCACCCGATTTTGGGCATTGCCGATTTGCGCAACGATGAACGCATCGATTACATTCCCGGCAACCAATCGATTATGACCATCAAGGAAGTGGTTGATGAAGGTGAATTCGAGGTAGGATTCATGCTGTTCCCGGCCGAAATCGGCGAAATCACGGCGCTGGCCGACAATCACCTGATCATGCCGCCCAAAAGCACGTACATCGAGCCCAAGTTTCGCAGCGGGCTCGTGATTTACGAAATCTAAAATACCTACGCATGTCTATCGCCCAAAACCTACAATCCATCAAGTCGCAATTGCCCGAGCACGTCACTCTTGTGGCGGTTTCCAAAACCAAACCCGTCGCCGACCTGATGCAGGCTTATGACGCGGGCCAACGCGTATTTGGCGAGAACAAAATCCAGGAAATGACCGACAAGTTTGAGCAAATGCCAAAGGATATTAACTGGCATATGATTGGGCACGTGCAGAGCAATAAGGTCAAATACATGACACCTTATGTCGCTTTGGTTCACGGCGTTGACAGTCTGAAATTGCTTTCTGAAATCAACAGGCAGGCGCAGAAAAATAATCGTGTGATTGATTGCCTCTTACAGGTGTATATCGCAGAAGAAGATACGAAATTTGGTCTCGACGACGATGAATTGCAGGAATTGTTGTCTTCGGATGAATTCTGTTCGCTGAAACACGTCAGGATTCGAGGTCTCATGGGCATGGCAACCTTTACAACAAACCAACAACAGATTCGCAAAGAATTCGACCATCTGAAAGCGGTTTTTGATACCTTTGCAACCGAATACCAATTCGATACCCTCTCCATGGGCATGTCTGGCGATTATCAAATCGCGATATCCAGCGGAAGTAATATGGTTAGGATTGGCAGCAGTATTTTTGGTTCCCGATAAGACAACCGCCCCATTTTTAGCTCCAAAACCTACAGCATTTGTACGCAATACTTGACATAGAAACCACCGGTGGACAATACAACGAAGAAGGCATTACCGAAATTGCCATCTATAAATTCGACGGCCACGAAATCGTAGACCAGTTCATCAGCCTGGTCAACCCCGAAATCCCAATCCAACCCTTTGTGGTTAAACTCACCGGCATCAATAACACCATGCTGCAATCGGCACCCAAGTTTTTTGAGGTGGCCAAACGCATCATTGAAATCACCCAAGGTTGCATCATCGTGGCACACAATGCGGTTTTTGATTACCGCATCCTGCGCACCGAATTCAGGCGTTTGGGTTACACCTTTGAAGCGCAAACCCTTTGTACGGTGGAGCTCGCAAAAGTGCTCATGCCAGAACAGGAATCGCATAGTCTGGGCAAACTCGTCCGCGCGCTGGGCATCCCGATGGCCGACCGACACCGAGCCAGCGGCGATGCGATGGCGACTGTGAAACTGTTTAAGATGTTACTGGACAAAGACCTCGAGAAAGTAATCGTAAAAGGGCTCATCCAAACCGAAGTGGTCAAAGGATTGGCACCAAAATTACTGGATATTGTAGACAATTTACCTTCGAGAACCGGTGTTTATTACATCCATCGCGAAGACGGCCAGATCATCTACATTGGCAAGAGCCGGAACATCAAGAAACGCGTCAACCAGCATTTTACGGGCACCACGAGCAAATGCAAAAAAATCCAGCGTGAGGTATTTAGGGTGACTTTTGAGGAAACCGGTAGCGAACTCATCGCATTGCTAAAAGAAAGCGAAGAAATCAAGCGCAACCAACCCGTATACAACCGCTCGCAACGCAAGACGGTTTTTCCTTGGGGATTGTACTTGCAGGAAAACCCAAACGGTTACCTTCAATTGTTGGTTAAAAAAATCGATACCAAACAAAACGAACTCGCCTCTTTTGCAAGCTTCCTGGAAGCAAAGAATTTCCTGTTCAAAACCACCACAGACTATGCGCTATGCCAGAAAATCAATGGGCTTTGGGAAGGCGACGGTGCGTGCTTTGCACATTCGGTAGCGGCTTGTGATGGCGCTTGTTTGGGTGAAATCGGTACAGAAGTTTACAATTTGCGTGTCGAGGAATTTGTCGATAAAACCAGGTTCGGTAACAAAACGCTTGTACTGCTTGACCGCGGCCGGAACGTGAACGAACGCAGCGCTATTTTACTTGAAGCGGGCGTTTACAAAGGGTATGCTTTTTACGACCTCAATTACCAGATCCACAATATTGACATTCTGTATAAAATACTGGTGCCGATGGCCGATAACCGCGATACGCGCAGCATCATCCAAAACCACATCAGGAAAAGCAAACACGTCAAAATCGTGACATTATAAAACCATTTTTGCGGCAACGCTTTCGCGAAGTTTGCTTATTTTTGGGTAAGTACTAAAATGAAACCCTTGCGTCCCATTACTTCAAATCGATTGCGTCGAAAATTCCATCAGGTCATCTACGAGGCCGATACGCCAGCGGGCAAGATTTTCGATTTGGTATTGCTGCTGCTGATTATTATCAGTATCGTTACCGTAATGCTCGAAAGCGTAGCCGAAATCAGGCTCAAATACGGTAATCTGCTTGAAATCATTGAGTGGGTGATTACGGTTTTTTTTACGATAGAATACGTCGGGCGCGTTCTTTCTGTGGGCAAGCCGCTCAAATACATCTTTAGTTTTTATGGCATCATAGATTTGTTGGCGATGCTTCCGGCTTATATAGACCTATTGTTTCCGGGGATGCATTTTCTACTCTCGCTACGCGCGATTAGGCTGTTGCGCGTTTTCAGGATATTGAAATTGGTGCATTTTGTGGGTGCAGGGAACGCGCTTATTGAGGCACTCAACAAGAGCAAAAGCAAGATTGCTGTTTTCCTGTATACGGTGGTGGTGCTTTGCATCATCCTGGGAACGATCATGTATATGGTAGAAGGCCCCGAGAATGGATTTTCAAGCATCCCAATCAGCGTGTACTGGACGATTGTTACCTTAACCACCGTAGGCTTTGGCGATATTACACCACAAACACCACTGGGGCAATTCATTTCTGTGCTGATCATGATTTTGGGGTACGGGATTATAGCCGTGCCCACGGGCTTGGTCACCGCGCAATTCATGTCAAGCCGCACCGAACCAGATACCAATACCCAATCCTGCCCGAACTGCAGTGTTTACCATCACCGTGACAACGCTAAATTTTGCTACAATTGCGGACATGAACTCGACAAAAAATGAAGACTTTAATTACGGTTGTAGGACCCACTGCCATAGGAAAAACCGCCTTATCGATTAAGCTCGCGCAGCATTTTAACTGTGAAATCGTGTCTTGCGACAGTCGGCAGTTCTTTAGCGAAATGCGCATTGGCACTGCTGTTCCCGACGGTAATGAACTTGCCGCAGCGCCGCACCATTTCATCCAGAACAAATCGATTTTTGAGCATTATACGGTGGGCGATTATGAAAAAGAAGCGATTGCTAAACTCGACGAATTGTTCGGGACCAACGATTTCGCCGTTCTGGTAGGCGGATCAGGTTTGTATGTGGACGCCGTGTTGAAGGGCTTTGACAATTTCCCCGCTATTGATGCATCGGTACGCGAGTCGGTTTCTAAAAACTATAACGAACGTGGAATTGGTTGGCTGCAACAGCAATTGCAGGAATTCGATTCGGCTTATTACGCGAAAATACAAGCCGAAAACCCCCAGACTTTGATGAATCCGCAACGGCTCATGCGTTTTGTAGAAGTGTGCCTGGGAACCGGAAAATCGTATTCGTCATTTCTTGACCAAAAGAAAAACGAGCGCCGCTTCACTCCTATTTTGATTGGGTTGGATGCCAGTCGCGACGTAATGTATGACCGGATCAACCGCCGTGTTGATCTGATGGTCAATGCCGGTTTGGTGGAGGAAGCGCGGCAACTGTATCCCAATAGGCAATTGAATGCCCTGCAAACCGTTGGTTATCGGGAGTTGTTTGATTATTTTGAGGGAAAAACAAGCCTCGAGACCGCCATCGATGAAATCAAAAAAAATACGCGCCGTTTTGCCAAAAGGCAGTTGACGTGGTTCAAACGCAACGAAAACGTTCGATGGTTTGACTTTAAAACTGATAGCGAAACGATTATACAATCAATACGATGCCAATAGCTGAAAATTTTACATCTGTTTATTCCCATGAATGGGAAATCAATTTCACCCAATGTGCGCCCAACGCCTATCTAAAGTATGTGGATTTGTGCAACCTCTTGCAACTCACCGCAGCCGAACATTCGATTTTGGGCGGATTGAGTTTCAATGATATGCAGGTGTTTCACCAGGCTTGGGTACTCAGCAGAATCCGTGTAGAGATTACCGCATTGCCCAAATGGCAGGACAAGGTTACAGTTAAAACCTGGATTGAGGACTTGCATGGCGCCCGGTCGGTGCGGAATATTGAGATGTACCTTGACGGAAAAAAAATTGTAGGCGCTACTACCTATTGGGCCGTTTTCAATACGCAATTGCGAAAGGCCGAGGCGCTTGCCCTGCCGCATGAACACTTTGAGAAATTCCCTAATTGGCACGCGACCGAAAAAGGGTTTTCAAAAATTGACTTAGCGCGTGAAACGGAATTGGTAAAGGAACATCGCGTGGTGCTTTCGGATTTGGATATCGTGAACCACGTAAACAATGTGAAATATTTGGAATGGTGCCTAGATACTTTGCAGCCGAAAGCCATTTTAAAACAGCAAATCAAGGCGCTTGAAATGAATTTCATGCGGGAATTGAATTTGGACGATTTGGTTGCGATACAAAGTTCGGGTATTAAAAAACCTGAGTTTTTTAGGGTTGAAAAAGACGGGAAGAGTTGTTTTGCTTTGGAATTGGAGTGGTCGTAATTCAATATTCAAAATTCGTTATTCAACATTCAACCTTTCTTTTAATATTGAATATCGAACAACGAATAATGAACTTTGAAGTGGGATGCACTAGCCCGGATTGCAGCGGCATCCTTTTTCTGGCTTCTTTAGCCAGGAAAAGATACAGCGGAAAGCCGGATTAGCTCCTGACAAAAAACAAAAAAGCCCCGAAAATTCGAGGCTTTTATTTATTCTGATACTTTGTTCTTGACGACGAGCCTGAAACCTTCGCCGTGGATGTTGAGGATTTCTACGTCTTCATCGGCTTTGAGGTACTTACGCAGTTTGGCGATGTAAACATCCATACTCCTTGAAGTAAAGTAGTTGTCGTCTCTCCAGATTTTGGTAAGCGCCAATTCACGCGGCATGAGGTCGTTTTCGTAAACGGCGAGCATTTTTAGCAATTCGTTTTCTTTTGGCGACAATTTAATGGGCTCATCATTCTTGTACGTTAGGAAACGTAGCTTTGAATTGAGGTGGAAATTGCCGATTTGGAACTCGAATTTCACGTGGTCGGTCTTGACATCTGAGGCTTTGCGTTGGATGATGGCCTTGATTTTCATGAGCAACACTTCTGAATCGAAAGGTTTGTTGAGATAATCATCGGCACCTACTTTGTATCCTTTAAGTACATCTTCCTTCATCGATTTGGCGGTTAGGAAAATAATGGGCACTTCCTTGTTTTTCTCGCGGATTTCCTTGGCCAATGTGTAACCGTCTTTGTACGGCATCATTACGTCGAGTATGCAGAGATCGTAAGTGTCCTTTTTGAATTTTTCGAAACCTTCCATTCCGTTTTTGGCCAAAGTGACATCGAAGTCATTCAACGTCAAGTAGTCTTTCAGGATCGCCCCGAAATTCTGGTCATCTTCTACCAAAAGAATTTTTTTGTTTTCAGTTTCCATATGCTTTTTTTTAATTGATGAGTGGTATTTTGATAATAAATGTACTTCCTTTTCCTTTCTCGCTTTCCACGAATATCTGACCGTTGTGGTCGTCGATAATCCTTTTAACGTAGGCGAGTCCTAATCCATGGCCTTTTACGTTGTGCAAATCACCGGTGTGTTCGCGGTAGAATTTTTCAAAAATTCTTTTTTGTGCCACTTTGCTCATTCCGGCGCCTTGGTCTTTGACTTTTACGATGACGAAATCTTTTACGTTTTCTGTATAGATGTCAATCACAGGCGCTTCGGGCGAGTATTTGATGGCGTTGTCAAGAACATTTACAATGACATTTGTAAAATGTACGTCATTGAGCAATACCGTTGTCCTGTTGGCATTGAAATGTGTCGTAATCGTACCTTGACGGTCTTCTATTATTAAATTGACATGCTCAATGGCTTCCTCAATCACTTCGTGAATGTTGTTTGATTCCTTACTGATCTCGAGTTCTTTTTTCTCAAGTTTGGATATGCGCAATACGTTCTCTACCTGCGCGTGCATGCGTTTGTTTTCATCACGAATCATTTGCAGGTAACGGTGCACTTTGTCTTTATCTTCAATCACCTTTGGGTTCTTGATCGCGTCGAGCGCGAGGTTGATTGTGGCAATCGGCGTCTTGAACTCATGCGTCATGTTGTTGATAAAATCGGTTTTGATTTCTGAAATCTGTCGTTGCCTGATCAATTGGTTGAGCGCACTTGAGTAAGCAATGATGATGATCAACGTAAAAACAATCGAGAGTATGGTTATCCCTACCAGATCTGAGAAAAGAAATTTTTCTTTCTGCGGAAAACAAACCAACAACTGGTATTTATTATTGCCCTCGTTGTCGGTAAATATGGGTATGGTATAAGTATCATTCTTTTCGTACCTGAACTTATCTGATTGGACTTTTGTAGCCAGACCATTGCTGTAGACCGCGTACTGAAAAGGAGTTTTAACACCGTATTCGTTAAGCTCGTTGTACAATAGCTTTTGCAGGTTTTCTTTAGTAATTCTTTCCTGCAAAGGCTTGGCTGCAGCTATATCTTTAAAAAAAATCTCAAATTGCGCATTATCGAGGATGTCGAGCTTCACATTTTTTTGAGTCTTTACGTCGGGCGTGACTTTATGTTGTACGTTCGAATTATCGATGTTGGCATTGTTGTAGACTTCGGTCACACGCTTGGACGAAAAATTCTTAAGCTTGAGGCTGTCAATTTTTTTATCAAAGAACGAGGATGAAATATTGTAATCCTCAGAGATAATATTATTAGAATAAATAATGGTTTCGTTGGTACGCGAATCTCTCTGATAATAACCGAATTCAAGGAAATCGCTCTTTTGCGGTTCTTTCCCGATACTGTCTTTTAGTTTTTTATATTTGTCGATAAAGCTGTACGCTTCTTCTTTTTCAAGCTTATCGGCGACGTTGCCTATTACCTGTTTGACGTGAAATCGGAACTGCTCTTCGTTATTCTTAAAAGACGTGTTGAACCAATAAACCTGTACTAAAATTATCCCGATTAAGGACAAACTCATGAGTAAGACAAGCAATCGGAAAAACAATTTATTCATCTTAACAAAGTTATCATTTTAACATTTGTACCTTTAATACATTAACCAAAGATTAACATCTAAACCGAATTTTAGCGAATTGTCAGTTTTTTTAATATTTTGCCTGCTTGTGCTTTGGCTTCGTCCCCATTTGTATTGTCGATTACATAATCGCTTTTTGCGATACGTTGGGCATCGGTCCATTGGTTGGCAATCCGCCTTAAGACTTCGTCGCGCGTAACGCCATCCCTTTTTATCACCCGCGCTATCCTGATTTCCTCGGGAGCGGTAATGGTAATTATGGCATCACAGTTTTTGTAACTTCCGGATTCAAAAAGTATCGCCGCTTCTTTAATTACGATGGGTGCATTGGCATGTTGGGTCAGCCATAAATCAAAATCAGCTTTTACCGCAGGATGGATAATGGCATTGAGTTGTTTTAATTTTTCGGGATCCGAAAATACGAGTTGCGCTAGTTTTTGGCGATTCAATCCACTACCGTTAAAAACGTCTGCCCCGAATTGATTTTTGATTTGTTTGCGGACTTTTGGTAATGCGGTGACATTTCTCGACGCATCGTCGGCAATGTAAACAGGAATCCCGAGCGACTTAAAGTAGCTGGCGATTGTTGATTTACCGCTTCCGATTCCACCTGTCAGGCCAATGATTTTTGTCATTTGGTAAAGAATAATTCAGGAAATGCTTCCTGTGGTTTCTGTTTGAGAATATTGATTCGGCAGAAGGAGGCAATAAAACCAGAACCATATCCAAAAAATTGCTTCCAAACCGCCACTAGCGAAAGCCACCCAATCTTAAGGCTTTTATTCTGGACAGACGCCACCACGAACAATACCACAAAATAGAGGCAGTACATTTTGAAGAAAAAATCGATCCTGAAAAACACCAGTAAAACCGACAGGGCAAGTCCGATAATAAAAAACGACGGGAAAAAATAGGTGAGCTTACCGTATTGCGGGTGCCAATGGTTTAAAATGGGGCGCGCCTTTCCGAATTTATTGACCTGAATAGAAAACTTGTCCCAATCTATACGCCGCTTGTGGTACACGTAGGCCGAAGCGTACAATTTGGTTTCGAATCCGAGATTCCAAAGCCGGATGGATAAATCGGGATCCTCGCCAGGATGGATGTTGCCAAAACCGCCCGAAGCCTCAAACGCTTTCCTGGACAATCCCATATTAAAACTGCGCGGCTGGAATTTGCTTATTTTTTCGGACCCTCCGCGAATGCCTCCGGTTGTCAAAAACGAAGTCATTGCAAAATTAATTGCTTTCTGGATGTCAGAAAACGAATCAAGCGCTTTGTCTGGACCGCCAAAACAATCTACATAATCGTGCTCGAGTTGAAAAGCGACAGCGGTGAGGTATTCGCTCGGAATGATACAGTCCGAATCAAAAATAATGAAATAATCGCCTTTTGCTTTTTGCATCCCAAAATTTCGCGAATCACCAGGGCCGGAGTTTTCCTTGAAATAGTAAGATATATCGAGTTGGTTGCGATATTGTAAAACTACAGATTCGCAAGTATTGGCAGATCCGTCTTCAACAATTACCACTTCAAATTCCCCGCTGTAATCTTGTTTGGAAAGGCTTTCCAGAAAGTCGGCTACTTCATCCGGACGATTGTAGACGGGAATCACCAATGACAAAAACATATTCTTTTTTTAACAAATATAAGCTTTATAAAAACAAAACCACCCTTTTGGGTGGCCCTGAATAGTGTCATTATTCTTTAATCACTTTGAGTGTTTTGATCCGGTCTTGCGTTGTCACCTTAACGATGTAGGTGCCTTGCGATAACAAGCGTAGGTCAACTTTTACATGGTCGCCATCCGATGGAACCGTCATTACCTGTTGCCCGATTAAATTGTAGATTTCTAGATTTTTGATGTTTTGCTTAGCTGAAACTTCCAAAACGTCCTTTACCGGATTCGGGTAAGCTTTGAACGAACGATCATCAAAATCGGCAGTAGTCAAAGTCGGACTCCATGCTGCAACCTGGAAAGTTCCGTATACGTCATTGCCGTATTCCCAAACCCGTGCATAGATTATTTCGCCTGGCATTAATCCTGTGAGTGAGAGTTTTGAAAAAGCGCCTACGCCATCATCGTCATTGCATCCTATCACGTTGAGATTGCTGCAGTCTCCTGTAAAAGCCATGAGTACGGTATCATTGAGTGCCGATCCCGGATTGGGTTGTACTTCTATAGTGATGTTTCCGTCGGCAGGAACGACCGCGTTGTACCAAACGTCCCCGCCAAATCCAAATGTCGCGCACGAAGGCCCGGGAACTCCGGTCGTCTTTGTAGCGCTGACATTGGTTCCTACAACTGGATATTCTTCAAAAGCGGTACCTGGAGTCAAGGTTACAGCGCCGTCGCAATCGTCGTTCAAAGGAGCTGGTGCCAAGGTTGTAAATATTACCGGTGCCGACCAATTGCTATATCCGTTCACTCCACAATCGGCTCTTACGTACGCTTCGTATGTTGTTCCCGCCTCTAAGCCGGCAATGGCGACCTGCGAATTCACATTTGGATTAGACGGTACGCCTGTGGGCACACCGCCGCCAACTGGAGTGATGTGCAAATCCCAGTCGGTTTGGCTACATACTCCTTGCCATTCTAGCTCTACCGTGTCAGACAATAATCCACTGGCAACAAGCCCGATAGGAATCTGGCAACTGGTAGCTGCGGTAATCGTAATATCATAGTCTTCGACTTCGCCGTAACCGTAATTAATGCAAGGATCTATGGTTCCCGCTCCGGTGCTCCAAACGTCACGAATACGCATTCTGTGCACGCCCATGGGTGCATCGCAAGACAAGGTAATTGTAAAAATACCGGTGCCGTTGGCGGCAATTGGTGTCGAAAACCCAACCCTTTCGGAAAGACTAAAAATACCATCGTCGTTGTAATCAATCCAAACGGCTATATTTTGATTTTGGTAGGTCCCAACTGTAACATTCACTTCATAAGATACACCGGCTTCAAGAGTTGCGGTGACATTCTCTAGCCCGGAAAAATAGGTGTAGTACGGGTTAACCGGCTCGGTGCCCGTATTGTTGGCCAATGTTGTCCCAGTGATAACAACATTTGAAATAAGATCGCCGTCGGTTTTTCCATTGGTGTAGGTTGGCAAACAATAGCACTCATTAACACTATTCATTGCAACGGTAATCGGGTTGCTGAACGCCACATTCCCCAAACAGCTAACTTGACATTTATAACTCGTCTCAACGGATTGGCTTGCAATGTAACTGGATGAAGTAGCATTACCAATTGCAGAATAGTTGACACCGTCTACGGCCGAATACCATTGATAAGTAATCCCGTAACCAGGTGTAAAATTCTCTAATCCCAAAACAAATGAGTTGGCGGCACAAACAGAAGCCAAGGTTGCGGTACTGTTTCCAGGCGTTGGCATGCCTGAACATTCGGGTTGCGGTACAAAGCTATAGCGTTGGCCTAAAAGAAATGTCGTAGCGCTGACCCCGTTATTGGCAATTGTCGATGAGGCGAAAGCAATGGCCTCGGGCGTAACACTTAGAAAGGAAATTGCGTCATTGAGGCCGATGGAAGCCGATGACGGTGTAACCAAATCCATCGTAGGCCCATAAATAAAAACTACCTCTCCCGTAGTTTCGTGCAGTCGCATTTTAAACGATCCGAAAGCGGTCGCGCTAACATTACCGCCATTGCCGATATTGATATTGTCCCACCCTATCTCAAGTGTTCTGTTTGGCGCCAGGCCAGAAACTGCGTACTGAATACTCCCTGTCGTACGATTGTGGTCATCCCAGAAAGCGGCTATTACAGGCGCTTGTGGATTTGTGTTACTCAGGGCATTTGTCCAGGATTGGCCACCCACAGGAGCGCCCAAACGAATCCAGCCATTGACATTGATACTAAAAGTATTGTAGGTGATTCCGCAATAACTGAAATCAAAACCTATTGGAATATTGTTCTCACTACCATCGTCACCGGTGGCAGTTGAGTTAATGCCAACAACAGGCGAATACACCTCTGTTGACTGCGAAAATAGATAGTCTGAAGCGTTTTGGCAATAACTATTGCCTACAGAAAAAAGAAAAAAAACGATAGCAAAACAGGTAATTTTTTTCATGGGTATTATTGGTTTGTTTGATTTTTTTTTCTAAAAGTAGTAAAAAAAAGAAAACAATCATCCATAAAAAAAGCCACCCGAAGGTGGCTCTTAATTTTCATCATTAAAAGGTTATTCCTTTACAACTTTGATTGTAGTTTGTTGATTGTCAGAAGCAACTTTTACCATGTAGGTTCCAGCAGCCAAGTTTGACATATCAATTTGAGAAAGGTTAGCATTCACCGATTTAGTAATTACTTCCTGACCCAACACATTGTATACTGCAACATTTGAAATTGCTTTGTCGTATGAAAGGTTCAAGATGTTTTTAACCGGGTTAGGATATGCTTTGAAATTTGTCATATCGAAACCTTTTGTTGAAAGGTTTGGATCGGTCAATCTCAAGTTAAAAGTACCTTGCTCGGCAGCGTTACTCCATACTTGTACGTAGTAAGTATTGGTTGCGGTTAATCCAGTCAAAGACTCGGTTGTTGCTGCCGTCAAGTTTGAGTTACAAGTACCTGTAACTTCTGTCAACACCGCACAGTCACCAGAATATACCGTAAAGTTAGCCGAAGTCATTGTAGTTGGCGTAACCAACACATCTACCGTAGCAGATGGCGCAACGAATGAGAACCAAACATCTTGTATTGAACCAAATGGATCACAAGTTGGTTGTGCTGCACTAACATCTCCATAAGAGTTGTCTGAACCTACATCGACTCCGTCAACGTTTACAGTTAAAGCAGAAGCACAAGTTTGGTTTGCTACAGCTGGTTCATTTACAGCAGCACAAGTCACATCCATAGTGTAAGCTCCTACTGATCCAACATTCCATCCTTCGATAGCGATGTAGTAAGTCGTAGTTCCGTCAGAAACGAAAGACACTCTTGAACGGATATCTGCAGGAGCAGGCCCACAAGTTGCATCATCATCATTACCTGCAACCAAAGTCAAGTTCCCAGAAGTTCCTGTGTAAACCAATACAGAAGTATCATATCCAGAACCACAAAGGTTTAAAGTTACTGTTTGTGAAGCACCAGAACCTGTATATTTGTACCATACGTTTGGAGCATCCATATCAGCACCAAATCCGTCAGGAGCGTTATCTTCATCTAAAGTAGCGGTAACGGTAGATCCCGTATAGTTAGCACCGCAAGAAACAGCTTCTGCGTCTGCAAAATTGTCGTTTGTCAAAGGGACAAAAGTTCCGCAGTTAACCGATCTGGTCCTGTTTACCTCTTCTTCACCGCAAGCAGCACTAGAGTGGGTATAAAACCTAACAACTCCAGTCGCAGTCGCAGTAGCAGTCCATACAAGTGGTGTTATTGAGTAAGCGGCAGCTGTAGCTCCGTTATCAGCACTAATGGTGATGTAGTCGCCTGGGTTAGAACTGGCGAAAGTATACTGTGTTCCTGAAACAACATTAACATTAGAATACTCTCCTGCGTAACCTGCAGCAGTAATGTTGTCTACCAATCCGTCACATGTAGGCGTGTAGGTAGCTGCCGGCCACAAGCCGCTGGTAGCGTCGAGACAACCAGTAAAGATAGCCATCGTCGTAAAAGAAACTGTACTCCATGAACTGAATCCAGCTCCGTCACAGTTGCTTCTAACGTGGAAATAATAAGTAGTATTTGCAGCCAAAGAAGTGGCATTATAAGACAATGCGGTAGTAGAAGTTCCTGCACCGGCTGGGTCGCCTGCATTTTCATCCAACACATACTCATAATTCACAGATCCTGCAGAGGCTGGCCATGAAATAGTGGCACTCGACTCTGTAACAGCAGACGCTGTTGGGTTTGGCTCTGAACAAAATGGCAACGCATCACTCACTACATCGTCGATATCAAAAATGAACATGTCTGCAGTTGTAGAGTGGAAACCTACATAAACCGTTTGCCCTACATAGGCCGATAAATCATAAGTGTACTTGTAAAAAGTAGTTCCGCTGGCCGGAGAAACATTAGACTCCAGAGTAACTGTAAAAGCACCAGCCGTTGGTGTGGTTGTTGACAAAACAACGTCAATCATTTCCGGATAAAGTGGGTCACGACTTCTTCCCCAAAAAGAAAGCCTGTCATTGACTCCCGCCGTTACTGTGATAGCCGGAGTAACCAAATAATCGTCGTGGGCTGTAGGTGTCGTATAAACGATACCTGCCACCCGGGTCCCGGTGTGGGCAAAAAGCGTTGTTGATGCAGATAAGTCGATACTTATCCATGTGTTGGCATCTCCGCCATTCAGAACTGTCCACGTAGCGGGCAATGCCTCAGACTCGAAACTTTCTGAAAATTGCGCGTTACTTTGCGTGACAATTGTCAAAAGAAACGCCATTACAAATGTAATTTTTTTCATGTTGATATGATTAGGTTAATAATTTTATAAAATTAGAAAAAAAAACTCAGGAAAAAAACTCCTGAGTGTATTAATATTGTTAATTTTTGTATCTTACTTGCCAAACAAATCAAGCACTTCTTGGCTTACGCCCATGTTAGAAAATCCGCCGTCGTGATACAAATTTTGCAGGGTTACCATTCTGGTAAGATCCGAAAACAAAGTAATGGTATAATTGGCACAATCGAGCGCTGACGCATTTCCCAACGGCGACATTTTATCGGCGTAGGTTATAAATCCGTCGAAACCCTTTACGCCTTGCCCTGCAGTGGTTGGCGTAGGAGACTGAGAAATGGTGTTGACCCTGACTTTTCTGTCTTTGCCAAAAAAATAGCCAAAACTTCTTGCTACCGATTCCAAATAGGCTTTATTGTCGGCCATATCGTTATAGTCGGGAAAAACACGTTGTGCTGCCATGTACGTTAAGGCTACATTACTGCCCCACTCGCTCATCGCTTCTTTTTTATACAACACTTGCATCACTTTATGGAAAGAAGCTGCCGATACATCCCAACCTTTCTGCGCGAAATCATAATCTTGGTCGGTGTAGTGGCGTCCCTTTCTCACATTGACCGACATCCCAATAGAATGCAGTACAAAATCAATCTTCCCACCAAGGATTTGAGTGGCTTGATCGACCAAATTTTCAAGGTCTGGAACAAAAGTAGCGTCAGCCGGAATGACTTTAGCATTTGTTTTAGCTGCCAATTGGTCTATCGTACCCATACGCATGGCAACCGGAGCGTTGGTAAGCACAAAAGTACCGCCTTCCTCATGCACCCTTTCGGCGGTCTTCCAGGCTATTGAATTTTCATCGAGCGCGCCAAAGATAATTCCGCGTTTGCCTTTAAGTAAATTGTACATTTTTATGATTTTATACTTGAAATACCTACCATTTCATCTGTTTCGGCACGGTAATCCACGGCATCAAATCCAAAGCCGAACAAATGATAAAAATCGCTGCGATAGCCGGCAAGGTCACCAATCTCGGCTACATTCTCGGTAACTGCTTTAGACCATAAACCCGCGACTTTGTCCTGGACATCCTTGCGCATTTCCCAATCGTCTATCCTAATCCTTCCCTTTTCATCGGTTGGGATGGGTTTTCCGGTATACAATCTTTCTCGAAACAAACGATCCATTTGCTCGATGCATCCCTCGTGAATGCCCTCTTCTTTCATGATTTTATACAGCAGCGAAATGTAAAGCGGAATCACAGGAATCGCCGAACTGGCCTGTGTAACCAGCGCCTTATTCACAGAAACATAAGCTTTCCCTTGTAGGTCCTTTAAAGTATCGGTGATTTTAAATGCGGTCGCTTCGAGATCGTCTTTCGCGCGACCGATTGTTCCCTTTCGGTAAACTGGCTCGGTCAATTCAGGGCCTATGTAAGAATAGGCTACGGTCATGGCGCCGTCTGACAATAATCCTGCACTCTTGAGATCGTCAATCCACATGGCCCAATCTTCTCCACCCATTACGGCAACAGTGTTTGCAATATCTTCCTCGTTACAAGGCTCGATACTAATGTCGGAAACTATGCCAGAGTGAAAGTCAACTGTTTTATTAGAATAAGTTTGGCCGATTGGTTTGAGAACCGAACGGTGCAACACTCCAGTTTCAGGATGCTGACGCACAGGCGAAGCCAAACTGTAAACCACCAAATCTACCTTTCCGAAATCTGCTTTGATCAAATCAAGCGTTTGTTGTTTGATCTCCTTGGAGAACGCGTCGCCATTGATACTTTTGGCGTAAAGTCCGGCAGCATGCGCCTGGTCTTCAAAAGCAGCAGAATTGTACCAACCAGGAGAAGCCGTCTTCCCCTCTGTTGGTGGTTTTTCAAAAAAAACGCCAATGGTTGCGGCGCCCGAACCAAAAGCACTTGCAATACGCGAAGCCAATCCAAATCCTGTAGAAGCGCCGATAACCAAAACTTTTTTCGGACCATCTATCGGTCCGTTCGATTTGATGTAATCAATTTGCTCTTTTACATTTTGCCGGCATCCTTCAGGATGAGAAGTGAGGCAAATGAAGCCGCGCATTCTTGGTTCTATAATCATAGTGTGGTTTTTAAAATTGAAGTGTAAATATAGCTTGTAATTTTTAATTCAACAAAGCTTTTGCGTGATTTAAGGCCGAGTCTGAAACCGTCGTTCCTGAAAGCATTTGCGCTATTTCCAGCACCCGTTCGTCGTTTGAAAGGATCTTGAGTTCGGTATGCGTAGCATCGTCCAGGATAGATTTGTACACCTTAAAATGCGTTGCTCCTTTGGCTGCAATCTGAGGCAAATGGGTGATGGCAAAAACTTGCATATTTGTGCTCATGTTACGCATAATCTCTCCCATTTTATTTGCGATTTCTCCCGAAACACCGGTGTCTATCTCATCAAAAATAATCGTCGGCAAATGCGAATATTCGGCTAGGATAGCCTTTGTGGCCAACATGATTCGCGACATTTCTCCACCCGAAGCTACTTTTTTCAGCAGGCCAAAATCAGATCCTTTATTGGCAGAGAACAAAAACTGCAACTCGTCTTTCCCGTTTGGCGTATAGTTCTTTGTTGGTGTAATTTCTATCTTAAAACGTACATTGGGCATGCCAAGATCGCTTAATATCGATGACCATTTTTGGGTTAATACCGGAAGTGTTTGTATGCGGTTTTGACGGATACTATCGGCAACTGCATCTAATATTTTTTCATTTTGCGCAATAGTACTTTCAACAGCAGCGATCTCGCTTTCGAGGCTGGCAACCGAGGTTACTTTCAACTCCAGATCAGATTGTATCACCAGCAGTTCCTCCACAGTTGTTACCTGGTGCTTTTTTTGCAAGTTGTAGATTGTTTGCAATTTCTGGTTGGCAGTTTCAAGCTGCTCGGGATCGGCAAAAAGGTTTTCTATAAGGCGCTCCAATTCGGCAATTACATCCTTGAGTTCTATACCCATGCTATCCACGCGCGCGTAAAGCGATTGGTATTGCTCAGAAAAACTAGCGGTTTTCTGCAGCGCAAGTTTCAACTCGTTGAGATTTAGAATCAACCCATACTGCTCGTTATTGGCAATAGCGACCGACTTATCCAGGTTTTCACGAATGTGCTCCACATTGGCCAATTGTTCCCGAACCGACTCCAATTCTTGTTGCTCGCCCGCTTTTAGTGAGGCAGTTTGCAACTCTTCTAACAAGAAACTGTTGTAATCTTGCTCTCTGATACTTGCGTGAAGTTGTTCTGTCAGTGTCTGCAAAAGCGACTTGTTTTCTTTGTTACGCCTAAGTTGGTCACCATACTCCTGAAGCAATTCCTTATTTGCGGCAATTGCATCTATAATTTGAAACTGGTATTGGATTTCTGAAAGTTCTTGTGTTTGATGCTGCGAGTGGACATCGATCAGAAAAGTACTTAAGTCCTGCAGTTCTTGCAAGTTGACGGGCGTATCGTTGATAAAAGCCCTGGATTTTCCCGATGGTAAAATCTCCCGACGAATAATCGTATGATCTTCATAATCCAAATCATTGGATTCAAAAAAAGGCCTTAGGTTGTAATCGGCTATGTCGAACTGCGCTTCAACGACGCATTTTTCTTCTTTATTTTTCAACGAAGTCAAATCGGCACGTTTCCCCAACACCAATCCTAAAGCGCCCAAAAGAATTGACTTTCCTGCCCCGGTTTCACCGGTAATAATTGAAAAACCTCCAGAAAAATCAATAGCTAATTTTTCTATCAAAGCAAAATTATTGATGGAAAGCGAGGTAATCATCAGGTAAAAAAAATATAAAAAAGGCCGTTTAATTAGAATTTAATTTGAGCCCACTTTGCCGAGTTCAGCGGAGAAATCCTATTGAGCGTATCCACCAATTCTGTAATTGGGATTTGCGGTCCGCCCGAGAATATTGAAACTATTTCATCGGCCTTGGCATCAAAAAACACGCGGGTCAAAAAGGCATTGGGGCGCACTTTGTGGATTTCGGCCAGCTTTTTCACGGCTTCAATGACTTTTTCCTTGGCCAATTGCTGGTCCTTTGCCATTTGGTCAATACCTTGAAAGTGGTAAATGTACATAGCTTCCCGAAAAGCCGAATAAGTCTCAGAAAACAAATCGTTCGACAAAAAATAGCGGTTTTGCGTGCCATCACTTTGGCTCCAACCTTTATAACCCGCCGACTGCGCTACATTAACGGCTTCTTGCGCCAAAGCATAATAGGGGTCGCCAGCTTTAAGCCCAAAAGTATCGGCATCCATGGCAATAATCATATAGCTGTAGTAAGCGATGACAGAAACCAGGTTCGACTCGAAAGCTGTTGCATTATAGGTAAGATTCTGGAACTCGGTATAATCAAAGCTGAAATCCTTGTCGTTATAATTGAAAATCGGGGAAGAATAGGTAGAATTATATCCAGGGCGCGATGAAGAAACTTGTATCGTACCCGAAAACTGGGGTGCATTGCCTTCAAGGATGGTAATGAACATCGTACAATTGATACGCTCGTTCACCTTGTAGGTTTGGGTAGTCCAACTGGTCTTGTTTACAAAATCCGACAGTGATTTCTCAAGGGTTTTATAGACCTGCATATTGGTTCCTCCTACTTTTTCTGCGTTGACCTTTACGGTGCAGTTCAATTCCTGTGCCTGGGCGTAACCCAAAAAAAGAGCAAACAATAAACTAAATAATTTACGCATAATGGGCGATGATTTTATGGATAATATCTTCTGCAACGGCTTCTTTAGATTTTAATTGCATGGGCTCAACTGAAAACGATGAGTCGATAAAGGTAATTTTATTTGTCGGTTTTCCAAAACCGGCACCTTCATCATTGAGCGAATTGAGCACGATCAAATCTAGGTTTTTTTTTCGGATCTTTTGCTGTGCATTTTCTACCTCATTTTCGGTTTCAAGCGCAAATCCCACTAAAAATTGACTTTTTTTGATTGCGCCGAGCGATGCAAGGATGTCTTGGGTCTTTTCAAGTTCAATCGTCAATTCTGATTCGGCCTTTTTAATTTTCTGCAATGCCACAGTTTTTGGGCGGTAATCCGCAACGGCGGCGGCGGCAATCGCAACGTCTACAGAATCGAAATGTTGGTGACAGGCATCGTACATCTCCTTTGCAGAAGTCACGGCAATCGTATGGATTTTTTTGTCTTTGGATTTGAGATGCGTCGGACCTGAAACAAGCACCACTTCTGCCCCATTTTTAGCGGCGCATTCGGCGATATCAAATCCCATTTTTCCCGAAGAATGGTTGCCGATAAAACGCACGGGGTCTATGGCTTCATAAGTTGGCCCGGCAGTGATCAGAAATTTCTTTCCTTTGAGTGGCAATTTACTTTCAAGGTCGGCTTCGAGAAAAGCGAGGATGTTTTCTGGTTCGGCCATACGACCTTCGCCAGACAATCCACTGGCCAGCTCGCCAGATTCGGCAGGAATAATCGTATTGCCAAATTGTTTCAAGCAATTGAAACTTTCAAGGGTGGACGGATGTTTGTACATATCCAGATCCATCGCAGGCGCGAAATAAACCGGGCATTTGGCAGAAAGGTAAGTGGCGATCAGCAAATTGTCGCAAGCGCCCGACGCCATTTTTGACAGCGTGTTTGCGGTGGCCGGAGCGATAACCATGAGATCGGCCCAAAGCCCTAACTCGACATGGTTGTTCCATTTGGCATTATCGTCTTCCTCGTTATAAAACGAAGAATGTACCGGATTCTTAGACAGTGTAGACAGCGTAAGCGGCGTTACAAAATCCTTAGAAGCCGGCGTCAAGATCACTTGGACCTCGGCGCCGGCTTTGATAAAGAGTCTGACTAACGATGCCGTTTTGTAAGCAGCAATGCCACCGGAAATTCCCAGTACTATTTTCTTACCGCTTAAGACTGACATCTTTCAGATTATTTTGTTGTATCCCTGTGGTAGATTTTACCGTCTAGCCACTCCTGGACTGCTAACGCATGAGGTTTTGGCAATTTCTCGTAGAATTTTGAAACTTCGATTTGCTCCTTGTTTTCAAAAACCTCTTCCAAACTATCGTTGTAGGTAGCAAACTCCTCGAGTTTCTCTGTCAATTCCTTTTTGATTTCAGAATTGATTTGGTTTGCCCTTTTAGCCATAATGGTGATTGCCTCATACACATTTCCGGTTGGTTCCTCGATAACGCTTTTGTTATAGGTGATTGTATTTACCGGAGCATTCGTCTTTTTTAAATCCATGACTTTAGTTTATATTAGAATATTGTTGTAAATTTTTGTCAATCTGCGCCAACATCGCGTCGGCCTTTTCTTTGCGCGCTGCACTCACGTTGACTTTCATGAGATTGGCATACGCTATTTTGGCATTGTTGAGCCTCTCCTGCATTTTAGAAGGTACGCTATTGATAGCCAGTTGATAGGTAGAATCAAACTTGTAGAAAAGCGCGTCTTCACGGAAAATCGTTCCCGGATAATCGGCGATAAAATTGTCGAGTGCTACGATAGCCGATTTGTAATCCTGAATCGTATTGTATTGCTTGGCGATTTCAAAAGCCTTTTTTTCTAGTTTGTCGGTAAGTACCTTGAGCGTTGCGTTGGCTTCTGGCAGGTACTCAGAATTTGGGTAGGCATCAATAAAATCCTGTAATTTACCTATCGCCTTATTGGTATCGGTCTGGTCGAGGCTGTATACCGGCGACAGTTTCGAGTAACTTTTTGCGGCCAAATAAGAAGCTTCTTCTATTTTCTCGCTTTTTGGATAACTTGAAACAAAACTCTCAAATTGGTAACCCGCGAGATAATATTGCTCGGTTTTATAGTACGATTGCGCGAACATGTAAAACATTTTTTCTGCCTGTGGCTTTCCCCTGAAAGCAGGCGCAATCATTTCAAAAAGCCTGATCGCTTTATTGTATTTCCCTTTCTCGTATTGCTTTTCAGCGACATTGTATTTGATGGCGACATCTTCTGTCTTAAGGGCTTTCTGATATTCGCTACAAGAGCCGAGCACCAAAACGATAAGCAATACTGATAAAAATTTCTTCATTTCAAGATTGGAATTGCACCCGGTTTACTGGCATTTTTGTGCCTTTAAAATCCTTGTGTCCCGAAGCCTCGGGATAAGGGAGCAAATTTAGTTATTAATTAGACACTGCAAAATATTTTTTTCGGCAACCGATTAGCGGTTTTTCTGCGTAAAATCGTGGATTCTTTTGGCCAGATTCTCGTCGGTATTCACAAGCGGCAATCTAACGGTATTCTCTGATAAACCCAATGATTTAAAGACTTCCTTGATACCGGCGGGGTTGCCTTGCTCGAAAATAAGGTCGATGCTCTCTGAAAATTGATAATGCAATTGGTAAGCCTCATCCACTTTACGTTGCAAACCCAGGCGAACCATTTCAGAGAATTGGCGCGGAAAACCTTCTCCGATTACAGAAATCACGCCGCTTCCGCCAGCCAAAACCATAGGTAAGGTAATCATATCGTCGCCAGAAATGACGAGAAAATCCTTGGGTTTGTTTTTGATGAGTTCCATCGCCTGGACGATATCGCCTGCAGCTTCTTTGATGGCAATGATGTTCTTGAAGTCGTTGGCGAGTCGAATCACCGTTTCTGGCGTCATGTTGCTGGCCGTTCTGCCTGGAACATTGTACAAAATCACAGGAACCGGCGAGGCGAGCGCAATGGCTTTAAAGTGCTGGTAAATCCCTTCCTGAGTAGGTTTATTGTAATAAGGCGACACCGAAAGTACTGCGGCGAATTTTGATAAGTCGCGGTTTTGGAGTTCTTCTAACACTTCGGCAGTATTGTTGCCGCCCACACCCAAAACCAAAGGCAGTTTGCCGTTATTGGCATCGATAATGGTTTGGATGACCAACTCTTTCTCTGCTTTGTTAAGCGTAGCCGATTCGGCTGTGGTTCCCAAAACCACGAGGTATTCGATACCGTTTTCTATTTGATACTTAACGATACGCACGAGCGCATCTACATCTACCGAGAAATCTTTTTTGAATGGCGTAACGAGCGCCACACCAGTGCCAATGAGTGATTGCATGTTATATTTTGTTTAGTATTTTAAGGTATTTGAACAATTCCTCAACAAAGACTTTGTAATTCTCGGCGTTGGTGTTGATCATGAAATGATTGAGTTTTTTATCAATAGAAGCGAAACCTACTTTAAACGCCGCTTTGGATTGGTTGGAAACCAGCAATAACGCGGGCTTTTCGGTATCGTAATAATTGAGTAACAGGTCAAATTTTTGGGCAATGAATTCTTTGACTTCGGATTTGTCGAAGGTGGCTGTCCAGCTCAAATCCTTGTTGCTGAAAACCGGATAGTCGAACGTTTCATTTTTTTTAATTTTATCTTTAAAAACCAGTATTTTAACACACTGCTCTTCAATTCCGTTTTGAACCAATTCCCTGACGAGTGCCTCGCGTTCGTAGAAATAGGTTTCATCAAAAATGATCCCGACTGTTTTTATGGTAGATTGGGCCGCTGTGTGTTTTACGTTTGCTAAACTCTCCTTAACTATTTTTTGGGTAAAAAAATTCTTTAGGTAATTTAAAAACATACTACTTTTACTTGATTTACAAATTTAAATAAATAAGCGGCATTTGCGATGGTAAAACTAAAAAACTATAACGTTGCAGTAAAGTATTTTGTTTTATTCTTAACATTTACAGCCAGCGTTTCCTGCGGGCCAAAAAAGATTTACGTTTCGCGCATTGAAGGCAAGGAAATCGGGATCACCGACAAAAATGCCGAAGATCAAAAAATAGCCGATTTTATCAAACCTTACAAGGAAAGTATAGACAAGGATCTCAATACTGTTTTGGCTTATGCGCCACAAACTTTAGATAAAAATGGACAATGGCAAAGCGCGATGGGCAACCTTTTTGCCGATGTGGTGATGGCCAAAGGCAATCCAGTTTTTGAAAAACGTGAAAACAAAGCAATGGATATCGTCCTGCTCAACCACGGTGGCATCCGGTCGATTATCCCAAAAGGAGAGGTGACCACGCGAACCGCGTTTGAAATCATGCCCTTTGAGAACAGCCTCGTGGTAATTGCTTTGAACGGCGACGCGATTTTAGACATGATCAGGTACATCATTAACGAGAAAAAACCGCATCCGTTGGCTGGAATGACTTTTACGATTGCCAAAAACAACGAGCCAACGGCTATCATGATCCAGGGAAAACCTCTGGAATTGGGAAAAACCTATTTTGTAGGAACGAATGATTACCTCTCTAATGGCGGCGACAATATGTTATTTTTTAAGAAAGGAACCGCCAAATACGACCTGGATTACAAGCTCAGGAACATATTGATCGATTATTTTAAAGAAGTAGACACGGTACCACTAATCACCGACGTAAGAATTACAGTTGAAAAATAGACTGCTGCCCTAGCCCTGATGGAAGCGGCATCCTTTTGCTTTTTTCTTTAAAAAGCAAAAGATACAGCGTACAGCAGGAACAGCTTTTAAAAAATCTGCAACTCAGAACATCAAAATGAACAGACGCAAATTCATACAAAAAACAGCCGCCGGAACTGCGCTCGCAGGATTAGGACTCTCTTTGAGTAGCTTTGATTCTTTTGCGGGATTGACCGCCGAAACCTCGAAACAGCTCACGATCTTGCACACCAACGATGTGCACAGTTATATAGAACCGTTTGCGGCAAGCCATCCCAAAAATCCCAATATGGGCGGCGTGGCGCGGCGTGCTACCTTAATTGAGAATATTCGCAGGGAAAACCCAAATGTGTTGCTTTTGGATGCCGGTGATATTTTTCAAGGAACGCCTTATTTCAATTATTTTGGTGGCGAACTCGAGTTTAAACTCATGAGCATGATGCGTTACGACCTGGCGACATTGGGCAACCATGATTTTGACAACGGCATCGATGGTTTCCTGGCACAATTGCCTAACGCACAGTTTGGTTTTGTGTCGGCCAATTACGATTTTAAAAATACCGTGCTCAATGGCTTGGTACAACCTTATAAGACTTTTGACAAGAACGGGATCAAAGTGGGCGTTTTTGGCCTGGGCGTTGAACTTGCGGGTTTGGTTGACAAGAAAAATTATAAGGAGACGGTGTATAATGATCCTGTCGCCGTGTCTCAGGATATGGCGCGCATTTTAAAACAACAAGAACATTGCGATCTGGTGATTTGCCTCTCGCACCTTGGCTATCAATACAAGGACGATTCTGATAAGATTTGCGATACCAAGTTGGCTGTGCTTACCAAAGACATCGACCTGATTATTGGTGGGCATACCCATACATTCCTCGACAAACCCACGGTGCTCAAAAATGCCGAAGGAAAAGACGTATTGGTCAATCAAGTGGGTTGTTATGGCGTGAACCTGGGGAGAATAGACTTTTATTTTGAAAAAGGAAAAGCGGCGTTAACCCACGGCAGATCTATCGTTGTTTAGGAAACCATTTGTTTTTTGGCTTTCAGAAATTACTACAAACTTATAGTAGGCATAATGTGCCCCGGCAAAAATCAATGCCGAGATGGGCTGAAAAATGTCATTGGGCAAATAATATTTTTGTATCATAAACAGGTACACCAAAACGATGGCGAGCAAAGTGCTGATGGCGAGCCAGGAATTATTCCTGCTGTCATCGAGTATGTAATTGGATAGCGAGATTCCGCAAAGTATAGAAATCAATATCCCGTTTACAATAGCGGGATAAAAACTAGCGCCGAGGGCATTCATTGTAAGGTTAATCAAAGATGAAAAAATAAAGACGAAAGGCACACAGGCAATCAAGAACGGCAGCAGCGGTATTTTGTTGACGAGTTTGAGTACGATGATAATGGATAGGATCCTGTAAAGCATAAAAGCCAACATGCCATAAAATAAAAAATGCGGGGCAATTGATAAAAAGAAGATGTTAGAACACATGGCAAAAAACAATGCGGCGAAATACAATTTGCTCCTGGTTTTAGAAGTAACGAAGTACAGCAACATCAAAGACGGAATCAAAAGCGGCTTGAATATAAAGAGTAGTAATTGCGGATTGAAAGCTACACCAGACGGTTTGCCCGCCAGAATCTCGACAACTACCAAAATAAAGGTGATGCCAAAATAAACTGCGGTAATGGCTCTTGAAATCATATTTGAACGGAAATCGGCCATTGGTTGGGGTTAAAATTTCTTTACTCTTTTCTCTCTTTCTCGGCGGCGTTTACAAATTTACAGAAGGTGAAAAAGCCTACAGCGTTGAGCACCACGCCGATGAGCCCGAAAACCCGAAGCGAAATGACCGTGAAGAAATACCTTTCGATAAACAGCACGAACTGCAAGCCAACAAATAATAATATACTGATTAACAGCCAGGAGTTCTGCCTGTTGTCATTGCGCAGGTAGCCCGAAACAGACACACCGCCCAATAAAGATACTAAAATACTTTGAAAAAATAAGGTATTGAATTCAAACAGGGTGAACTCGCTTGTAATCGAATTGAGATAATAAAAAATCACCAAAAACGGAACCGACGCAAGAAAAGCGGCCGCATAACGCAACTTCGGCATTATTTGAAAAACAATCAACAACATGACCAACCGCTGCACCACCGATATCACTAAAGCTAGCGAAAAATAGGATGATTCTTTGTAAAAAAATAAAACATTGGTCATGAGTAGCAAACCAAACAAAGTGTAAATCATCGGGTTGGATTGACTTGCATTGCGCCGATAAATGGCGATAAGCAGAAACGGAGCGGCAACCCTACACAACAGCACCATTGGTTGAAAGCCAAAAAAGCTCGAAACCAACTCTACGAAAGTAGTGGCGAAATAAAGCAGTATGAGTGCATTTACCGTATTGGCTTTATCTTTAGTCTGCATCGAGGGTTTCTTTTAGGATTATCATGATTTGGGGTTTTGGGAATTGATTTGCTTGTACCGACGCTTTTTCTTTTCTTCAAGCAATAAATAGCTCAAAAGCAAATACTGCCCAAATACATAAGCAATCATAGGTAGCGGCAGAAAGACGGTAAAAGAGATGTAAAACATCTTAAGCAGTGTAATAAATTGTGCCGCGGTAAATAAAACGGTGCTAGCCAAAAGGTAGGAATTTGCCTTATTGGATTTCAGGATGTAAACTCCAAGGCAAAACCCTCCAAAGAGCACCAGAAAAATACCATGGAGAATGAACAACGGAAAACGCTCTCCCAACTCCTTGTAAGTCAAAGTAGAAGCGAAAATATACAGAAACAAGAAAGGCAAACTACCAACAATCATAGGCAACGTTCCTGGGAATTTAGTGATACGCAATACCATCAATATGACCAGGATCCGATAAATGAGAAACATAATGGTACCGGTGATGATCATATCCATTGCGCTCGAGATCAGAAACATATTGGCGCCCCAAGCTGCAACAATAGCCAGTATAAAAAAGAGGTCTGGTTTTCTAGAGGCACACCAATACAAGGTCAAAAGTAGCGGCATCAAGAGCGGTTTGGTCATACTTATCAGCGCGAGGTCTTTATTGAATTCGGCAATAACCTCAACAAACGCCACAAAGAAATAAACTGCCGTGAGCGGAACCACGAGCTTGGTTTTGTTAAAATTTTTAAAAAAACCCATTAATTCTTCCATATATTTTTTGAATAGCAGCGGTTAAAAATACAATTTTTTGCTTCAACTAAAATTGTCGCAGTTAATTCTTTCTAAGCACGGCATATTTAACGATAAAGAAATAAGAGAACATTTGCACCGAAAATTCAAAATAATTGAAACTCGGGAAATGAAAGATCAGCGAGAACATGATATAGAAAACATCAGATACCACACACATCAAACCCGCAATGGCCATGTAAAATGTCGCTGTGGAGTTTTTAGCATAATAGCAATAGCCCGCAAGTGTCACGAATGAACCCAACACCAAACCGTACACAATCACCGGATAAACCAATTCCCCGTTGCTGTCTATAAATAGCGCAATCAATTCGTACATGGTGTACATCAGGAAAGTAAAAATCCCGATTGAAAGCAACAGCCCATGTTTATTGAACCTTATTTTCTGCACATCCAATAGGGCAAATCGCAGCAGCAGAATATTGGAAATAAAATAGGGAATCATAATGATTTCTGTTTGCCTGACGTCAAGCAGAACAATTGTGTCTCCGATAAAGTTGAGCAGTAAAATCGCCAGAAGATACCTATCGCGCTTTTGCTGACGCTTCACCGAGAGGTAGTAAAAAAATATGGCCGGAATCACCGCCGGAATCGACAGTAATTTTAAGGTGTCGCAATCAAAAACGGTTGCCAAAGTCGCCAGTATGCTTGCGACTAAATACAATCCTAAAGCGACTTTCCAGGTTCTCATGCGATCATCTGGATAAAATCCTGTTCGGACAGAATCGCAATTTTGAGTTGGCTTGCTTTCTCGAGTTTGGCTGGCCCCATGTTTTCTCCCGCGACTACAAAATCGGTCTTGGCCGATATAGAACTGCCTACTTTCCCACCGTTGTCTTCTATCGCCTTTTTAAGTTCATCTCTCGAAAAACCAGAGAATACTCCTGATACAACGAAGGTTTTTCCGCCTAGTTTATTCGTGGCGTTCGGGTTGATCTTCTCAACAGTTTCAAACTGGACACCAAAGGATTTGAGTCGGGCTACTATGGAATTGTTGTCGGCGTTTTGGAAAAACTCCATTACGCTTTGGGCGATGCGCTCACCGATTTCATCTACCAGGACCAAATCGAGCAAAGTCGCCTGGCTTAAAGCTTCAATGTTCTTATAATGTTTGGCCAGTTTCTTCGCGACAGTTTCACCTACAAAACGAATACCCAGTGCAAACAATACGCGCTCAAAAGGAATTTCCTTAGATTTATCAATACCATTCACAAGATTTTCTGCAGACTTCTGAGCCATACGCTCTAAAGGTAGTAGCTGTTCTACCTTGAGTTCGTACAAATCGGCGTAGTTCTTTACCAGGCCATTGTTGTAGAGCAACGCTACGGTCTCACCGCCGAGTCCTTCAATATCCATCGCTTTGCGAGAAATATAGTGTTGGATGCGCCCGATAATCTGCGGCGGACATCCATAAAAATTGGGACAGTAATGTTGTGCTTCGCCCGCACTTCTCACAAGCTGCGTTTCACATTCGGGGCAATGGGTGATGTATTGAGTAGGTGTTGAATTTTCGGGGCGTTTGCTAAAATCGACTGCGATGATTTTGGGGATGATCTCTCCTCCTTTTTCCACAAAGACGGTATCTCCCATCCTAATGTCAAGTTTTTCAATTTGGTCGGCGTTGTGCAATGAGGCACGTTTGACCACTGTTCCGGCAAGCTGTATGGGTTCAAGATTGGCAACCGGCGTGATGGCTCCGGTTCTGCCAACTTGGTAGGAAATCGAGTTCAGGATTGTAAAAACTTGTTGCGCTTTGAACTTATAGGCCATCGCCCAACGCGGCGATTTTGCGGTGTAACCCAGCTCTTCTTGATGGTGCAGGTTGTTTACCTTGATGACCACACCGTCGGTTTCATACGGTAGCTTGTGCCGATTGATGTCCCAATAGTCAATAAATTCAAAAACTTCGTTGAGGTTTTTGGCAAGGCGCGCTTCTGTCGGCACTTTAAATCCCGATTGCCGTGCAAACGCCAAGGCTTCAAAATGGGTGGCGAAAGGCAGGTTGTTCCCTACCATGGCATACATCAAAAACTCCAGTGGCCGTTTGGCAACTTCTGAACTATCCTGTAATTTCAAGCTTCCGGATGCTGTATTACGCGGATTCGCATAAGGCGTCTCTCCGATTTCAATGAGCTCTTGGTTCATCTTCTCGAAACCAGAAAAAGGAAGGATGATCTCACCGCGTACGTCACATCTGACTGGCACTTCGTTGCCTTTGAATCGCAACGGAACAGACCGGATGGTCTTTATATTATTGGTTACTTCATCACCCTGAAAACCATCGCCGCGGGTCAGGGCACGCACGAGTTTCCCATCCTCATAAGTAAGGCTCATTGAGGCACCATCGTACTTTAGTTCGCAAGTAAACTCTAGCGGAACATTTCCCAACGTCTTCTGGACGCGGTTTTCCCAGTCTAGTAAATCTTCTTTGGAATAGGAATTGTCCAGCGAGTACATTCTGTTTTCATGTACAATGGTTTGGAAATTTTTCGTGACCATGCCGCCTACCCTTTGGGTTGGAGAATATTCGTCAAAATATTCGGGATGCTGGTCTTCTAGCGTTTGCAATTCCTTGAGCTTACTGTCGAACTCAAAATCTGAGATTGTGGGTTTATCCAACACATAATAATTGTAATTGTGCTGGTTGAGTTCGTCACGAAGGGATTGGATTTGCAAATGAATGTCCATTGGTGGATTTTTTTGCTAAAAGTAAAATTTAAGCAAGCAAAATCCAAATTCTAAAATTTAAATTACTAGGATTGCAAGTTGTTTAAGGTAGGCTAAATTGTGGATTAAAAATAGATCTGGATTTTAGATTACAATGGGTGCAATCCAATGAAAAGCGGATGAGATATTTTTAAAAATGGCCGAGTATTCTACAGCCAGCCAAGCATTCGTGGCGATAAATGAAAAATTAACACCAAGAAATACACGCCTTTAGCAATTTAACAATTTAAGAATTGTTTAAGTCAATTTTTGGAAAATTAATATATATTTGTTTGGAAATAATATGATTGGATACCTTTTGGTATCACTCTCGTATTTTATTAAGATAGAAAGCCCCTAACTTCTATTTAAACAAAACCCGCTAGAAAAGCGCCATAATCAAACTGGCGTTGTTTTTAATATGTTTTAAAAAATACCACGATCCGTGAATATTTTTTTAAAGGAATGCAACTCAAATCCGTGGGCGAACGCGAATTTGAATGAGTTTTTGAAAAAATATTAATCTTGTACTTTTATTTACGCAGGTAAAAGTACTGTTCATTTTGCGAATATGCAAGAAAATAGTTCACTAAACGCGAGTTTGATTTTAAAAAAAATAAAAAAATCGCTGAAAATTACCACAGATATTCAACTTTCGGAGTTTTTGAATATTAAGCCCAACACCATTTCTACCTGGAAGAAGAGAAACTCTCTAGATTATGCAGCCTTGATATCCATTTGCGAACTATACGAAATTGATCTTAACGAAATCTTTTTTGAAAAGGAAAATATCAGAAAAGGCAACAACTATTCTTCTGAAACCCCATTGGTTTGTAGAGAAACACAATTCCAATATTGCATTGGCGGCGGAAGTGTGGATAGCCTTCCCAAATACAATTTCCCGTTTGTCAGGGCCGAAAATACCCGCGCGTTCCAAGTGCTGAGTAACAATATGTCTCCGCTTATAGAGGAAAACTCTTATGTGGTATGTGAATCGGCGCAACTCAATGAAATCCCCGAAAACAGTGTTGTGGTAATTGTGAGTAAATCAAAAGGTCTTTTTATCAACAAATTTAGCAAGGGCGATAAACCCAATACCTATTTGTTGCATAGCGAGAAATCGTTTTTCAATCCTGTAACCTTGACAAGCGATGAAATCAATGAAGCCTGGTTAATCAAAGGCGTACTTTCATACAGTATCAATACAGAGCAACCGGTTGAGAGCGTAAAAAAGAAAGCCAGTAAATCTGTGACCTAGCAAATCCACTATCATAATATAAAGCCTCATTGTTAGATGAGGCTTTTTTATTGTTCCATAATGGTTCGGATTTGCGTGTACAATTGACCATCGCTTAAGAATGCGCCTTGCATGATGAGCTGAAAAATAGAACCGTTTCGTTCTTCGGCATATAGCTTCTTGCCTATTTTCATCTCGATATCATCTGTAAACATATGATCGCTGAGCCATTGAAGCCCCTCTTTTGTGAGGAAGTCAATTTCGGGGTTCATTGTCTTGAGTACGATAGACCGAATGTCATCTGCCTGGCAGTGAAACAAAAAGACATGGTTTTTTGAAAAATGCTCAAGGTATTCGGCTCGTGCTAAAACGCCTTCCCAGATCAGGTCAGAAAAAACATCGAGTTCCTGTTCGGCGACTTCGGGTTTTTCGGCTTTGATTTTATCCCACTCGGCTTTGTCTATAGATTGGGTGGCGAGGAAGTTGATGAACTCGGGATGGAGTTCTTCGAATTGTTCCTTGGTGAGTCGTAAATACTTCATTTTATATAGGTGTTGAATTTTGGACTGAAGCCTAGCCCCGATTGCAGCGGATATCCTTTTTATTTTTTCTTTAAAAATAAAAAGATAGCAGCGGAAAGCGGGACCCGAGCTCCTAAAGAGCGAACCGGCGAAGCAAATAGCTTCACCCGAAGCTGAAAGCCGAACTGACGGAGTAAAAAAAAATCCCGACTTTCATCGGGATTCTTCTATTATCTACAATCGATTACTTCTCAGCAACGATTTCGTAAGGCAAATCAACGATCACATCTCTGTGCAAACGAACGGTAGCATTGTATTTACCGGTACGTTTTACGATTCCCGAAGTGATGAATTTTCTGTCGATTGATTGACCTGCTTTCTCCAAAGCCTCAGCGATGTCGATGTTGGTGATTGAACCAAAAAGTTTCTCACCACCAGCCTTTGCCGAAATTTTGATTTCAAGCGCTTTCAATGTCTCGGCCAAAGCCTTTGCATCGTTTACAATCTTAGCCTCTTTGTGTGCTTTTTGTTTGAGGTTTTCGGCCAAAATCTTTTTAGCCGAAGCCGTCGCCATGTGTGCGTGACCTTGTGGGATCAAGAAGTTACGTCCGTAACCTGCTTTCACAGTTACGATATCATCTTTAAAACCTAAGTTCTGTACGTCGTTCTTTAATATAAGTTCCATAATTAGCCTCTTTATTATTTTAGTAAATCAGCCACATATGGCATTAACGCTAAGTGACGGGCTCTTTTCACAGCGACCGACACTTTTCTTTGATATTTCAATGAAGTTCCAGTCAAACGACGTGGTAAGATTTTACCTTGCTCGTTTACGAATTTCAAAAGGAAGTCTGCATCTTTATAGTCAACATACTTGATTCCTGACTTTTTGAAACGACAATACTTTTTAGTTTTGTTGGTTTCAATATTTAAAGGTGTAAGATATCTGATATCTCCGTCTTTTTTTCCTGAAGCGGATTGTTGTAGTGTGGCCATGATTAGTTCGCTTTAGCTGCTTTTAGTTTTGTTCTTCTTCTTTCTGCCCAAGAGATCGCGTGTTTGTCCAGACTTACAGTAAGGAAACGCATCACTCTTTCGTCGCGTCTGAATTCAGTTTCAAAAGCAATAAGGACTTCGCCTGACACTTTGAATTCGAATAGGTGGTAAAAGCCACTTTTCTTGTTTTGGATTTCGTAAGCCATCTTTTTCAGGCCCCAATCTTCTTTTGATATCATTTCTGCTCCTCTGGACGTAAGAAATTCTTCGAATTTGCTCACTGTTTCCTTTACCTGAACATCAGATAAAACGGGATTTAAAATGAAAACAGTTTCATAATGATTCATAATAGTACTATTTTTATAAATTTTCGCGAAATTAGTGATTTAATTTTAATAAACAAGAAAAAAACTTTTTTTTTCGTTTAAAAGCAAAAAAAACCGATAATCGTTAGGTTTGTTAGAAAAAACTTTTACCTTTACAGCTCCAAATCTATAATAAATAAAAATTATGAAACTAAATTGTGTTGTAGTAGATGACTCCTCCATCCAACGGATGATCATCGCAAAGTTAGTGAATAATCACCCAAATTTACATTTGATAGGTGATTTTTCGAATGCAATTGAAGCAAAAAATTGCATGTCGGTACACACCGTAGACCTCATATTCCTCGACATTGAAATGCCGGTCATCAGCGGTTTTGATTTCTTAGACGGATTGAAGGTGAAACCTCAGATTATCTTCATTACCTCTAAGGCAGAGTACGCAATGAAAGCGTTCGATTATGATGCAACCGATTACCTTCAAAAACCGATTGCCCTCGACCGTTTCAACGCTTCGGTAAAACGTGCCATGGATTTCCACTTATTAAAGAAGGAAAACCAGGAAGAAGACGGAGAACACATCTTTATCAAGAGCAACCTTAAAAAACTCAAAGTGTTCACCTCAAAAATCAAATGGATTGAAGCTTTTGGCGATTACGTAAAAGTAGTCACCGAAGAAGACAGCAACTTAGTGTTATCGACTATGAAATCTTTTGAAAACGACCTTTCTAAAGACAAATTCATCCGCGTACACAAGTCCTATATTATTAATATCGACAAAGTAGAAAGGTTCAACAGTAAATTCGCAGAAATAGGGATAACAAAAATACCTTTGAGTCGCAACAAGAAAGAAGATCTTGTACGTGCGTTGGCTATTGCCTAACACTTACTAGTAAAAATCCACATTCACGGTTACCCTAATAGCCCTGAATTGTGCAATAACCTCAAAACTATCCAGTATTTTCTGGATAGTTTTTTTTGTACCTGCCAGTGGCTGTTCTTTAGGAATTTTAATCATGATCGTTCGGATGTACTCATTCCTGATCCTATTGATTGGCGGCTCCTCTGGCCCTAAAACCGGAAGTTTCAAATTTTGCTGCAGCACCTGAAAAAGCCAAGTCGAACCATCCCTGAGTTTGTCATAATCACGTTGCCTTAGCGTGAGTTTAACCAGCCTGAAATACGGCGGATACTTATAAATCTGGCGATCATACAACTGTTCCTGATACATCGCCAAATAATCATTGTGGGTAACTTGCTGAATCGTATTGTGGTTGGGATTGTAGGTCTGGATAATTACTTTCCCACGTTTCTCAGACCGACCCGACCTACCCGAAACCTGCGTCATCATTTGGTAGCTGCGCTCAAACGCTCTAAAGTCGGGATGATACAGCATATTGTCGGCATTCATAATGCCTACCAGACTCACATTTTCAAAATCGAGTCCTTTGGCCAACATTTGTGTGCCCACCAGGATGTCAACTTCACGGTTTTTAAAACTGTCGATGATCTTCTCAAAACCAAACTTCCCGCGTGTGGTATCCTGATCCATTCTCGCGGTCTTCGCCGAAGGAAACAACTGCTCCAGTTCCTGCTGAATCTGTTCGGTACCAAACCCTTTCGTGGTCAAATGCGGGCTCGAACAGGCGTGGCAATTCGTAGGATTCGCCATTGAATAGCCACAATAGTGGCAGCGCAATTGGTTTTTCGATTTGTGATAGGTCAAACTCACATCACATTGCTGGCATTGCGGCACATGACCACAAGTCATGCACTCCACAACCGGAGAATAGCCGCGGCGGTTCTGGAACAAAATCACCTGCTCGCCAAGCGACAGCGATTCGGCAATCGATTCAATCAAAGTATCGCTAAAGTGACCAGACATCCGTTTGCGGAAATATTTATCCTTAAGGTCTACCAGTTCTATTTCGGGCAGCTGCACATTGCCATAACGTTCAAAGATTTCAACCAGTCCGTATTTTCCCGAAACCGTATTGAAATAAGTCTCTATGCTCGGTGTCGCCGAACCCAACAACACTTTAGCTTCAAACGAATTGGCCAGTACAATTGCAGCATCGCGCGCGTGGTAACGCGGTGCCGGATCTTGTTGCTTGAATGTCTGCTCATGTTCTTCATCCACAATGATCAATCCCAGTTTAGAAAAAGGCAGAAACAGGGCCGACCGTGCACCAATGACAATCTGCGCTTTCTCAGATCCCGCCAAAACCTGCTGCCACACTTCTACCCGCTCATTGTTGTTGTACTTAGAATGAAACACCGCCACCTGGTTGCCAAAATAAGCCGTGAGCCGCGAAACCAATTGCGTCGTAAGCGCGATTTCGGGTAGCAGGTACAACACTTGTTTGCCTGTTTCAATTATTCGTTCAATGAGCTTGATATAGATTTCTGTCTTGCCACTGGCAGTCACACCGTGCAATAAAGTCACGTCCTTGGTTTCAAACGTCTTTTGGATTTCGTCGAATGCGGTTTGCTGTGGTGCACTCAACTGCAGCAAATCGATTTCGAGGCTTTCTTCAAAATTGACGCGGTCGTGCTGCAAATGGTATTCTTCAAAGATTTCCTTGTCTATGAGCGCCTTGACAATGGCTTGGGTCGCGCCTGATGTTTCGATGAGTTGGCTAACGGTTATCGGTTTTTTGTGGATGGCATTCAAATGAAAATACGCGAGCACCAATTCTTTTTGTTTCGCCGCGTTTTTGAGGATGTCGAGCAATTCACCCAAATTGTCGGGGTTTTGAAATTCGCCATGCAGCCTTACATACCGCACCATTTTGGGTTTGTAAATCTCGGTCACTTCTTCATTGATTGAAATCAAACCCTTTGTAATCATTTTCTGGATGACCGGAAAAACATGCTTTTTATTCAGTATCGAAACGATATCCTGAACCGTTAGCGACGAGGCTTGGCCCATCGCCTCGAAAATCAAAAATTCCTCATCCGACAACTCGTTTTCTGCAACAGTAGTTTCTGATTTCTGAGTGATCACCGTTTCGCTTTCCAACAACAAAGCCGATGGCACGGCACTCCGGTAGACATCGCCAATCGCACACATATAATAAGACGCAATCCATTGCCAATGCGCAATCTGGATTTCGGTGACTATTGGGAATTCGTCTAATATCTGATGGATTTCCTTGGCCTCATACAACTTCGGCTCGTTGTGGTGCGTATCAATGACCAAAGCCGTGTAGATTTTGCTTTTCCCAAATGGGACGGCCACACGCATGCCTTTTTTTAAAAACGTGAATTCGGCTTCAGAGATGCTATAGGTAAAAGTCTTGGCAAGCGACAGCGGTAAAACAACTTCAACGTAGCATTTCATAAGGCAAATATACTGTAAGAATTTTGCAATTTACCCTTTAAGCCGTTCCCAGACCTGGGTGCGCCCGATTATTGAAACGCCTATAAAACCACGTACCTTTAGCCGGTCGTGTCCGTCCAGACTGAGCGTGCATTTGTAGAGTTTGCCTTGCTTGGGATCTAGAATCTTACCGTTGCCATATTCGTGCCCGTCTCGCGTGAGACCTTTAATGACTATGAGCCCAAGCAGTGGTTTGTTCTTGTCGTCGCCCGAGCAATTCTCGCACTTTTTATGGACGTTTTTTGGATTGTATAATTCAACAACCTTTCCGTAGAGTTTGCCTTTGCTTTCAAAAATCTCTACTACAGAAACCGGCTTTCCGGTCTCGTCGTCAATGGTTTTCCACTTACCCAGAAAACGGTTCTGCGCCAAAGCGGTCGTAAAAAAAAGTAGTAAGGCGAAACAGGCAAATTGTTTTATCATAGGTGTCGGTATTAGCCCTGATGGCAGTGGAAATCCTTTTTATTTTTTCTTTAAAAATAAAAAGATTGCAACGTACAGCAGGTTTCAGCTCCAAAAAAAATCAGGAAATACGCTTTTTCTTTAACTTATTGATCGCGCCATTGAGCTCAAAGCCCAGCAGCAAGATCATGCAATTGATCCAAATATAGAACATCATCACCAATAATGTACCGATGGATCCGTACAATTCGTTGTATTTTGAAAATTTAATGACCCAAATCCCAAAGCCGTATGACGACAAAATAATCAAAATCGTTGTAAAAACAGAGCCTACAGAGATGAAAGCGCGGTTCCTGTCGTGCTTGATTCCAAACTTGAAAAGCACAGAAACCGTAATCAGGATCATGATGATCACAAATACGTAACGCCCAAGCGACAACAGCGGAATCCTATCGCTAAGCACATCCTGGATGATCGTCTTCTGGATGAACACCTCAAAGACTACAATCGCGGCTACCGTAATAATCAAAAGCAACGAAAGCAATAAAGACATCCCAATGGCCACCACATACTGCCTAAAAAAACCGCGTTTCAAAATCACGTGCTTGGAGGTTTCAAATCCGCCCAAAATCGCGTTAAGCCCATTGGCCATCAACAAGATCGACATCACAAAACCCGTAGAAAGCAAACCCGAGTGGCTGTTGTTTAAAATATCATTGAGAATGGTCGCAATCGCGTCATAGGTATTGGGCGGCACGCCTTGGGCCACGAAAGCCATGAAATCCTTGTCGAAACCAGCAATCGGGATATACGGGATCAAATTCAGGATGAACAGCGCAAACGGGAACAGCGCCATAAAAAAGCTAAACGCAATGGCTCCGGCCCGGTACGCAATGGCGCCCTTGGCAATCCCAATAACGTATAGCTCCAGCAAATCATAGAACGAAAAACCCATAAGCCACGGCATCTTGATGCGCTTGGTGAAATGCATCACGTTACGCATGACGGGGATTTTTTCAATTTTAGATTCTATAATCCGACTCAAAATAATTTAGAATTGACAATTGATGATTGATAACTTTAGCGTTGGTTGGGCGTTGCCTGACGGCCAGGCTGTACGCTGCAAGTCCTCGCTCGTGCCTCGCTGTGGGCTTTCCGCTGCCATCCTTAACGCGGGCATTCGTTTCAACGGCTATTTTCGTTCTACTTTTATTACGCTGCGCTCCATAACTTTCGGCTGAGCCTCGGGTCAAATCTCGACTTTCAACTTTCAACTTTCAACTTTCGACTTTTGACTTTTGACTTTTGACTTTTGACTTTT
>ENA-UOWO01001054-UOWO01001054.1-activated-sludge-metagenome-genome-assembly--contig:-NODE-1054-length-37829-cov-6.292185_pt1 | contig 37829 bp, 36 predicted proteins | sample MGYA00238148_ERZ761564 | MGnify/ENA primary metagenome ERZ761564 (study PRJEB28885, sample SAMN05720194) | activated sludge metagenome | isolation source: Anaerobic digester | place: USA... | reverse complement strand
AGAGCTACGCTATAAAGGCACACACCACGCTTCGCGTGGTGGTTTACCGGGTTAAGAAAAAAGGCAGGTTTCATTCAAAACCTGCCTTTTTCAGCCTTTGCTGAATTTTTATAAGAGTCTTGCCATACGATCAGCAAAATCACTTCTAACACTAGTTTTAAGATTAAGATAACAAAAATCTGGTTCGTTGATTAGTTTGGCGATCAGATGTGCCAAACCATTTGATTCCGCATCAAGATAGGGCGTGTCGATCTGATCCATATCGCCAGTAAAAACAATTTTGCTACCTTCTCCCAGTCTTGTTGCCAATGTTTTGACATCAATCGGACGAGTATTTTGCGACTCATCTATGATAAAATCAGTTCTTGGAAGAGTACGGCCACGCATGTGCTGCAAGGCTGCAATTTTCAAGATCTTTTTATCAATTAAAAACTGAAAGCCGTCATAGTTTTTGTTTTGTGGATTTTTCCCGCCACTCATGTCATCAGGATTTTTTATCAGAAATTCAAGATTATCATAAATCGGAGCCATCCATGGATCGATCTTTTCATCAATATCTCCAGGCAAGAATCCAAGATCATAACCTAACCCAATTGTTGGCCGAGCAACTATGACTCGATCAAAAAGATTTCCAGCTTTCGTCGCTTGATGCAGAGACGCTGCCAGAGCCAGCAAAGTTTTTCCGCTTCCAGCTATGCCTGTCAGCGCTACTGCATGAATGTCGGGGCTTGTCAGCGCATCCATAGCACAAATTTGGTCAATATTTTTGGGTGATAGACCAAACAAATCTCGCTTTCTGATTGGACAATTTTCATCCTTTCCCCAAATGCGTAAAATTTCTCCATTTTTTTGCACTTGATAACGAACGGACAAAATGCCATTAATATAGTCATCTTTTTCCAGAACTGATCCATATTTCTGAAATAAGGATGATTTGTCCTTTTCATAGTCTTGAGCAGGAATACCCATGGCCTCTGCTTTTATCCTTACGCCCGTATCTTTAGATATAACAACAACATTGGGAACGCCTGCATTTTTGAGACCTATGGCACTGGAAATTATCAAGTTATCAGCATTGTTCTCGGAGAAGTAGTTCTCTTTTTCAACGATAACCTGCAAAGTTCCTCCCCCTGGCAAGGGAGCCTCTTTACCAACATTTCCTTTTACCAGGTCCCAGATTTTCTTGAGAGCTTTTCTGGCAGAATATGGAATAAGCCCAAATCCTGATTTCATGTTATCCAATTCTTCAATAACCATGATTGGAATGACTACGTGATTGTCCTCAAATGTGAAAGGAGCGGTGTAATCATGAATTGGAACATTAGTATCAAGAACAAAGGTTTTTTTGCCACTATTCTTACGACTCTTCTTAGATTTATTACCAGATTCAGTATCCACTTTTATCTCCTTTCAAATGTATAAAATATTTTTATTTTAAAGGACACGAAATATATCCAGACTCACCTCCTTTTTATTTTTTATATTCTTAATCTATTTTTAATCTACCATTCAAAAAATAATAAAGCAAATTTTAATTTGTTTTATTCTTTTTTTTCTTTACACTCAAGAAAAATAGTGTTACTATGCGGCATAGATATTATTATTAACATTAATTTATGTTGATACCTGATAATATTTTACAAATTATTATTGTTTTTGGAGCTTTTTTGGCTCTAATAAGCTTTATTTTGGCAATTTTTGCCTTGATTCGCCAAAGAAAAATTAGAAAAAACTTAGAAACGCTTTTTTCCGGCAAACAAGCCCAAGACCTTGAATCCATACTTTTGGCTCAAACAAAGGAAATTTGCCAATTAGACAAGGAGATACAGGAGCTTTTTGAGATCTCCAACCAAATTCATGATTTGGCTCAAAAAAGCGTTCATAAGGTCGGAATTGTCCGTTTTAACCCTTTCAAAGACATTGGCGGCGATCAAAGTTTTGCTCTGGCGCTTTTGGATGGAAAAAATTCCGGAATTGTTATTTCTTCTCTTCATACCCGCGAAGGTACCCGGATTTATTCCAAGCCAGTTACCAAAGGTGCATCTGAAAAATATACCCTGACTGAAGAGGAAAAACAGGCCATAAAAACCGCTATTGCTACTAAACCCAAAAACGTCTAAGAATCTGAGAAAAATATTTTTGCCTATTTCAAGCCTTATTTTTTTATGCTATCATTAGGCTTATATGTTTGTTTTCTCGCATAACATAAAGTAATATACTTTTTATATAAATAAAACATGAATTCTGAAGAAAAAAAACTTGCCCGCCTTGACTCGCAAAACAGTTCGCTCGTTAACGCGAGGCAGGTCAAGATTCCAGCCAGCGTAACTGTGAAAAAATTCAGCGAAATTTTGAATTTGCCTGTTTCCCAAATAATTACCGAGCTTCTGAAAAACAAGATTTTGGCTACAATAAACGAAGAAATTGACTTTGATACGGCTGCCATTATTGCCCAAGATTTGGGTTTTGTAACTGAAATTGATTTAGAAGTTTCTGATTCGACTAATCTCACTGTTGAAAAATTAATTGAAATTTGCAAAAAAGAAAAGGAGTCAGGAAAAAATCTGCGTCCGCGACCACCGGTAGTTACTATCCTCGGACATGTTGATCATGGCAAAACTACACTTCTTGACACTATTCGCAAGGCAAGCGTAGCCGCCAAAGAGGCTGGCGGAATTACTCAGGCTATTAGCGCCTATCAGGCCAAAAAGAAAGGAAACCTTATCACTTTTATCGACACTCCCGGACATGAAGCTTTTTCCGGCATGCGTGAGCGCGGCGTCAGCATTGCCGACATTGCAGTTCTGGTTGTAGCAGCTGATGACGGCGTCCGTCCGCAAACCAAAGAGGTTATTGAATATCTGAAAGATAAAAAAATTCCAACCGTTGTCGCCATCAATAAAATTGACAAACCGGAAGCCAATCCACAAAGAGTCAAGCAGGAACTGGCTGACAATGGAATTCTGATTGAACAGTGGGGAGGCAATGTAATCAGCGCCAATGTCAGCGCCAAACAAAACATCGGCATCGATGACCTTTTGGACAGCATCTTGCTCGTATCTGAAGTAGAAGAATTTAAAGCCGATGATAAGCGTGACGGTCTGGCTGTTGTTTTGGAATCAAATCTTGATCCGCAAAAAGGACCCGTAGCCACTGTGTTGATTAAAACCGGAACGCTCAAAGTCGGACAAGATGTTACGGTTGGAACAACTTATGGACGTATTCGCAAAATGGAGGATTTCACCGGCAAAAGCTTGGAAAGCGCCGGCCCTTCCACACCGATTATGATTATGGGACTCAACAGCACTCCTAACACTAATGATGTTTTACAGGTTGTTGACGGCAAAGCGATTGCGCGCCTGAAATCCAAAGAATTTTCCACCGGACTTTTGGAACAAAAAGACCGTAGCATTTCCCAAAAAATTTCCCAGGGCATTGAAGAAGGACAGGTGCAAAAGTTAAATCTAATTCTTAAGGCCGATGTACAAGGATCATTGGAAGCTATTGAACAAATTTTAGATGCAGTCAAAACTGAAGAGGTGGTCATAAATTTCGTAGCAACCGGAGTCGGCAATATCACTGAATCAGACATAAAAATAGGCGCGCCAGCCAATGCCCTGATTTTAGGTTTCAATGTGGAAACAACTCCTGTTGCCAAGCGTCTGGCCGAAACCAGCAATCTAACTATCAAGACTTTTAAAATAATTTACGAACTCGTTGAAGAGGTTAAAAAAACCATTCTTGATATGCTGCCACCGGAAATCGTGCGCATTGACCACGGAAAAGTTAACGTCTTGGCTATTTTCAAAACCGGCAAACATGACATGATTGTCGGAGGCCGCGTAACAGATGGCAAAATCATCAAAGGCGCGCTGGTAGAAGTTCGCCGCGATGGCGAAATAATCGGCCGTGGAAAATTGGAAGCCTTACAACAAAATAAAAATGTGACTGCTGAAGTCGGACAAGGTAATGAATGCGGCATCACTTTTGAAGGTTCAACTCGCATCAAAGAAGGCGACACATTGCTTGTTTATTCAGAAGAAGAGAAGAAGAGAACGATTTAAAAATTTCAAATGACAAATGACGAATTTCAAATCAAATCCAAATGACTAAATGTCAAAAAATTTGGATTTTGGATTTTGACATTGATTTGTCATTGGTAATTTGGATTTTGTCATTAATAATGCTTATGTCTGAGCGTATTCAAAAAATAAATAAGCTTATAAAACGCGACTTGGCAGAAATATTGGTCCGCGAACTTAATCTCAAGCCTGGGATTTTTTTGTCTATTTCCAAAGTTGACACCTCAAGAGATCTCCGCTATGCTAGGGTGTTCATAAGCGTTTTTCCCTACAAAGAAGCGGATTATGCGATGAAAACACTCGCCAAAGAAATCTATGGGATTCAAGGCGCTTTGAACAAAAAACTCAGCATGAAACCTTTGCCTCGCTTGGAATTCGAACTTGATTCGACCGAAGAACAAGCAGATGAAATTGAAAAAATCCTGCTGAAACTTTGATATACAAAAATAAAAAGTATCTTTAAAAAATTCTTAAACCACTTTGTTTAGGAATTTTGTTTTAAATTTTTAAAAATATTTTTTGTATTTATTTTTCGAGGAACTCCTTGAAGGCGCTAGCAAGATATGCTTTTTGCAAAAAAGTTGCTACCAGACAAGATGTTTATAACAAAAAATTCCAAGCGCCGGAATAGTGTATCTAAAAATAAACACAAAAAATATTAAATAAATCAACTTCGACCCATGAAAAATTTCCAAACAGAATTTAATACTCTCGCCTACATTATCAGTAAAGCTGATAGGGTTTTGCTTTTTGCCCATTCTGATCCGGATGGTGACACAGTCGGCTCAGTTTTGGCATTCAAGGAATATTTAAACTCTTTAGGAAAAACAGCCGACATTGCCTGCCTTTCTCCGTTTCCTTCTTTTTTGGAATCACTAACAGAAGAAAAATTTGAATATCCTGAAAATCTGGATATTAAGTCTTATGATGCAGCTATTGGTTGCGACAGCGTAGATCGCGGTTTTCAAACGGTTGTTCCTGATCTTTCTGAAAAAGCCGTAACGGTTATTTTTGATCATCATCCGGATATAAAACTTAAAGCGGATGTCATCATGATCGATGCCAAGCTTTCTTCCACTTGCGAACTCGTCTATGAATATCTAGTTTCACAAAATGCACATATTTCCAAAAATATAGCCACCTACCTGATGATCGGCATTATGTCAGACACCGGCAATTTCCAGCACTCCAACACCACCAGCCACGTCATGGAAATTTCTGCTGATTTATTAAAAAAGGGCGCTTCTGTTATGAAGATAGTCAAAGCCTCTTTTGCCAATAAAAAAATTTCAACCCTGAAACTTTGGGGGCGGGCTTTTGAAAAAGCTAAAATAAATCCTAAAAACGGACTCATTTCCACCATTCTCACTAAAAAAGATCTAGACGAATGCCAAGCCACCACGGAAGACATCAGCCAGGTCGCAACTATTCTCAACACTGTTCCCGGCACCAAATTTTCTTTAGTGCTTTCCGAACGTGAAGATGGGAAAATCAAGGGCAGCCTTCGCAGCGAAGAATACAAAGGCACTGATGTTTCCGAAATCGCCCATCTTTTTGGCGGCGGCGGCCACAAACTTGCCAGTGGATTCGAAATTCGCGGAAAAATTATAGAGACTAAGGATGGCTGGTTAATCATCTAAAATAAAAGAAATTTACCCCGCACCATTTTTCTGGAGTGCTTTATATTTTAACAAAACAGAGGCGAAGCCGTTTCCGAGCAAATATTTTAATGAATAATTTCAACTTTATTTGAAAATGGTGCTGGGGCAACAACTGGGTGGGAAATAGTTTAGATTGTATTTTGTATCTAGTTTATGGTATTTTGTATTCATACAAGATACTAAATACTTCATACTAAATACTATGTTAATCGGTTGTCACGTTTCCATTGCTGGCGGAATTCAAAACGCACCCGAGCGCGCTCATCTTCTCGGCTGTGAAGCCATGCAAATTTTTACCCGCTCACCTCAAGGCGGCAAAGCCCCAGCTCTCACAAATGAAGCTTGTGAAGATTTTAAGCTACAAACTAAAAACTACAAACTAAAAACTATCGTCGTTCATACTCCATACTATATAAATTTTGCATCTGCTAATAATCGCATTCGCTATGGCAGTGTCAGTGTCGTGCGCGATGAACTTGAAAGAGCCAGCCTCATCGGCTCCAAATATGTCATGACCCATCTTGGTAGTGCCGGTGAACTTTCGGAAAAAGAAGCGATCGAAAAAACGATTGAGATGCTCAAAAAAACTTTGGATGGCTATGCTGGCTCTGCTGAACTCCTTATTGAAAACAGCGCGGGTTCTGGCAAAATAATTGGCGATTCCCTTTCAGAAATTGCCGAAATTATTAGAGGCGTTAATCATCCCAAATTAGTCGGCATTTGTTTGGACACACAACATTCATTCGCCTCTGGTTATGATTGGCACGACTTTGAAAATACTCTGCAAAAAATAGATTCTGAGATTGGTCTCCCAAAAATAAAACTCATTCATGCCAATGACAGCCTGGTCGAATTTAATTCCAAAAAAGATCGCCACGCCCACATCGGCCAAGGCCAAATTGGTCTTGATGCTTTTCAAAAAATAGTTTCCTTAGCCAAAGAAAAAAATATTGATATGATTTGCGAAACCGAACATGATCAAGTCAAGGAAGACATTGAAACTTTAAAAAAATTAAGGAAATAATTTATGCAAATCGCCATCATTTCCGACATCCATGACAACATTCCCAACCTCATGAAAGTGTTGAATTATTGTCGGGAAAATAAAATAGAAAAAATAATTTGCTGCGGGGACTTGGCGTCATTTGAAACTTTGGATTTTTTGAATGACAATTTTACCGGCGAAATATTTTTCGTCTTTGGAAATATGGACGATGACTATTTGAAAAATTATCCATTTGAAAATGATCAATATAAAAACACCAAAATATTTCGGGATTTCGGCGAAGCTGAAATAGAAAACAAACAAATTGCTTTTGTTCATTTTCCCGATGTGGCCAAAGAGCTCGCAGAAACCGGAAAATATGATTTTGTTTTTCACGGCCACACGCACAAACCTTGGGTCTCCTCCGTTAAAACTACGGCGGACCAAGGACCAAAAGAATGCACACTGCTAAATCCCGGCAATGTCGCCAATCAAATCTGCCCACCGACATTTGCAATCTGGGACACCGAGCAAAATAAATTTGATTTGATTAGAATAAATGAACTGAAATAAAGATATACTCTTGGAAATTTGTAATTTTATAAATAAATTTCTGTCTGAGAGTCTGAATTTTATCCAAAATTTTTCTATGTCCCGCCGTTGATTGGGGGAAAATTTTGGGTATAAAATTCAGATTCGAGTTATATTTATTTATAAAAATACAAATTTCCGAGGATTCACAAATTTATTCCCAAAAATTATGACCAAACGAGAAAAATTAGACCAACTCAACACTCTTATGTCTCTTTGCAGCAACTGCGCCCTTCGCAAAGGTTGTTCCAAAGTGGTTCCGGGAGATGGAAGTGCCGAAGCCGAAATAATATTCATTGGTGAAGCACCCGGGAAAAAAGAAGACGAACTAGGCAAACCTTTCGTCGGCGCGGCCGGAAAATTCCTGGACGAGATGTTGTCGACTATAAAACTAAAACGCGAAGACGTCTATATTGCCAATGTTTGCAAATGCCGCCCGCCGGAAAATCGCGACCCATTGCCGGAAGAAATTGAAGCTTGCTGGCCATGGTTGGAAAAACAAATTCAAATCATTGATCCAAAATTAATCGTAACTCTAGGCCGTCATTCGCTTGGCCGTTTTTTCCCGCTCATGAAAATTTCCGAAGCCCATGGCAAAGCTTTCCGCCGTGAATTTCCCAATCTGGGCCAAAGAGTTTTCTATGCGCTCTATCATCCCGCCGCGGCCCTCTACAACGGAAGTATGCGAGAAACCCTCATCAAAGATTTTAAAAGAATTCCCAAAGTTATTGAGCAAATATAGATTACTATATTTTCAGCATTCACTCGGAAATGTCCCGCTAAGCGGGATCATTTCTCTCGCTTCATTTGAAAATTAAAAAAGAGCACTGATGCTCTTTTTCTTTGTGGGCGGAGCGGGACATCTCACGTCGTTTCACTCCTTGAAACCCAGCGGTTTCAATACTTCCGCCAATAGAAAACTCCCGTTTTCCGACCCTTTCCCGTTCTCGTCTATTTTTCTATTTTCTTTGTGGGCGGAGCGGGACTCGAACCCGCATGCCGTAAACGGCGCGACATTTTAAGTGTCGAATGTATACCAATTTCATCATCCGCCCATTTTCATTTTTTAATATTTTTTCCCCTGTGCGTTGGTTTTAAACTGTGACAATTGGGGCAAAGGATCCTTAAATTTTCAATTCTATTATCTCGACTGTCTCCATTGATATGATCTAATTCCAATGGCAATCTTCCATCTTCCGATTTTTTATTCCATCCGCATTCTTCACAGTGTTGCGGCTTCAAATTGGCAGCAAACAATCTTTTTTTTAATTTATAACTTTGAAAATAATTGTTTTTTTTCAAAATATCTTTTAAGGCAATTCTTGGTTTTCCATTGCCCCGATTCCCCTTATTCCATGCCTGCCCAGTAAAATGTTTCGTGCCAAAATTATATTCTTTAATGTACTTATTAATTTGAGTATAATTCCCTCCAGCCATTTTTAAATTTAAACACTTTAAAACCTGCCTAATGCTTTTAGATTTTTTAACTGCTTCCTCGAGTTCTGATTTTGTCCATTTTCTTTTTTTATTCATAATGGAATACACAAACTATATATACTTATAGTTAAAGTATACCATTAGCTTTATAAGAAAGCAATTTGAGGTCGCAGCCGGAATTGAACCGGCGTACTCGGTTTTGCAGACCGATGCGTAACCACTCCGCCATGCGACCAATTTATATTTTCTCGTTAAAAACTCAATCAAAAAACTGTGCTCCGTGGTTACCGGGGTTTCTTTTGAAACCCGCTTAATGCTCATACCCATTCGCATTAAGCCCACTCCGCCATGCGACCAATACTTAAAACTTCTTTTAGGTTAACAAAAATATTGCGCTAGGTCAATTATTAGCACATACAAAAAACACTCCGATCAAGCGGAGTGTTTTTGCTTAAGAAAGTCTTATCCTTCGACAACTTCAGCCATTAGGTGCTGACGGCCGAAATCAAAAGCTTCTTTTTTGGTTTCCACATAAATATCAATTTTGTTGCCCTTGATCGCTCCCCCACGATCTTCACAGGTATAGATTCCCATGCCTTCGATTGATATTTTGGCTCCAAAAGGAAATTCTTTGGGACAAGCAATGGTTCTTTTTTCCTTGACTTTAAGCCCGGAAGCGGTAACCCCATCGCTTTTACCGCATTCATCAGCAGCCGCCGTATAGGCTGAAGCATTGATTTTAAACTGACCTTTAGGCAAATTATCCCATTTATCAGCCTGTTTTTCCTTCCATTTAGCCAAAACTTCGTCTCTCTCGATTTCTTCTTCAGACTTAGGCTCTTCTTTTTTAACATCTTCCTGAACAATCGGCATTTCTTTGGCCGAAGCTGTTTCAGTTGAAAATATGCTTAAAAGTTTAGAGAAGGTATTAGTATTACCAAAGTCATTGTTTTCGCTAGCCAAAGCCATTTTTGGAAAAACAAGAGAAATGTAGATTAGAGTTCCAATAACCAAAACCTTTAAAATACGCATGCATTATAATTTAATTGTTATCCGCCATTCAGCTCATGATCTGAAAATATCCTGAATAAGCGGGCCAACATCTTTTCAAAGCAAAAATCCCTTGTAGTAGGGATTTTCTATTGTTTTTTTATGTTGACCAACAATAATAGCACATCTGGGGCTAGGCGTCAATGCTCTATTCGGAAAATTGGCTTAAATAAGGCATTTTAAATTTCGGAAAGAATCTAAATAGCCACTTTTTGGCTAAAATAAAGCATTTTTAAAAAATTTCCTTAAGCATAAAAAAAGACTCTTCCCAAGAGGGAAAAGTCTTCTGACTTTTTAATATTTTCAGTCTATTCTGTCGTCGCTCCGTCAAATTCCGGTCCATCGGCCTCTGCTTCAGCTTTTGTTGCTCGAACAACGCCGTCTTTATGATGAGCTGGCGAATAAATCGTATAGAGTTTCAGTTCTTCTGAATCTGAAGTGTTGATGATGTTATGCTCCGCTCCGGCCGGAACGACAATTGCCACGCCATCACTAAGTTCGTACTCATTGCCGTCAATAATGCATTTTCCCTGCCCTTTTTCAAAACGGAAAAATTGATCATTTTCTTCATGCACTTCCATGCCGATTTCCTCATTCGGTTGAAGACTCATGAGAACCAATTGGCTGTGCTTGCCTGTGTAGAGCACTTTGCGAAAGTTGGAATTTTCCAAAGTGTCTTTTTCAATATTAGCGCAAAATCCTTTCATACCCAGTAGTAGAATTTTGACATTTGCATTTTAGTAACAAAATGTGCAAATTTCTTTAATTTAATTATTACATTGCCTTTCATGATTTTTTAATTAATAAAACTTAGTCAAAATCTCACTACTGGGCATAATATTTTTTATATTAACAATTAGTATCTTTTATTACTCTTGGCAACTGAAAAAACTTTCTTTTTAAAACTATTCCGCACTGACAACTTGTGCGCAATGCATGCAGCGTTTGGCTTTGACTGGAATTTCACCCAGACATTCAGGACATTTTTTGGTGGTTGGATCAGGCAATGGATCTTTTTTGGTTTTGGAAATAAGCAGATTCATGGGCTTGATGATAAAGAAAAAGATAGTTGCCGCCACCAATACGAAAGAAATAATCGCATTCAGAAAATGGCCATACATTAGCTTGCTGCCGTTTAGTTCTAGAACTAAATTGCTGAAGTCTGGCACTTTGGCCACAGCAGAAATGAAAGGCGTCAGGATGTCAGATACAAGAGCAGTAACTACCGTCCCGAATGAAGCGCCAATTACAACGCCAACTGCCAAATCCACAACATTTCCCCGCAAAAGAAATTTTTTAAATTCTTGTAACATATTTTTTAATTAATTATTAATGCAAAATTTCCCGGACAATGCCCACAATTTTCTGCGGCGTCGTCAAAGCTTTGACTACATAGAAACGGGTTTCGAATTTGCCGGCTTTTTTGATTGACTCATCATCATCCGCATTGGTCAGAACAACAATCGGAATGCCGGAAAGCTTTTCGTCTTCCTGCAAAGCCTCCATAACTTGAAAACCATTCATGACTGGCATTTGCAGATCCAAAAGAATAATATCCGGATTATTTTCTTTGATGGCTATGATCCCGTCTTCTCCGTTGAAAGCTTCCACGATTTCAAAACCGCTGGCCGAAAGCGCTGTAGCATAAATTTCACGGATGTTGTCATCATCCTCCACAATGCAAACTTTTTTTCTTTTTTTGAATATCGTCCGTCATATTTTTTATTTTATCAATTTATTTTTTCATTATACCACAAAAAATACGGCCTTGAAAGCCGCAGAAATTTTTGCCTGCCACGTGATGAGTGTAGTAAATTTTATGTGGAGCGTCTAGATTAACGCCTGCACTCCCATAAGATAAGCGTTCGGATATCTTTAAAAGGACACAAGGGGTTAAATTCAGGGAAATTTAATCTTTATTTCTTGATAATAATATTATTGTTGTAAGTATTAAGTAGCTTATTAAGGCAACACTTACGCATACATATGCCACACTGTCTCCTTTTTGCGTCAAAAAGCATGATGCCCAAAGAATTGCAAATGCTACTGAATATAAAAGTCTGAAGTAACCCGTGCCCAAATATCTTTTAATTATAGAAAATGGCGACATAGAATAAGCGACAAGAGCCACTATAGATATTATAAAAACAGCATCTCTTAGAAAAATATCTTCCGTTATAGCATTTATAGCGAGCGGTAAAGATGTAACTAAAAGATATATCCCTAAAAACTCACTTATTATATTACCGGTAATTGCATGCTTATTGGCGCCACTTCTATTGCCAGTTCTTATTTCGCCGGAAGCATTTGCAAAAATAATATTAGTAAACAAAAATGACAACGTGCTGACTATAAGAAAAAATATTGGTATTCTTACGGAATTACTGAAAGAATCATATGAAGAAATAAGAAACCCAGTAAAGAAAGTTGCTACCGTCATCATAAAAGATGTTACGCTAACATCAATAACCACTTCTTCATTGCTGTAATCTGATTGTTTGTTATTCATATTTTTTTAAAAAGTTTTATGTATTTATTATACCACAATATTTTTCATATAAAAAATGGCTAAATAGGCCGTAATTTTATCCCGTAGCAAGCTTGCTCTGCTCCTGGGGTATCTGACGTTTGAACCGAATTTAAAAAGAAACGTTTTGGGTAAAATAAAAAAGGCCGCCTATGGATAATTCCATGCGACCTTTATTATTCAAACTGCATCACTTTTTATTCATCTTGCAGCTAAGATGTTGTGATCATGGGGACCATTGGGTTTTTTGGATGACTCCTTTTTTTTCTTGGGCATAGGAGGATCAATTTGCACAAGCTCTTCCTCATCGAAAGTCCTGATGTCAGGAATATCACCTTTTTTATTAACCCGTGGCTGAATTCCATAACGATCCCCCGAAGACATGTTTTTGATGCGTACTACAGCAATACCCGTAAGGCCAGAAATTACATCCTTCAGCTTGACACCCAAATTAAAGGTATCGGACGTTTCGGGCATTTGGGGCACATCTTTTTTTGGCGGAGCAATAACTTCAAGATTTGGTCCGTCGATAACCTTGCTTTCGGGTAATTGCTTCTCTTTGTCTAATGGAGGCTGAATTCCATAACGAAGGCAATCGTTCAAATGTTCTGCCCTGCAAACCACATAGCCTTTGAATCCCGTAATTTTGTCACGTACCAAAGAACCGAACGGAATAACATCTTTCTTCATTTTTTCCTCCTTGCAAATATAAATGCCGCCTATACTGTTTTCTTCGCTGAATTTCACAGTCGAAGTGTCTTTCGGATTTTCTATAGCGACGAAATATCCATAAAAAAATTAAAAATTAGCTACTAATTTTATGAGGATTTCGTCGCCATGAATATTAATAAAAGAACTTAAAGGTAAAATTTATCCTATATTATTTATTTGATTTTGTCAATAGTGAGTACTAAAAAACAGCTTATCTGCCAGCCGGCGGAAAGCCGTAATTTTATGCCTGAGACGGTTAGCCTGCCCCGTAGCGAACTTGCTCTGCTTCTGGGGTATCTGACGTTCGAACTGAGTTTAGGGAAAAATGCTTTGGATAGGTTTAATTTAAAGAGTCTTAATTTAATTGAAAAAATGAATTGATTTTAGCATTTCTTCAAAAATTTTAGCAATTTTAGCATTATCATTAGGATTTAAATTTCCAGAATCTGGATTTTCAAAATATATACCATTAAATGAGCCCCAATTTTTCGGAAGATCTTTTAAAAACAAATGGAATTCACCATAAGGTCCAAATTTTCTTATGTATGCTTCTTTACCATCAATTTTAGTTTTTTCCAAACCAAAATTTACTTTATTAAAACATGGATTCACAGAATCATGTTCGCACTGAATTGTAGATATACTTTTATCACTGAGAAATGTAAGGGGAACAAAAGAAACATTTCCTATGTTTATCGAATAAAATTCTATGCGATCAGGTAAGCCTGTGTTCTCAAATTCTTTTGCTATATAAGGTGGACGTACGGAAGAATTTTGTATGTCTTTTTTTCTGAGTATTTTTTCTGAAATATTCCATTTTGGAGGATATTTAATTTCAAAGCCATACTTATCGTTTCTATAAGTTTCCCAGTTATTCGTATCTATTATTAGCTGACTATCGCTTAATTTATCATTAGAAAAATTATCTGCGGTCTGTGTATCAGCCTCTGAATTTAAATACAATGATCCTTCTAATGGTTTTGGTGGAATATATCCATCGGAAATATTTGTAGTACCATTAGCATCAAAATAAATAAATTTAATAATTAGTATTGTGGTAATTAAAATTGTTATAAGTATGGCCCCGATAATGATTTTTTTGTTCATTTTTGTTTTGTTAATTTCATTAATCTATATTTTTATTATACCACAAAATAAAAAAACGTCCTAAGCAAGCCGTAATTTTATACCTGCTGTGCCACGTTATGAACGAAGTGAATTTTACGTGGAGCCGGTTAGCTTGCCCCGTAGCGAGCTTGCTCTGCTTCTGGGGTATCTGACGTTCGAACTGAAATGAATAAAATAAGAGGCCGGGAATTTATCCAAGCCTCTTAATACAATGTAATTTTTTTGACACTAATCGAAATCTGCCAAAATAACTCCTCCAACATTAAGCTCGCCATCCCATTTTATAATAACAAATCCCTCAGGCAGTTTCGTCGCATAAAGAACAATTAAATTATGGTCTTCTTGATAAAGCCGCAAGAACATGCCTGGAGCTGCAAAGCCTAAACCTTCTTTAAAATAATCTCGCATTTCTTTTCCGCTTTCGAAAACAAGAAGTCTAACATTATCCATAATAACAATGCTTGGTCCAGTAAAACTTTCAGCGCCACTGCTATCTTTCATAATATCTTTGAAGATTATCTTTTTCCAATTACATTGATCCCTGAATTTTTCAATCTTCCTGTATGCGGCAACGTCATCCTTTTTGGCAATCTCGTTACTATCTTTTGAATAGTCCTTACCGCATATGGTTTCAATTACTCTCGTGGTTCTGTCAGTAAAAAGATTAAAATAACGATTCCTTTTTAAATAGCTGATGAAAGTAGCCCTCGCCATAAAATAGTCCAGGAAACTCTTAAGCTTTGATACCAAAGTCTCACTAATTTCCTCTTCGGTCAACATTCTTATGAGTTGTAAAAGAGCCCTCATAAACTCCATGAATGTGGAATCCTTGCGTTCCAAAAATTTCATAACTAACCTCCTTGTGGGTTATTCCTGGCACCATTGCCAGTACGCAATATTACTAACAAAATAAACAAAAGTCAAATCCTTTTTTTATTTATTCTGATATTTATTCATAACAAAAAAACGGCTTAAGTAAGCCGTAAATTTCGGTGAGCGGGTAAGCAGAAAATCTCACTCGCTACGCTCTCAATAGGGCTTCCGCCCTCTTGCCCTCACTTTGTTCGGTCACCCCAAACGGGAAACTTCCGTTTCCCGACCCCTTCCCAGTTCGATTCTGCTTAACCAATTCAGAAAAAACAAAAAACTCCCGGGTGGGAGTCTTTTGATTTTTGAGCGGGTAAGCAGAATCGAACTGCCGTCTCATCCTTGGCAAGGACGTATAATAGCCACTATACGATACCCGCCTGCCGTGTTTCCTCACGATATTGTTCCAGCTTTATCTTGCTTTTATAAAATACTTACATAGAAAAGTAATTACTTTATATATCATTAGGAAACACCGCAGGCACGCCTACTTTTTATTTTAATAATTCTTTAAAACTTCTTTCAAAAATTCTTAAACTGTGGGACCAATAGGATTCGAACCTATGACCAAGCGGTTATGCTTCTCACTATTGCTTTCGCAACTTCTTTCGAATTTGTGAGCTGGACTATCCCTTCATCCAAAAATATGGATGTCTGCCATCTAGTCTCTACACCTTCCCCGACACTATGTCGGGGCTTGGCTCGGGATTATCATTTCAAAGACTTCCCCGAGTTTGACAGATAATCGCTTGAAAATTACTTTTCAAACAGCCCTGTAAATATAATTCTGTTTTAGAATAAATTATTTGAGCCGCCTGCTCTACCGCTGAGCTATGGTCCCAAAAAACCCGTAATTCATAACCTGAAACCCAAAACGTATTTATGCGGTTATTTAAATATTATCGCATTACGTTACAAGTTTCAAGTTGCAAGTTACGGGAATTTATTTGTTGCAATGGTGTCGTGTAAAAGTGACAAAGTCACTCACGCGACAACCACGTGGAAAATGCAATTGTATTGCATTTTCTTTACGTGGTGCCGAAGAGCAGAGTTGAACTGCTGACGCAACGCCCCGGCACCAAATCCAAAGGATTGGTACGGGGTAAAATTTTCAGTCCGGAGTTTATCCCGCATAAATTTCTGGTGCCGAAGGGCAGAATCGGACTGCCAACGCAAGGATTTTCAGTCCTTCGCTCTACCACTGAGCTACTTCGGCATTTTTATTTTTTCCATTAGTGTGGATGTTACTGGACTCGAACCAGTGACCCCTTCTTTGTAAGAGAAGTGCTCTAGCCAACTGAGCTAAACATCCAATTGAAAATTTTTAATTTCCAATTTTTAATTTTTAATCAATTCCTAATGACTAAATTTCTAATTTTTAAAATTAGTACATTGAAAATTCAATGAAAATTGTGAATTGAAAATTGAAAAATTCAAACCTGTGGGCGAAAGAGGACATCTCACTCGTCACTTCGCTCCTCTTTGAAACCTTGCGGTTTCAATACTTCCACCACGGTGAAACTCTCGTTTCCCCGACCCCCTTCTTGTTCTCGTCCTTTTTCGTTTTTTACAAAAACACTGTGGGCGAAAGAGGACTCGAACCTCCAATCCCTTGCGAGAACTACCACCTCAAGGTAGCGCGTATACCAGTTCCGCCATCCGCCCTTAGTTAATAGAAACTCACTTCATTATTAAAACAAAAGGGTTTTTATTTTGTTTTTTCCGCTTCTGCAGTTTCTTCGGTTGCAACTTCAGTTTCCTGAACTGCTTCTTCTGGAACTTTTTCTTCTTCAACCTTTGAAAAAGCAGCCAGATCTTTATATTTCATTTTGAGTGATTTGGCGCTTCTTTCACGGATAAAATACAGTTTTCCCTGGCGCACCTTGGCTCTTTTCACCAATTCTATTTTTTCAATATTTGGAGATTGTACCGGAACCACAATTTCCACTCCCACTCCATTGGAAACCTTGCGCACAGTGATCATGGAAGAAGAACTTTGATTGCCTTTGACTGCTATGATCATGCCTTCAAAAACCTGGATTCTTTCTTTGCCGCCTTCCACGATTTTGCGGAAAACTTTGACCACATCGCCAGCTCTAAAAACAGGCATTTTAGCCTTTTTTTGCGAGTCATTAAAATCCAATAATTTCTTATTCATTTTTTTATAATCCCACAATCTCACCAAGCAAACTGCCGTCTGGAGCCCTCATTGAGTATAGGAAGTTATTTTAGATAAATTAAAAAGCTATTCTATAATACTAGTAAAAAGAATTTTAGTCAACCCCGCACTAATTTAGGACTTTTATCAAAATTATCCCTTGATAAAGATACAATACTACCCAAAAAAAATTAACTTTGCCATGTTTTTATTAATTTTGCGCCTTTGGCGCAGTGCTAATTTAGTGCGGGGTCAACCCCGCACTAAAACCGGTATAGTCTCAAATTTTTGCCAAAAAATCTTCAAAATCTTTAGGAACTGGAGCCAAAAAATGGTATATTTGGCCAAAAATTTCAAATTTGATTTCCTTGGCATGCAAAAGCTGCCTTTCCGCTTTTATTTTCGTGTTTTTCTGTGTCTCTGTGTTCCTCTGTTTTATTCTGTGTTTCTCTGTGTACAATAGATCGCCAACCACCGGATGCCCCTCGGACGCCAAATGAATCCTGATTTGATGCATGCGGCCGGTTTTCGGAAAAACTTCCACTACGGAATACTTTCCCTTTTCTCCTATAATTTTATATTCCGTCACTGCCTTTCTAATTTTTGTCTTGGTGTTTTTTCTGGCAATCACCTGTTTGCTATAACTGGTTGAACGGGCGATTGGTTTTTCAATCACGCCTGTTTTCTTTTCAAAAATCCCCTCACAAACAGCCATATATTTTTTCGTAACTTTTCTATCCTGAAAAAGTTTTTTGAGTTTCACCAAAGTTTTTTTATTTTTCGCTACCACTAGAACACCGGATGTGTCTTTGTCCAAGCGATGTACAATGCCCGGACGCAAAAAGGCATCTTTTGATTCATCATGCACATTTTTAATCTTGGGAAAATATTTTATCAGCGCGTTAGCCAAAGTGCCTGTTTTTTCATTATGATTCGGATGCACCATTAGCCCGGCTGGTTTATTAATAACAATAATATTTTCATTTTCGAAAATTATCTGAAGTTTAATCTTGTCATTAGCAACCAATTTATTTTCTTTCTTTTTGGAAAAATTTTCCAATCGCAAAACATCACCTTCTTTTAGAATATAACTGGGTCTAGTTTTTTTTGAATTAACAGTAACTTCACCCTCTTTGATTTTCTTGATTATTTCTCCACGCGAATATTTATCCCGTGGCATAGCTTTACGGGAAGAAAAAAACTCCGTTTTCAGGAATTTATCAATACGCTCATTCGCCTGATTGTTTTCTATAATTATTTTTTTCATAAAACAGTACAAGAAAATTTTGAAAATAATGTTCTGAAGTGGCTAGCGAGTGCGACGGCACGAGCTCGGAGAATTTTTTCAGCAGAAAAAATGCGTGCACTGAAGAATATTATTTTCAAAACATAAACTACATAAAAATTTCTTTTTTGTTTTGTTTCTGAAAAATAAATTTCTTCAAGATTTTTGTTTTTCAGGAATATCCCATAAGTGCCCAGAAGAGGACTCGAACCTCCAAGGATTGCTCCACCAGTTCCTACTTGCCCCGCACTGAAATCTGAAAGATTTCTAGTGCGGGGAGACTGGCGCGCCCAGCACCAAAATTTCAAAATATTTTATTTTAACTTGTGGGTAGAAGAGGACTCGAACCTCCATGGATTGCTCCACCAGTTCCTAAGACTGGCGCGTATACCAATTCCGCCATCTACCCCTAAATTTGGTGCTGGGTAAATATACCAACCTGCCCCGCACCAAGCAAAGCTTTGGTGCGTGGGTTCCGCCATCTGGGCTTTATACTATACAATTATACAATCCCCAAATTGTATAATATGTTTCTGAAAATATCAAGACTACTAGCGCAACATCTGTTGAATCCTGGCAGCTTCTTCGCGGAGCGGCCCTTCGTCTTCATATTCACCATGATGTCTGGTTCCTGAACCATAAGTTTCCTTTTTTTGATCCAAATGGAAATTAATAACCAGTGTTGTGCCTTCCAACTGGGCATACATATGGAATCTGGGATATCCGGCTCTGGCTAATGGCCGAACAAAACTCATCTGATCCCCCTCGTTGCGCTGAAAAGCATATCCCGCCCGACGCAGTATATTAACCGGATTTTCCTTGATATTTTCGAATTTTAGTCGCATAATGTTAATATAATTAATATTATTTAAGATAAACTATTTAGAGCATATGTCAACAATTTTATCAGAAAAATCCCCTGCTAAGGAAAATTTTTCTTTATTGAAAATTATAATAACGATTTTTAGCATCGTATTAATTAGAAATTTTTTTGAAAGCTTTGCTTATCCTAATGCTGACAATTATTTTCCATTCTTGGAACGATTTATCCATGCGCAAACCATGTTTTTTGCAATGTTTCTTTCCTTTGCTCTTTTGCTATATTTTTTTACAAAAGATTTTTTTGAAGATATTTTTAATTTTTTAACCAAACTATTTCTTTTAATTATATTGGTCCCGATAATCGATATTCTTTTCAATGGACCCTCCGTTGATGCTTTGACTTATCTAAAAGTAGAAAGTGGCAATTTAATGATAACTTTTTTTAGAACAATAAATCCTTTTAGCGGAAATGGAATCTCTTTTGGACAACACGTTGTTGGATTGTCTATATTTTTAGGAATGGCTTTTTTCATTTATAAAAAAACTAAAAACATTTTCAGAAGCGCGCTTTCAATTTTTTTTGGATATCTTGTTCTCTTTCTATATGCAATACTGCCGAATGTCTTTATTTTTTTTGCTGAAAAAAATGCTGCTGATACACACATTTATAGTAATTTACTAAGCCAAAGTTGGACAGCAAAGACTATTGAAAATATTACCCCCGCATTCCTTACTTTTTTTAATAATAATATTTTTTCAAATATTGATTATGTTCACGAAATCACAATGGCGCGTTTCTTTTGGATAATAATTATTATCGAGACAATTGTTATATTTTTTATATCCAATAAAAAAATCTGGAATGTTTTCAAGAATGATCTAAAAACTACCAGGATTTTTTACTGGTTTATAGTCGCTTCAGTTGGGCTTATTATAAATCAAAAAATATTCGGTGATATTAATTTGCAAAACCCGTTTAATTTGCTTACCCTACTAATGTCTTCTGTGTTAATTGTACTTAATATTTGGCTAGCTGTTTTCATTAATGATGCGGAAGACATTGAAATTGATATGATATCCAATAAGGATAGGCCTCTTGCAAAAAAGATCATTAATAAAGAGGACTGGGAACGAATTCAAACAATCATTGCTTTACTCGTAGTGCTTGGGGTGTTAATGCTGAACAGAACAGTTGCCTTTTTTATTGTTCTTGGACAAATGTCCTATTATATTTATTCTGCCAAACCTTTGAGATTAAAAAGACATTTTATTTTTTCATCTATTTTGATCGGAATAGGGTCTATTGCTGCTGCTATGGCTGGTTTTTTCCTGGTTTCTCCTGATCAGCATGTTTCAGCTTTTCCTGTCAAAGCTATCGTTATTATAGGAATAGCCTATGCCCTCCTTTCCAATCTAAAAGATATCAAGGACTATGAAGGCGACAAAAAAGAAAACATGCATACCTTGCCAGTGGTTTTCGGACTTGAAAAAAGTAAAAAAATAATAGCTTTTTTATGCTCCTTAGTTATCGTGGCTGTTCCATTAATATTAAAAATATATTCAATACTGCCAATTTCCATTGCAATTTCATTGTTCCTGTTTTATCTTTTTACGAAAAAAAAATATCAGGAAAAATATATTTTCCTGACCATTTTTCTTTTTGCAATAGTTTTATTTTTCGCAGTAATTTAATGCTGGTTGAATTTTTTACTTGACCCAGTGCTTATCTTTTATCTCCTTGTCATCTTCTTCTTTTTTTTCTTCAATTTTTTCTTTAGCCATCGTGCGCAGCTTCAGCAAGTCTTTGCCGCTCAATTCTTTCGCGCGCAAAAGCAAAGTTTCGCGTCGATTTTTTTCAGCTTCTTCAATGACTTCAGCTAAAAGCACGTCGAGAATAGCCCCGATTTTCGGACCGGGTTTAATTTTGAGTTCTTGCATCAGATCATTGCCGTTGATTTTGAGCATTTTGACAGAAACAGCATCCTTGGAAACTTTGTCGACCATATATTCAAGATGGCGCAGTTTGTAGGGCTTAGCTTTCGGCGTTCCACTCCCAAGCCGGTCAGCAATGCGCAGATCGATCAAATCTTTCACATTTTCCAGCCCAACTTTTTTTATGAGTTTCCGCACACTGCTCTCCCCGACTTCATCCGGATTATAATAAAACATATGGTTGTCTATGAGCAGTCTTGCTTTCTGTATAACTTCGCTGGAAAATCTCAGCCGCGTCAGGATTTTTTCCGCCACACGCGCACCCACATGATCATGATTATAAAAAGTGGAAAATTCCCCCTCGCCTCTTTTGGTTTGCGGCTTGGCCACATCATGCAAAAGCGCCGCCAAGCGCACTTCCAATTTTTTCGATGGACAAAATTTCAGAGACAAAAGGTTATGTTTATATATAGTATGAATATGATGACGATTCTGCGCCACACCATAGCCACTTTGAAGTTCCGGAATAATAAATTGCAAAAGCCCGGTTTCATGAAGCAGTTCTATTCCTTCAGCCGGATTATCCGAAAGAATAATTTTTTTAAGTTCTTCGCTGATTCTTTCCTCTGAAATAAATTTTAAATTACTGGAATTTTTCTTAACGGCTTCCAATGTTTTTTTCTCTATGGAAAAATCAAGCTGCGCCGCAAACCGCACAGCCCGCATCATCCTGAGAGCATCTTCCGCAAATCTTTCTTCAGCGTTTCCAACAGCCCTGATGATTTTATTTTTAATATCTTTCTGTCCGCCAAACAAATCAACAATCTCGTAATCCAATTTTTCTTTTTCTGTTTTTAATTTGGAATTTTTTATTTTAGATTTGTTTCGGATTTCAGATTTATGATTTCGGATTTTGAGTGCCAGTGCGTTCATGGTAAAATCACGCCGGCTTAAATCTTCTTCCAATGTTTTGGCAAATTTAATTTCATCCGGACGACGACGATCGGAATATTTTGATTCGATTCTATATGTCGTGACCTCAACCACTTCTTTCGTTTTGTCACCTTCTTTTATTTTCACACCAACTGTCCCGAATTCATTTTCATAAAAACTGTCAGGAAAAATTTTCAAAATTTCTTCCGGTTTAGCATTGGTGGTGATGTCCCAATCTTTTGGCCCCGATGAATCGGGGTTATCCATAATCAAATCACGCACGCATCCGCCAACAATGTACGCTTCGAATTTATTTTTTTCTATTGTCATCAAAACCTCAAGAATAGGTTTTGGAATTTTATTAGTCATTTTTTAAGTTGTGCCCCCAGCATGAATTGAACACACATCGTATCCTTAGGACGGATCCGCTCTATCCGTTGAGCTATAGGGGCAAAGAAAAATTATTATTAATGTGGACCTATGGAGAATCGAACTCCAGCTACATCCATGCCATGGACGTGTAATACCATTTTACTATAGGCCCGCACAAATTAACTACTTTTTATCATAGCAACTTTTAGACTTAGGTCAATGTTTTTTTTCTGAAAACGCGCTATAATAAGCTTATGGCACATGCTTTCAAAAAAATTCTTTCATCTTTTTTCAAAAGACCAGATCTTTGGTTTTTTTCAGGATTTTTACTTACCTTTCCGCTTACCACAAGAAAGGTTTTGCTTTTTTACCCAATCAATGATGCTTTTAATGAATATACGGGCATATATTTATATCTTTCTGATATATTTCTTCTCCTTACGATAATTTCCTGGTTTATTATATTATGCAATAAATATAGTATTTTGTCAATATTAAAATGTTCCACGTGGAACATTTTAGAAAGCATTTTCAAAAAAAGGCTAAAAAAAGGCATAAATGAACAATTACAGATTTCGTCAGAAAAGTATGATAAACAAGATACCCCTGCTTCAAATGCTCCACGCCTGCCCCGTAGTAATAAATTGTTCCACGTGGAACAATTTATTTACTTCTGGAGTGGAACATTCATAATGCTAAAAAAGCTTTATCAACAAATTATTAACAATTATGCGATTATTTTTCCTTTATTGTTAGCTATTTTTTCTTTTTTATCAATTCTGTGGACAAACAATAAACCAATAGCTCTGTTTAGATCAATAAAATTGTTTGAATTTATTTTGTTATATTTTTACATTATTTATAATGTTCCACGCCCGCCTCGCGTCGACGAGCAACCTTCGCGAGTCGAGGCGGGTGGAACATTTTTGGAAAAAATAGAAAATAAAAAATGTTCCACCCCAGAACAAATGTTCCACCCCAGTACAAATGTTCCACGTGGAACATTATACGGGACAGGCGTGGAACATTATACGGGGCACGCGTGGAATATTTTTGGAGGATTTTTAGTTATAATTATCATTTCTGGCTTTATACAAAGCATTATAGGATTTCTTCAGTTTTTTAGAAATAGCTCTCTTGGCCTAATTTGGCTTAAAGAAAGTGTCTTATCTCCAGAAATATCAGGAGTAGCCAAAATCATATTTGATGGAATTGTTCATATAAGATCATATGGATTATTTCCACATCCTAATGTGTTTGGTGGTTTTCTTATTTTTTCAATTATTGCAACCTTGCTATATTTCAAAATGTTCCACGCGTGCCCCGCAGTAACAAAATGTTCCACGTGGAACATTTTGTTTACTTCTGGGGTGGAACATTTTGAAAAAAATTTATCACAGGCAAAACTTAACTCATCAGAGCCTAATTGTTCCACGTGGAACAATTTAAAAGAAAGTATGGGCAAAAATGTTCCACGTGGAACATTTTTAATGCATCTATTTATCCTTATTCAAGCCACTGCACTTTTGTTGACATTTTCAAAATCTGCAATTATTGGCTTATTTATAGGTTTTTTGTATATCGCTGCTAACAACGTACCCTTTAATGTTCCACGCCCGCCTCGCGTCGACGAGCAACCTTCGCGAGTCGAGGCGGGTGGAACATTTTCAAAGGATCCAATGTTCAAAATGTTCCACGTGGAACATTTTTGGAGAAAAGTATTTTTGGCAATTGTAATTTCTGTTCTGCTACTTTTTATTTTTAAGCCAGACATGCAGACATTGTTTTTAAAAAGCTTAAACGAAAGAATAACTTATCTTAATGTTTCACGTAGAACATTTTTTGAAAATCCTTTTTTTGGAACAGGAATTGGCCAATTTGTGCCAAATTTAAAAAACGTTGCAAATTTGGAAACGTGGCAATTTCAGCCAGTACACAATGTTTTTTTACTTATTTTGAATGAATTAGGTATCTTCATTTTTTTTGGTTTTATCTTTTTCATATATAAGATTTTCCGCCCCAGCATAAATGTTCCACCCCAGTACAAATGTTCCACCCCAGTACAAATGTTCCACCCCAGTACAAATGTTCCACGTGGAACATTATACGGGGCAAGTGTGGAACATTGTACGGGGCAGGCGTGGAACATTGTACGGGGCAGGCGTGGAACATTTAATAATTTAAATATTGAATCTTTACTAAAAGGAACATTGTTGGCATTTATCTTTATAATGTTTTTTGATCATTATCTTTGGGACATACAACAGGGGCAGATAATATTTTGGACTATACTCGGTTTAATAATGACTAGCCAAAGAAAACGTCTGCTTTGATAACTTTGATTTTTGTGTTATAATATATATTAATATATATTGATATATATTTGATTGTTTTGTTGTACAATCACAGCCCCTTCTGTTTTATAAAATAACCGCTAAGAGAACTGCCTGCTTGATTTGCACAAAAAAACAAAAATTGGTATAATTGCGTCATGATTTACATAAAAATAAAACATATCAAAAATTTTCTCATGATTGTTGCTTGCTTGTCTTTGGCCAGCTTTAATTATTTTACTTATGCGGAAACTGCTGACGGCGGCACAGAAAAAATATGCGACCAAACTTTAGATTCTGATTGTGATGGACTAATTAATTCCGAAGAAAAATTATATGGAACAAATCCAGAAAATGCTGACACAGACGGAGACAGCTATTCTGACGGGGTTGAAGTTGGAAGCGGATTTGATCCGCTGAAACCTGCACCGGGTGATAAAATAGCTTTAGCAAATGCGAATGCTTCTGTTGATAATTCTGTCGGAACAGAAACCTTTTCTGCAACAGAAAATTTTTCAAATGATATGCTGGCATTAATTCAATCCAAAAACGATCAAGCTATCACCAGAGAAGAAATAAATAATCTTGTTAATGAACAATTGAATCTAAACTTACAAGAAGATGGTTCTTTTGAAACTTTGCCCGAAATTGATCGTTCTCAAATTAAAATCCTAAAACAAGATTATTCAGCACTTAGCAGTAAAGAAAGAGCAGAAAAAGAAGCCACAGATGCATTTGATTACATAAATAATGTTGCTTATCTTCTTATAAGTAATTCTCCGACTCAATTAATTACTCGTGACGATTTTATCGCTTTCCAGGATGAATTCTTTTCTCATATGGCGGATCTTTCTGATTCAAACAGCGATCTTGAATATTTTTCTGACTTAGGCAAAAGATTGGAAATTTTTTCAAATCAAGTAAATGATGTTCAAGTTCCAGAAACCATGGTTGATATGCATATAAAATTTTTGCGTATTGTTAAGGGAATTTTGACTTTACAAAATAATTCCAGCAACGCAGATGATCCATTAGGTAGGGCACTGATTTTTGCCAAAGCAATTGGATATGTTGAACTTATGAGCGATTTTTTTCAAAATGATATTAAAAATTATTTAGAGCAACTTGAAATTGAACATAATAAGTAAAAAATATGAAAAGAAAAACTTTAATTTCAATATTACTTTGTATTTCAATGCTTTTTTACGGTATATTTTTTGTTAATGTGCCACAAACAAAAGCTTTTGTAGATTTTGACCCCGGTAATTTTGTAGCAAATCTCGGAACTGTTCTTACTACAGCCGGAAGCTGGGTTACAAAAATAGCAAGCTATGCGTCACAAGTAGCAGAATATGCCAAGACAGCGGCAAAGTATTTATTAGAAACACTAACCGCCGCCTTAATGGTTGCAGCCAAAATTGCCGCCTTGAAGGCTGTTGAAAAAGCAGTTGCTTATTTAATAGGTGATGACAATAAAGAGGCTCTTGTTATTCGAGATTATGAAGATTACCTTTATACCGCTCCCAAGGCAGCGGCTTTAAAACAAATGAAGTCATTTTTAACAGAATTAACTGCCGGAAAAAGTTCTTATTTGAATTATGAAGGCATAGGAACAGGTTACTCTGCTTATATTAAAAAACAAGGTGAAATTGCAGTAAAAGACGTTTTAAGTGGCACTGTCGGCGGAAAAAAACTAACTACTAGTCTCCAAGAAACTGTGTCAGACACATCTAATTTTTTTTCAAATGGAAATATGAAGGGTCTTTTGTCTTACATGGAGTGCGCTAATAATCCTGCTTGCGTAACTTTACAATCAGGGGTTAAAGCGGCCGAGGAGTTTGCCAAAAAGCAAGACATTGCCAAAAGTGAAGCAGTGGATGGATTACTTCCAACAAAATCATCTACTGGTAGGATAACAACACCAGCCATAATGGCACAAAATGCTTTGGTTGATCTCGACAAACAAGGAACAGCAATGATTGTGAACGCCCCGATAGGAAAAAATGCGGATAAAGTGTCTTCTTTAGGACAAATTGCTGCTGGAGCAGCATTAAGTATAGTTTCAAGAGCTGCTAATTATGGAATTGTTGATAAGGCGGCTACAGTAGAAAAAGAAGTGACTCAAAAAATCGGCAATACTTATTATTCTTTCAGCACAGCCTATTCATCTTTGACAAAGTAATAAAAAAATAAAAACTAAAAAACTGATTGCAAAAATCAGTTTTTATTTTTTAACTTTAAATTTTTGTGATCATTATTGGATTTGAACCAATGACCATGATAATTCACCACGTGAAAGATTTTACCACGTAAACGGTGACGATCTAACTTCACACTCACACTTTTAGTGGGTCTGTGCAGACTCGAACTGCAGACCTCTACAATTCACCCTGTGAAATATTTTTGCTACGCAAAAATCCTGCATAGCAGGATTTCACAGGGTAAAATGTAGCGCGCTAATTTATCCTCACACCTTTTGTGGTCACTAGTGGACTCGAACCACCGGCCTTCACAATGTCAATGTGACGCTCTAACCAGCTGAGCTAAGCGACCAAAAAAGGTGTGGGGACGTGCTAAGCTACAAACCCATATATTAATTAACGCTTGCTGCCTAAACTGTTTCCGGATCAGGAATTTTTTCAACTGCTTCTGTTTTTTCAAACGCATTCTTTTCTTCTTTTTTTTCTAAAGTTATTTCTTTGAAAAACAACAGCCACATTGTCTGAATAAAAACAAAATAGGGTGAGAAAATAAAAGCCATAAATCCAAGTATAAAAATTCCTCCGATTATTGCCGCTACGATAACCCCGGCCTCAGCAAACAAAAAGTATGCTATTGCAATCGGCACTAAAAAAATCAGGGCTGCAATTATTATAAAAATAAGTAGAAAACTGGCAGATAGAGTGTTGACCGCCAAAGAAATGCAGCCCATAAGCAGGCTTTCTTTTAAATTTTTTTTAAATAAAGAATAGCCCATTTCTAAAGCTAACATAAATTTTACATCACTCAGAATGATAAAAAAATAGGCATAACATCGCAAAAAATAGGCTGTTATAATAAGGCTAATAAAAATTACTATGGCAAAAATCATTGAAATGGCAAAAAATATCCAGGCTTTGACTGCATACAAATAAATTACCGGAATCGCCAAGACAAAAATAACAACCAACAGGGATAAGCAAATTGTTATTTCCAATAAAACAAGGGGACTGATATATTTTTTAGTTTCTGATAAGATGTTTCTGATTGAAGTTTGTTTGTAAACAGCAATGTTGTTGGCTGATTTTACCAAAGCTACTGTCCCTGCAATCTTAAGAATAAAAAAGATGAGCATCAGAAAAAGTACGCCGATAAGAATTATCAGAAAAATGTTAGGGTTTTTTTGGATAAAATCGGAAATAACTTTAGCTTCTTTTGATTCAGAATTGGCGCTCCAGCTTACATTTGAAAAAAGAGAACCGAGCAAAATCAGAAAACCAAAAACCCACAAAAATTTATTCTGCCAAGTAATTTTTGCTGCTTGCTTTATAATTTCAAGATAGGTAATTTGTTTCATATTAATTCAGAGAACGACACAGAAAAATCTTATTCTGAGCCTGTTTTGTTTTCTTCCGTGTTTTTCTGCGCATCTTCTATCCCTACAATTTTATTAAATTCTTCTTTTTCAATCGTTTCTTTTTCCAAAAGTTCAGCCACTAGTTTTTGCAAAACATTTTTCTTTTCAGTTAGAATTTTTTCAGCTGTAACTGAAGCTTCTTGAATCAGGCGGGATACTTCAGCATCAATTGCTTCAGCAGTATGTTCTGAATAATCTTTTTCTTCACTTATTTCACGGCCCAAGAAGATAAGCTCTTCTTTTTTGCCAAAGGTGCGAGGCCCTAGAGTGCTCATGCCGTAACGAGTAACCATGGCCCTGGCCATATGCGTAGCTCTTTCCAAATCATTGGATGGACCGGTGGTCACATCACCAATAAACATTTTTTCACTAACATGTCCGCCCAAAAGAGTAGCTAGTTCATCCACGAAATAAGCTTTGGAGTGAAGTCTTTTGTCTTCCGTTGGAGCTGACAATGTGTAGCCGCCAGCTTGTCCGCGAGCGATAATGGAAACTTTTTGCACCGGATCGGCGTTAGGAAGAGTTGAGCCAACTAAAGCATGTCCAGCTTCATGATAGGCAATGATTTCTTTTTCTTTTTTGGAAATAGCCTTACTACGTCTTTCCGGACCAAGAATAACTTTTTCAATTGATTCTTTGAGTTCTTCTTCGGCGATATTTTTTTTGTTCCTTCTCACTGATAAAATCGCGGCTTCATTGACTAGGTTGGCCAAATCAGCTCCGGAAAATCCGGAAGTTCTTTCTGCCAAAGTTCTGATGGCAATATTTTTATCCATCGGCTTGTTTTTCATGTGAATTTTGAGAATTTCTTCCCGCTCATTGATGTCGGGAAGGTCCATCACAACCCGACGGTCAAAACGTCCTGGGCGAAGCAGGGCTGGATCCAAAACATCCGGACGATTGGTAGCCGCAATCACAATGACGCTGGTATTGCTTTCAAAACCATCCATTTCCACTAGAATCTGGTTGAGTGTTTGCTCGCGTTCATCGTGTCCACCGCCAAGTCCCGCGCCACGATGCCTACCAACAGCGTCGATTTCGTCAATAAAAACAATGGCCGGGGCGCTTTTTTTGGCTTGTTTAAACAAGTCCCGCACACGACTGGCGCCCACACCCACAAACATTTCCACAAATTCCGAACCGCTGATATTGAAAAAGGGAACACCGGCTTCACCAGCTACTGCTTTGGCCATCAATGTTTTGCCAGTTCCAGGAGAACCCAAAAGTAGAACGCCTTTGGGAATTTTGGCTCCGATGGAAATAAATTTTTTCGGATGTTTCAAAAATTCCACAATTTCTCCCAATTCTTCTTTAGCTTCCTTGGCACCGGCTACATCAGCAAAGGTTGTTCTTTTATTTTTATCTTTTGGATCAGTCATTCTAGCTTTGCTAAGGCCAAAAGAAAGAGCTTGTGAATTTCCACGTTGGGCCTGCCGAAGCATAAACCAAATGAAAGCGCCGATAATTATAAACGGCAAAAAAATCGGGATCAGAATATTTTTAGCAAAAGAAGAAAAACTTGATTCCTGCTCAATTTTCATCTGGACTGATTTGAATTTTTCTTTGTCAACGCCATAATTATTCAGAGAATCAGTCAAAGCGCTTTGCGATTCTTTGATTGATTTTTCTTTTTTGCCGTCATTTAGTTCGATGTTTAGGTCGTCACCCTTAATAGCGATCGTTTTGACTTGGCCATCATTGATTTGAGTGACTAATTCACTGAGTGAAACAGTGGCTGGTTTTTCAGACGGACCGCTATAAAGAATCATGATCATTGAAATGACCAAAAAGAAAAGTAAAACAAAACCGATGTTTTTTAATAGTTTATCCATGATTGTTTTCTATGAAGTACGAACCTGTATGAAATTACGAACCAAATTATATAAAGTTCGTATATTCGTATTAATTCGTAGTTCGTAGAGATTAAAAATTCATTATTCGCAAAAACACTATACCATTCTTTTTTAATATATTCAAGCCGCCAATTTTGGCTTTTTGATCCTTGCTTTTAGTACTTTTAATAACTTTGATTATTTCTTCAATCTGTTTATTTTCCAGATCTAAGTTATTCGCTTCGCGAACCCGCGCTACAAAAGCGGGACATTCGAATTTTAAATTTTTATGCATTATTCTTAATAGTTGTCTTTGCATAGCAGGACAAAGACCATTAAAATAATCTGCGCTAAAAACAAACTTTTTATTTTTGTTAAAGTCTTTTCGCAATTTTTCAGCGCTTTTTTCAATAAAAGCATAGTCGTCTGCCACAACTTTTGACCACTCGCTTAAAGTTTTTTTAATATTGGGGTTGAAGTTTTTTTCGAGATAGGGGAGCAAGCCATGGCGAATTTTATTGCGTTGAAATTTAGTGCTGGCATTTGATTTGTCAATTCGGTATTTCAATTTTTCGCGTTTGAGATAATCTAGAATTTCCCGGCGGCTGATGTCTAAAAGTGGTCTAATTATTTTCCCGCCTCGCGTCGACGAGCGATCGTCTTCGCGAGTCGAGGCGGGCTCATTTTTGGCGCGCATAGCTGCAAGCCCCTGAAGTCCCGTGCCTCTAATAATACGCATCAAAACGGTTTCGGCTTGATCATCTTGATTGTGCGCCACCGCAATTAAATTAAACCCGAGTTCTTTTCTGATTTTTTCAAAATAGTCGTAACGGATGTTTCTCAGATTATTTTCTAAATTGCCTTGGTATTCTTTTTTGGATGGGGAGTAGCAACTGGTTGCAATTCCATATTTTTTTCCAAGCTCTCGCACAAATTTTTCATCTTTTTCTGAATCTCGACCGCGTAAATTATAATTGACATGAATAATGTGCAGCTTAAAATCGTATTTTTTCGAAAGTTTATATAAAATATCCAAAAGACACACGCTGTCTGGCCCGCCGGACACACCCAAAACAATCTTCGAGCCTTTTTCCCAAAGTTTATTTTGAAATGCAAAATTTTGGATTTTTTTAATCAATTGCATGCAAAATATTATATATTTTTTTCAATAATTTCCTTTACCCTCTGAACAGTTTCGTCTAATTTGCCCTCTTCATTTATAACTTCATAATCATAAATATCTTTGTGTTTCAACCACTCTTTGGTATATTCTGTTCTTTCTTTAATATATTCTTCAGAAACATTATCCCGTCGGCGAATGCGGTTTTTTAAAATATTCAGTGGGGCGTTGATAAAAATAGAAGGAATTTCTGGAAATATTTTTTTGGCTGTCACAACCCCTTTCCATTCTATTTTCCATGTGCCAATATGGCCAGAATTTTTAACCCTTTCAATTTCTTCTTTGGTTACACCATACAAGTTGCCGTTATACTGCTCGGCCCATTCTACAAAACCATTATTACTTCGGCGATTGATAAATTCTCCCCGGGAAATAAAATAATATGGACGACCTTGCGATTCGCCTGGCCGCATTTCACGAGTCGTTGTTGTTATCACACGCTCAATCGTAAAAAACTTCCTAAGACCTTCTATAATAGAGTCTTCGCCAGCACCGGATGGGCCAGAAAGAATAAAAATTTTAGATTTTTGCATATTTTTAGGTTTTCTTTAGATTAAAAGAAGCAATTTTGTTTAATTACCTAATTATACTCATATCTTACAATAATACAATATTAAACAGCAAAAAACTGCTTTGAGGTGATCGCGGCAGTTTTTTCATTTTGTCATTCCGGCCTCCAAGCCGGAATCTGGATCCCGGATCAAGTCCGGGATGACATTTGTTATTTTTTGACAATAATCAGTCCCATTCTGTGGTCCTTAGGTTCAATTGACAGAATCTTCCAATCATATTCTTCTCCGGCTTTGAGAATTTCATCCATTTTCTTGCCAGGATACACTTCTTGGAATTCGCTGACATGTGCCAAACCATGAATGTCTTTGTCAAGATAGACAAAAGCACCAAAAGGATTGATTTTGTCGATTTTGCCTTTAACAACATCGCCGACTTTATATTTTTCCGCAATTTCGCTCCATGGATCCTTGGCTAAAGCTTTTATAGAAAGAGATATGCGGGTATCATCAATACCGATAATTTTAGCTTTTACTTTATCATTTGTTTTGATAATAGTGCGAGGATCATCAATAAGTTGCCAAGCTAATTCAGAAATGTGCACCAAGCCTTCAATTTTATCACTTTCATTGGTTGAGTCTGCTTTAGAAGGAGGCAAAAATTTGACAAAAGCACCAAAATCAACAACTCCACTGACCTCGCCTTCAATCACGTCGCCAATTTGCATTTGAGAAATGACCTCTTTTTCTTTTTCGCTGGAAGCGGCTCTTTCACTGACTATGAGTTTTTCACTTCCGCGATCAACATCTAAAATTCTGACTAACATTTCCTTTCCTACTAATTTTTTCAAAAGTTCCAATATCTTATTTTTGTCACCATCTTCAACTCGCGGATAATGTTCACTGGAAAGCTGAGACACTGGAATAAAACCGGTAACACCATTGATTTCAATCATTAATCCTCCTTTATTGGCATCTAGAACTTTAGTTGTAACAGCTGTCATCGCATCTCTTTTAGCTTCTAGGTCTTCCCAGGCTTTTTCACAAGAAGCTTCTCTGATAGAAAGCTCCATATAGCCCTCTTCGCTTTCCAAGTCAATAAGTGTGGCTGAAACATTATCGCCCTTTTTTACTTTACCTAAAGCAAAGCCGTCTTTAATTTCTTTTCCTAAAACCATTCCGGTTCCCAGTGATCCGAGATCCAAAAGCAGAGAACTGGAAGTTATTTCGATAACTTTTCCCTCTAAAACATCTCCGATTTGAGGAATTTTTACGGGATTTTCTTCCAAGAGGGCTTCCATAGGAGAGTTGCTCTTTTTTTCTTCTGTTTTTGCTGATTTTTTGGCTTTTTTAGGCGAAGAAATGCCTAAATCTTCCTTAACTTCTTCTTTTATTTTGTCCACTTCTTCAGCTAATTTGTCTAATATATTTGCCATAATTGTACTTTTTGGCTGTGTCAAGCCATAAATTAATAATTAAAGACACATCTTCCTCTGCTTTTTAAAAAAGCTTTGGCTAGATAAACAAAAAATTTCCTTTTGAGGGGAAATTATTAAGACAACCAATCATGGAATTAAAGCATTCCAATATTCAATTTTCTTAATAATTAATTGTATTTACAAATTTAATCTATTTCAGCAAAAATGTCAAGCCAAAAATTAGAAAAAGGTCTCGACAATAACCTGTTTAGATGTTAGAATTATTTATATAATAAGTTAAAAATCTCCGAATTTATTCGTTGATTCGAATTTTTTCGTGGTTTCGAATCGGTCATGCAAATTCAATATTACGGCCATTCCTGCTTTAAAATAACCACCAAGCCGGCCGGACGGGCAACTGAAGATATTACTGTTTTTTTTGATCCTTTTGACAAAAGAGTCGGACTTCGCCCTCCTCAAGGCCAGGCTGACATCGTTTTTGTTTCTCACGATCATTATGACCACAACAACATAAGCGCTTTAAAAGGCGACCCGCTTGTTTTAGACGCTCCTGGAGAATATGCCGCCAAAGGCATCAATGTTGTTGGCATAGATTCTTTTCATGACAATGTTTTGGGCGAAAAGAAAGGCCATTCAATAATTTTTATTTTGGAAGCTGAAGACTTGAAAGTTTGCCACTTGGGAGATTTGGGTTGCGATCTTTCCGATAAACAACTGGAAGAGGTTTATGGGGTAGATGTGCTTTTTATTCCTATCGGAGGAAAATATACTCTTGATGGAAAAAAGGCCGCGGAAATTGTCCATAAAATAGAGCCGCTTTTGGTCATTCCTATGCACTATAAAATGCCCGGCTCTGTTATCGATTTGGATGACGAGAAAAATTTTTGCGCCGCCATCGGTAATTGTCCAAAAGAAAAAATAGCCAAGTTGTCCGTCAAAAAAAAGGATTTGGAGGGAAAAAGTACTGAAATAATTTTAATGACTAATGAAAACTAATAATTATGATTGATGCTATACAAAAAAAAATCGAAAAGATTCAGCAATTACCTGAACATATGCGCATGCGCTGGGTTATCGGATGTGTTGCCGTTTCCATGTCTATAGTTTTAGTTTTTTGGATTTTTTCAATTTCTTCCATGCTTGCTGAAGAAAGAATTTCTAATCCTGAAAATAACAATGCAGGAAAAGATAGCCTTGCAGAAATTCAGGATCAGATAGAGATTTTTAAGAAACAAGCTTCAGAATTAAATGGCATGGATCTTTCCAGTACTGGCAGCATTCAGGACATTCAGAGTGGAGAAAAAAATGCTCTGTCAAATGGCACCAGCTCTTATGAGGGTTTGTCCGACACAAACCAATCAAAGGATTATTCAAGTTTACCCAAAGATAATGTTTCCGAATAAATTAATTATTATAAATATTTAAATTATCTCCGATATTATGAAAGCCAAACCGCAAAAAACAATGGAACTATTCAAAGAAGACGTTCAATCCCGGTCTATTGTTCCTGAAGTTCAACAATCCTATCTGGATTACGCTATGAGTGTTATCATCGCCCGCGCTCTCCCAGATGTGCGTGACGGCCTCAAGCCTGTTCATCGCCGTATTTTATATTCCATGTGGGAAAGCGGTCTTAAACCTTCTGCTAAGTTTCGAAAGTCCGCTACTGTTGTCGGTGAAGTTTTGGGAAAGTATCATCCCCATGGTGATGGTGCTGTTTATGATTCAATGGTCCGCCTAGCTCAGGATTTTTCCTTGCGTTATCCGCTTGTATGGGGACAAGGAAACTTTGGATCTATGGATGGCGACGGAGCCGCTGCCTATCGTTATACTGAAGCCAAACTCCGGCCAATTGCTGAAGAAATGCTTTTTGATATTGAAAAAAATACAGTTGATTTCGTGCCTAATTTCGATGGCGTGCACAAAGAACCGGTTGTTTTGCCGGCTAAGCTTCCTCAATTGCTTTTAAATGGAACCATGGGCATTGCTGTCGGCATGGCTACCAACATTCCGCCGCACAATTTGAGTGAACTGGTGGACGCTATCAATTGCCTCATCGATAATCCTGATGCTGAAATAAGCGATCTGATGCGTTTTGTTAAGGGTCCGGATTTTCCGACTGGCGGAATTATCTACAACACTCCGGGAATCAAAGAAGCTTATTCAACTGGAAAAGGCAAAATTGTCACTCGTGCTAAAGCAGAAATTATTGAAACTAAATCGGGATCTTTTAATATAATCGTCACAGAAATAACTTATGCTACAAACAAAGCAGCGCTTATTGAAAAAATTGCTGACTTAGTAAAAGAAGGAAAAATTTTGGGCATCAAGGATCTTCGTGATGAATCTGACAAGGAAGGCGTGCGCATCGTGATTGAACTCAAAAAAGATGCCTATGCGCAAAAAGTTCTGAATAAACTCTACGACTCTACGGATCTCCAGAAAAATTTCAATGTTAATATGCTGGCCTTGGTTGACGGGCTTGATCCGCAAATTTTGTCGCTCAAATCCATTTTGGAACAATATATAGCCCACCGCAATACCGTTGTTAGAAGAAGAGCAGAGTTTGAGCTTGCCAAAGCCAAAGATCGTGCCCATATTTTGGAAGGACTCAAAAAAGCTCTCGATCATATTGATGCAATAATTGAAACTATCAAGAAGTCTCCGACCAAAGAAGATGCTCACGCCAATTTGATGAAAAAATTCAAACTCTCGGAAAAACAGGCGAGCGCTATTTTGGAAATGAAGCTCCAAACATTAGCCGGACTTGAAAGAAAGAAAATCGAAGATGAATTAAAAGAAAAATTGAATCTTATCGCCGAATTGGAATCCTTGCTTTCCAGCACAAAAAAGATTCTGGCTGTTGTTAAAAATGAACTTATTGAACTTAAGGAAAAGTTTGGTGATGAAAGAAAAACTAAAGTTCTCAGAACAGGCATCGAAGAATTCAAACAAGAAGACCTGATTCCAAATGAAGAGGCAATCATTACTCTTTCTCAAGACGGATATATTAAACGCATGAATCCTGATGTCTATAAGGTGCAAAAACGCGGCGGCAAAGGAGTGATCGGCGCTACCACCCGGGAAGGTGATGCGATTGAAAAAGTTACTGGCGTTATGGCCCATGACAATTTGATGTTTTTTTCCAACACCGGAAAGGTTTTCCAGACCAAGGCCTATGAAATTCCTGAATCCTCAAGAACTGCCAAAGGTCAGGCAGTGGTCAACTTCTTGCAACTCGGACCGGAAGAAAAAATCACCGCCATGATTCCATTCGACAAATCCGATGGTTACAAGTTTTTCTTCTTCACCACCACGGCCGGCGTGGTCAAGAAAACCAAAGTGGAAGATTTCGACAATGTCAGAAGAAGCGGACTCATTGCTATAAATTTGGACAAGGGTGACACGCTCAATTGGGTTTTGCCGACAACCGGAACAGATGAGATTGTCATCAGCACTTCCGGCGGCCAAGCGATTCGTTTCAAAGAAGGTGATGTGCGAGCTATGGGAAGAAACGCCGCAGGCGTTCGCGGCATCAAGCTCAAGGGCACTGACAAAGTGATTGGGATGGATGTTGTCATCAAGGGTCAAAAAGGCAATCAACTTTTGATTATTTCTGAAAATGGTTTCGGCAAACGCACTGATTTGGGTTCATACAAAATTCAGCATCGTGGCGGATCAGGAATCAAGACTGCCAATGTCACAGCCAAAATTGGCAAATTAGTTGGCGCAAACATCGTGAATGTGGATGATATTGAAGGTGATTTGATTGTGACTTCCGCCCAAGGCCAAATCATCCGTATTCCGCTCAAAAGCATTTCCGTCCTCGGCCGCGCTACCCAAGGTGTTCGCATAATGCGCCCACAACCAGGCGACAAAGTCTCCGCCGCAGCGATAATATAGAATTTCCTTTATACTGAAAATTTACAAAAATATGAATGAAAAATGGCCAACAAAAAATAGTTCATTCATACAGGGTCTGGAAGGTGATTCTAAAATTCAACATGGAGATGAAGAATTAAAAAACCAAGAAAACACTGTTGTAACCAATTTAGAATTGGGAATATCCTATAAAGAAACGGTTATTGATTTGCCGCTGCATAGACAAAAAGAAGTTGGAATCAAAAGAATACGAAGAAAAGAAATATTAAGCCACCCTGAAAGTCTTAAGGGTAAATATAGAGGTTATGGGATGGGTAGAATAGATGGCTATTCTTTGGAATTCAAAAATTGGCCAATATATGATTATTTAACAGATGGAAGGTTCACATCATTCAAAACATTAAACCACCTGATGTTTGCCGATGTGGGAGCAAAAAAAGGGAACAACTGTTAGATAAATTTAATAAAGAAATGCTTTATTTTCAAAAATGCACAAG
>ENA-UOWO01001052-UOWO01001052.1-activated-sludge-metagenome-genome-assembly--contig:-NODE-1052-length-37851-cov-19.942904_pt1 | contig 37851 bp, 34 predicted proteins | sample MGYA00238148_ERZ761564 | MGnify/ENA primary metagenome ERZ761564 (study PRJEB28885, sample SAMN05720194) | activated sludge metagenome | isolation source: Anaerobic digester | place: USA... | reverse complement strand
TTGAAGCCCGTAAGGAAGAGATGCAGGGCATGAAGTATACCTCGGCCCGCCTGGCTACCAAGAACAAAGGCGACTGGAAGTACGGTCGTTTAGAAATCAAAGCCATGTTGCCCGCCGGCCGCGGTATGTGGCCTGCCATCTGGATGCTACCCACCAAGTGGGAATATGGCGGCTGGCCAAAAAGCGGCGAAATAGATATCATGGAGAATGTGGGTTACTGGCCCGATTCGGTGCTCGCTACCGTACATACGGAAGCGTACAATGGCATGATCAATACCCAAAAGACCAAAGGAGTACATCAGCCCGGCATCTCAACGAAGTTTCATATCTACTCCATGGAGTGGACCGAGAACGAAATGTTCTTTTATGTAGACGGAAAGGAAGTCAACCGGTTCAGCAATGACAAGACCGGCTTTGCGGCCTGGCCCTTTGATAAGGAGTTTCACCTGCTGCTGAATATAGCCGTCGGTGGTAACTGGGGCGGCAAGTTCGGCGTGGACGATGCGATCTTTCCGCAAAAGATGTTGGTGGATTGGGTGAGGGTGTATCAGTGAGTGGGGAATGGGGAATGGGGAATGGTGAGTGGGGATTCCTCCTTCGTCCCTCCTTCGCTCCCTCCTTCGCTAAAGCTACGGAGGACGAGATATGCTTCGGAGGATAAATGGGACAAACTTAAGAGGTAACTATATACTTGTTAGACCACGAAGAATTAATAAATAATTTTTCCGAATTAGTTATTAGCATAACGCACCATCGCTTGCATATAAATAACGCCTTCCATTGAACCATCATCTGGTGTGTAATCAGTTAAATCAGCGTGAACAGCAGAAACACCACCAACTGGCTTCCAGCCTTTATTTATTGCCTTATTAATTAAAACCTCTAGATACTTAATACTTGTTTCTGAATAAATTTTATACTCATTATCCATAATGACATAATTTATTATTACTTCTTTTCCTTTTTAGATGGTTTTGGATTTCCAGTTACGGATGCTACCATAATATTATGAAAGGTGCTGGAAGCATCTTTAGCTGATTTCTTTTTAGTTGTTTTTGCCATTTATTAGTTATTTCTTATATAGTTTACAACTTCCATCATTACAGCATCATCAAAAGGATCATCAGCGAACCTATCCATGAAAAGATTTCCTGATGGCATTATGGTAATAGTCCTGTCTTTTGAATCACAAGTATACTGGTAGGTTTTCTTCCCATCTTCACTTTCCGAAATCAATTTGTAGGAGAATTGGTAATCCACACCGTTAATATTTATTGTAGGCATAAAGCAAATTTACTAAATTTATACAAATGGAAATCCCAGCCAGGAAACCCCTAATGAGAGGGCTAAACTAAACGGGGTTCACGGCAGATATAGTTTTGCCGTTATTCCCTGTCGCTGTCACGACATATTTTTAAAGGGCTAACCGCCCTTTAATCATTTCTATCATCCTCAAATAATTTTAAGGCTAACTGTGTACCTATTTTAGGGTATGCTTTTTCTATCATTTTTTTAAACTGGTCCCAATTATTATTTACTCTCATTAAAGCCATTACTCCAACAAAATGCCTATCAAGGGCTGGGTGTCCAATGTCTTCAGTAAGCCATTGATGGTGCTTAGTTTGCCGTCTACCTGTTTCTTCAATAACCGGGTTCTTTCTTCTAAGCTCTTCCAATATGCCAGGAGCTAATCTATCATAAATTATATCGTTTGTGTATCTACCGACTACACCAGGCATTTTCATTGTTTTTTTATCCAAATTCCAACCCTTTAGACGGAATAATTCTTCATAAAACTCTATTGGAAATCTTTGCGCCCATGCTGCATATTCTTTCCGTAAATACTTATCAAATATCTTTTGAAGGGCATCACGCTTTCTGGTATCCTGATAGCCTGTGGCCTCGTCTATAAGCGCAATAATACCAATGATTGCAAATCCCCGGACTAATATTTTTGCCCTTTCAGCAATGTGGATTTGATTTTGTTTTAACGCTTTTTTTTCTTGCGCATCTATAAAGACATAGCAAGTACTAGGAAGTAGTTCTGCTTTATACCCAATAGCTTGACTACCATTTAAATCAATAAATTGAATAGGCTTTGAATTCTCTAATAACTCGTTGGAAATGAATGGAGTAAGGTTATTAGCTGTTAAAAAAACTGGCTTTTTGAATTCGTCATCATATTTACGCCCTCCTTTGGCTTTACCAGTTCTTCCTAATGCTCGTAAAAAACTAATCCTACTCATTACTCTTTGGCCATTATCCAAGTTATAACACTCGATAACTATATCACCGATGCTAATATTCCCAGCATGGGTGGCTTTAGGCATGCTATTCCCCATCACTTATTATATTTAAAAGTTTATCAATAAAAGTTTTATCATTAATATAATTATTCCTTATGTTTTGAAGCATTTTTGCAACGGTATCCTTTGTTAGTGCCATTTCTACTCCCAATGCTCTTAAACTTGGTAGCGTACTACCGGAAGCCATTAAATATAGTAGGTAAACCCATTTACGCAAATCAATTTTTGTTCTGTGGAATATTGTTTTTACAGTAACGCTGTAACTATTTTCACAGGTGTTGCACTTGTATCTCTTCCCGTCCTTATAAGAACTTGCCTGTATTGAGCCACAATAAGGGCATTTGGGATGCCCTCCCCAATACACTTTTTCCAATAACCCAATGGCGGATTGTTCGTCTGGCAAAATCTTGAGTATCTGTTTTAAAGTCATTGTCATATATAATGGTAAGGCAAAGTTAGAATTAAAATTTGGAAGTTCAAAATAAATATCCTACCATTAACTAAGACAATTATAGAATAATGAAAACATTCAAAAACATATTCGACTTCCAAAAATCGTTCAGCACTGATGAAAAGTGCCGTGAATATTTGGAGCAACAACGATGGAACGGCACCCCGGCCTGTCCTTTCTGTGGTTCTATTAACATTCACAGGTTCCCCAATGGTCGAATTTTCAAGTGCCGGGAGAAATTCAGTGTAACAGTTGGCACGATTTACGAAAACACCAAAATACCACTGACCAAGTGGTTTTTGGCCACATATATCCTGTCGGTTTACTGCAAGGGTATTAGCAGTTTGCAATTAGCCGGATGGTTAGGTGTTACCCAAAAGACTGCATGGTATTTAAACCACCGTATAAGGGTTATGCTAACTGATAAAGCCCCTGAGTTACTGGAAGGTATTGTAGAGATTGACGAAACCTATGTGGGCGGGAAAGAAGGTAATAAGCACGCAAGCAAAAGGACTGTGAAAGGTGGCACTGGTAACAAGGCTATGGTATTGGGAGCCGTTCAGCGTAATGGCAGGGTTAGAACCAGGGTTATACCAAAAACCGATTCCGCTAATGTAATTGAAACGGTTACAGGCTTTGTGCAGCCTGAAAGTATTATGGTAACAGACGAGCATCATGCCTATAAAAAGCTTTCTGCCGACTATACCCACAAAACCGTAAACCACCGTGAAAAGGAATATGTGAGAAATGAAGCCGGTTTTAAAGTTCATACCAATAATATTGAGGGCTATTGGAATATCCTTAAAAAGCGTATTGACGGCATCCACCATTCGGTTAGTGAAAAGCATTTACAACGTTATTGCAATGAATCGGCTTTCAGGTATAACAATCGGGAAGCCCTGCAAGATGAAAGGTTTGCCGCCGGATTAGCTAATTGTAACGGTTCATTAAAGTATAAATCATTAACTGCTGAGAAATGAATAACGGTGAATTTTTGAAGAAATTGGGCGCAAAGATTAAGGCTGAGCGCAAGGCTCAAAAAATGACCTTAGAGCAGCTTAGTGAGTTATCCGGGGCTACTGATCTGTCTAACCTATGGTTTATTGAAGCAGGTAAGCACAATGTTCATATCCTTACGCTAAAAAGTATTTCAGATGCCCTAAAAAAAAACTTAAAAGAATTTATTTAGTATCTCAATTTATTAAATTCACAAATAGTTGATTAATAAGTATTTAAACATATTGCGTGTTTAAAAAAAATAACTACCTTTATATTTGTTTTTAAAGAATCAACCCTTAACACGGTTAATTTTTTTATTGTTGGTATTAAATTTGCCATTATTTTTATTCTATTAAACCACCCATTTGCCCTCATTATAATTATTATTTGTATGGAAACAGTAGCTTAAATATTCCAATAAATTGGAAAGAACAGTATTTTAGGGGCAATAAGCCCCTTTTTTTATGAATAACATATACAAACTGTTCGAGAAAAGAATAATTTTTTGGTCTGCAATAGCTTCAATAATCGCATTGGTTTTTGTATTCATTACAGACAAATGGTCAATAATAATCTCACTTTCTTTGTTTTGGCTAATTGTAGTTATTCTATTTTTAAGAATTTTATGGGTAATAAACAGATATATAATAGCAAAAAATCCTGATGAAATATTAAGAACTTCAACATTTATAACTTACAGAACAAATGATGGAGTAAATATTGAATTTGAAACATATAGGCACATACAATCAAAAAGGCTTATTCTTTACGAATTTGATCATGGATTTAAATGGAGCGGAAGCAAATTACCAACTTTTGAATCTAAGCTACAAGACGTTGCATCTGTTACACAAAGCGCCCCAGGCCAATGGGATAAGGCGGTTTTATTGTTTAAAAAGCCACTTTTGTACAACGAAAGTGCAATGGTTCATTTTTTGGCTAAAATGAATGATGCAGATGGGAAATCTTTACCTTATGTAGAGGTTAAAGTTGTCCAAAGCATTGATGTTATATGGTTTAGAATAGTTCTTAGGCATAAAATAATGCCTTATAACAAAACTGCAACCTTAAAAAGAAAAAGCGCAAATAGTGTGACAAATGCTGAATATGAGATATTAGAAGCAGTCCCATTCGATCAAGTGTCAATGAGCTACGAATACCCTCTTATAACTCCTACCCCAGGCTACTATTACAGAATAGATTTTGAGAAATAGCTAAGTTATTGTAATAATTAGCGTGGTCTAACAGGTATATACTTACCACTTAAGACCTGGGTTTATTTTTGTCCGGGACATCCCTACATTTAAAGCGCTCCATGCGCTTTAACCTCGAACAAGGTCCGGACGAGTCCCGGAGCAAACCTATAGCAGTCCTGGTTCAGCTGTGCTTAATTTATTAATAATCAATTACTAACAGGGAGCCCGAAACGGGCCCTGTTTTTTATTGCCTGAATTCCCACGAGTGATTGATTAATCCGGGTCAACAATCAGGTGTATCCGCTTTACATTTCCTTTTTTTTCTTAGCTTTAGTTCAACCTCTCCTTAAAATTCGTCTGTTGCTGCCAGTTACCTGCAGTCCTGGCTTCGGTTCCTGAAGCCGTTTTCAGCAAATTTAGTAGGGGGGTTAATAAGCAGTTGATGGGACTGAGGTGCACGAAGTGTGGGCGGGTGGGGTGCTGTTGTTAGTTATTACGCATGTAAATAATACAGTTTATCAGTTACCATGTTGGTTTTGATCAATCCTGGCCGGTTGTGTTTGTGAAATCCCAATTTTCAGAATATACTCTAAGAAATATCACGAATTAAAGGACTTGGTAAAAATTGAGAAATCCGGGATACAGTAAGACTTCGTTTTTATTGGTTGTGTGAAATTTATTGAAAACCCCTAAAAAGTAAGCACTCGACAGAATGAACAATCTATATAACAACTCTATTTGTAACTCTTCATTTCTTGGCTACCAGCCAAATTTTACAAAAGAAGAGGAACAAGACATTCTTGCAACTTTTTTTGAACAGCTTTTGCTATTTGACTGTATAGTTATTAGCACCGACAAGGATAATTTCTCTTTGACATTCTTGATTTCAAAACTTGGGCTTGACACTGTTGAAAGACTAGTAAGAAGTGGTTATATCAAGTTTTCAATTAAATCAGCTTTAATAGTAACCCGGACTGGACATCAAAGAGAAGATGGCAGTATTGACGAAAGCGTTATTTATTCCCAACCACCAATTATTGGAGGTGTACTCGGAGACGAGGAACTTGACCCAGAACGTAATGTCTTTAGATCTTTAGTACGTTTTGATATTGACAAAAAACGAAGAAATAAACTGATAAGTAAAATAGCACCAGCATATATTTCTACAGACAATATGAAGTTAGGGGTAGACACGACCGACTTTATATTAGAATCATATGAAAAAAACCATTTGGAGAAACTAGGATTACCTTTTACCAAAGACCCCAATGACTTAAATATAGAAGAACGCGGCAAGTTATTGGATTTAGCAAACTCTATTCTTGAAGCTGGTATAATTTCAAAAAATGGTTTCAAAAGCTATAACAACTATGGTGAACTTGAAATTGCCGAAAAAAGCTTAGAAAATATTGGGAAAGCATATAATATTAGTGCAAATGTTTCTGAAATTTTGCGAATAGAAAATACACCTGACTTAAAGCAAATCTATAAAAACAATCAGTTTGAGGTCGAAGACATTTTTAAACTAAGACATTTAAAAACAGCCAAGTATTTTAGGAAATGGATTAACGAGGTAGGTGAAAATGCTAACTCAGCGGAAGTAACCGAAACTTATTTAGCAGAGATTAAAGAAGAAAAAAATTTCTTCAATACAACCAAAGGGAAAATTATTAAGAGTACTCTTATGTATGGAGCAACATCAGGTTTGGGTATGCTTATAGCAGGACAAATTGGCACTCTAGTAGGTGGTGTTGTAAAGCCAATTGTAGAGCCAGTAGTCGACTATGGCTTAGGCTTAATTGAAGAATTTACTGTAGAAGGACTTTTTGCTGGTAAGACTCCCAAGATATACATAGACAAGCTCAAAGGCGAACTAAACGAAAAAGATATTTAATATTGCATTGGCGACATGTCAGGGCGACAATTATATTCTCAAATTTAGTTAGTTACTCAGTTTCGGTTTAAGGAGAATAATAAAGTTGTACGGAAAAAAAATGAGCTTTTGTATCATTATTAAACAATGATACCGGATATGTGGAACACATAGTGTCGCCACATTGCCAGTGATCAATCGGTAGCGGTAATTCCATCAGGTGGGTGTTTCAAGTGCGATACAATAGCTATAGTGTAGATGTAAGCGTTAAAGAGATATCTTTAGAATCTTGTTTTCAATTGCTAAAACAATTATTGATTATATCAAACCTTAAACAATGAGAAGCACACTTTTTTTATTAGCATTGAATTTTATTATTTTTTCATGTAGTGACTCAGGGTCATCGGCGAGTTCAAGCACGGATTCCGGTACCATAAAATCTACAAAGGACTCGATGAACTTACTTACTAAAAGCATTGACAACTTACGAAAAGATGTAAATAAGTCCGATTCCTTGTTAGATGTTTTTGCAACTTTTTATACACCCCGTTGGTCTGGTAGTGGTGATGGAAAGAATGGGAATGACTCTTGGCTAGATATTGTAGTTACAATTAAAACAACCAGCGGCCAAGTATATAGGGGTGAAGCAAGTGTTCTAGATAATTCCCCGGTTGACAGAGGGAATTCAATATCTCCACATATAGCTATAAAGGACGCATATCAAATAAAATATGACAGTATAACTGAAGTTAGCTTTGTTGTGGGATATATAAAAAAGGATTACGTTATCGATCTTAGACAGGATTTCTGGAAAGTTAGAGCGGAATTGGTTTTAAGTTTCTCAAATAATCGCTATTTATCCACTGGATATAATAATCCTGTAGGGGAATTAAATTTCACTGATGTACGACATACTTGGGAACCCAAACAAAATCCGAGATACCGGTCTCAGTTAAATGACTTTATTACCATAAATGCCCAAAGCAAGGATTAACGAATTGAAGCTACTTTATAAACAGTTAATTAAAAATATATTTAAATATTTTCTCATTCTATTGAATAGTTAATCATACAACCTCTAACAATCGGTTTTGGGCAATTGTGGCTAGGTAAACTAATTTCATCTAACTGCATCTCCAGTCTTCAGATCTGGCTGGACTTTCAATTTTGAACAAAAGTCTTAGAATCAGCTAAACAAAAGTATTAGCTGCAGTTCAGAAAGGACAGCTGCAAAATTCCACACTTGGCCAAAACCGCCTAGGTTTGCCTCTTAATATACAACATGGAAGATGAAATTAATTACAGTATTTATATTGACAATTGTAAGCAAGTCAATTTTTGCTCAGTACCAAATGCGGTCGGTTGACCAATTAATTAATCGCGTGGATCCCGGCTGGCCTATTGTTAAGCAATGGATTGATTCTGCAAATAATAAAGTGGAGGTTCTTCCTGTTGATACAACAAAGGCAAAAGATGCTCTTTACAAAACACAGGTTACTACCCGGTCTGTTATGGGAGCCATTGTTTATTCGACAGGTGGAATTCTGGTAGACAACGGCTGGATAAGAATTTTAGGCTCAGGAAGTTCAAAAATGCAAAGATCATTGCCTGATTGGAATAAAGGCAAAGCATTTAAAGAGTTTGGTGACCGGCCTGACTATTTTTTAGTGGCTGACGACGCTGCTGGCGGTTTTTTTGCCATCAACTATGGATTGTTCGGTAATGATATAGATAGCATTTATTATTTATCGCCTGATAATTTGGAATGGGAAGCACTTGGTATGAATTATGAAGATTTTATATGGTTTTGTTTCACAGGTGATTTAAAGGAATTTTATTCCGGACTTAAATGGAATTCATGGATCAAGGATGTTCAATCTTTGAAAGCAGACGAAGTTTTTCATATTCTCCCACCTCTTTGGTCAAAGGAGGGAAAAGATATTGAAAAGAGTTTCAGGAAACCCGTGTCAGCCGAAGAACAATTTCTTTATAATCTCGAGCTGCGAAAACAAATGGGACTTTAGAAAAGCGGCTTCTGGCACTAGTTAATAGGCTGGTAGAGAATATAGGTGATCGTGAAACAAGTTACGATGACTAAAAATTAAATAAAAATGGCAAATCCAGGTCGACCCAGAAAATGTGATCCGAGAGTTGAGTCCACCTTCATAGATATTGAAAAACAACGAAATGATAAAGTAAAGGCGATTTTGAAGGAAACCGGAATTGACGCTCCTGACGGAAATGCCAGGACGGCGCTAATTCATGCGGCAGCTTACAATAACATCGATTTATTAAAGTGGTTAGTTGATCAGGGAGCCAATTTGGATCACCAGGACCGCAATGGCTATTCCGCTTTGCATTTCGCCGGACAAAATGGGCTGGTGGAAATTGCCCGGTTTCTGTTAGAAAAAGGAGCAAATCCAAATCTACAGGATAGCCATGGCAATAGTCCCTTGTGGACGGCTGTTTTTAACTCGATGGATGAAAAAGGGGTGATGCAGCTACTGTTAAAGTATGGTGCTGATACTGAGCTGAGAAATAAGTATGACAAGTCCCCAAAAGACTTGTATCTGACAATTTATAGTAAAGACCTTCAGCTCTGACAGGTTAAGCCACCTTCAATTATTTAGCATGATAAAATTTAGCTATATACGAATATTGGCATTTTGCCTTTTGTCAGTAACCGCTATTACCTCGGTTAAGGCGCAAAACCCAAAAGATCAAGCCAGGATAGACCTTGGGACTGACAAAGTCCAGGCATTCCGGCAACAATTACGGGACAGCCTGCCAAAGCCCCAAGGGTATGTAAACGACTACGAGAATATTTACAGTGACCGGGAAGAAGCGGTTCTCGATAGTCTGATCAGGGCTTTTGAAAACAAGACGACCATACAAATTGTGGTTATCACTTTTGATACAACTATGACCACAAGAGACAGCCTTGATGCCTTGACGTTACACATCGGAAATGCCTGGGGTGTAGGCCAAAAGGATAAGAATAATGGCGTGACGATCGGGATTTCAAGGGGCTATCGAAGAATAACTATTCGAAATGGATATGGGATAGAAAAGATACTGACCAATGATGAAACCAAACAGATTATTGACACCGCTTTTATTCCTGATTTTCGGGCGTCGAGGTATTTTGAAGGCACGTATAATGGACTGCTGGAGTTAATGCGTATTTTGGAGCAGCGCAATGAATGAGATGACAGAAGCCGGCAACGACGAATTTATGTTATGTGGACGGATAAGTGTAAATTCCGTTTTTTTATAAAAGCGCCTTACTTTCATTTTACCATCACTTTTAAATTCAACTACTAACGCATGAAAAATTTTTTGACGGTTTTCTTCATTTCATTGACATTAGTTTCCCTCGGACAAAAAACACAGTCAGTTGACAAGGACAAAGAACGTATTGACAAAGTATGCGATACATTTATGAAGACATTTGCTGAGGGCAAAACTGCTGACGCATTACAACTCTTAAAGAAGAATTCATTAATATCCCATTCTTCTATTGACACCTTGCTGGTGACAATCGAAGGACAAATGGAGGTCTTTATTCCCGCTTATGGCAATATACGCTCGGCAGAATTTGTGAGTGAAAGAAAAATTAAGGACTTTGCCGCAAAACGTTACTACGTTCTTAAACTGGAGAATTATTATTTAAAATTTGAGTTTGCCCTATACAAAACAATAAATGGCTGGTCAATCACCAATTTTAAGTATGACGAAGACATGACGGAATTGTTTAAATGACAAATGGGATAAAACAATGCGTATCGTTCTTGTTCCTTTATTGATACTTAGTTTGAACAGTATTTCAGCGCAAGCCCTTCAAAAGAAGATATTTAAAAGGACAATATTTATTAATGGGAATTTGTACCGCGAGTTATATGACACGATTAAGACGGACAAAGGTAATATTGACCTCTATTTCCTGAAAAAGCATTTTTATTCCCCTTATTATTTACCGGATAAGTTTATAGACATACAAAACCGAAACAAAACGATTTCAATCTGGCAGGACCCCAAAGATAAACAAGACCATATACGGAATTGGGAGCATGTCTATACCTATGACAGCCTTGGACGGGTGATCAGGTATACCTATTCCAGTTGTATAATTTGTTCCACTTTGCCTTATGATTACAGCGTAACATATAATTCCAATGATCAGGTGATACTCATTCAGGAGACAAAAAATCCGATAACCTTTTTGAAATTTTATTATAACAGTAAGGGTGACATTATTAAGTATGAGAAATATCTCGGAGACGTAATGGAACTGGAAATCCGGCTGTTGAACTGAGATGCATTTTGCCTGATATAAGTCTTAACTAATACAATTTATATTGCCTGTACGCTTGGGGTGTTGGGCACAGTACCAACATTTCTCCTGCGGCACACCGTACTTGCCTATATGGTTGGTCGGTGGTACCTGAATTTTCTGCTCATATCTTCCATGCTGATCTGGCTAAGTTTGATTGGTGTTTGGAAACTGAAAAGACTGGCTGCATTTTCCTATATACTTGTTGCCACCGGAAAAGAGATTATTTTATTTAGGTATAACGTTATGTGGAGTTATACTTCCTTAATTATTCCAGTTATTGTGACAGCTATCATTTTGCTTCAATATAAAAGATTGAGTTGACGGAATTGTTTTACTGAAAACAGGAATTTAACAAGAAACCCAACGTCCAACCCACTATAGTTCCGGTAGTTTATGCCAGTTTTTATTGAAGCAGTTGTTCAATGTTGCTGGTAGTGAACATGTGCATGTGTTCCAGTACATCGCGGAGCCAGTAATAGGGATTGATGTTTTGCAGTTTGCAGGTGGCCAGTAACGGGTATACCATGGCGGGGTGCTCTGCGGCTTCATGACTTCCGGCAAATAAATAGTTTTTTCTGCCCACAGCTACCGACGGAACGCATACTATAAAAGCCGGCCACCTTTTCCGGGTGGCCGGCCCATAATCGGGGGCAACAGAACTTATTACCAGACAATCATCCTGGTGCTGAGTGTTTTCTTTGCATCACCCACTTTCACGATATATACCCCCTGTGCAAGCATACCGAGGTTGATATGGATCGTGCCATAGCCCTTTCCGGCAGCAATCCATTCCCGCCTGATCACGATACCCCTGCCATCAAGTACTTCCAGCAGCAGGGCTTCACCGGTATACGCTTTCAGTTTCAGATCAAATATCCCTTTGTTGGGATTGGGAATCACCTGCAGACCTCCCTGCATAGTTTCTTCCGATGCTGTCTGTATGGTGCCATTCTTTCCGGTCAGGCCCGGTCCGGAACAATCACCCAGGAAGGATCCCTGTTTCAATAAGGCCGGAACAGCATTCCTGCTTACACAGATAGTTTTACGGTTACCGGGATTACCCGGCGGCACATGATATACCTGCACTTTATTATTTCCACAGCGGATATCCACTACCAGTATGGTGATGGATGCCTGGGCGGAACAGCCATAACTGTCGGTTGCGGTAACAGTGTACACATGCGGACCGGCTGTTAACGGATGTACGGTGGCACATGGGCCAGTGGCTCCGTTTGACCAGGTATACGTATACATTTCACCCGGAATGATATTGCCACAGGAAGGCTGGGCGGTCAGTGTGAGTGAGGAAGGCCCGTATCCCAGGTAAATGGTATTCTTTTCACCGCCGGGATTCACGGCATATACATCCGGGATCTGCAGGCTCATAGTACAGTTGGCTGCATATTCCCAGAAATCAGCCTTCACGCCTTCCATACTTATACCGGTTCCGATATAACCCCTTCCGGCAATACTGAATCCAACAGCACTCAGCCGGGCACCGCCGATCATATCCGCTTTCTGTTGCCAGTTGTCAGTGGCCGGATCATATTCCCAGAAATCAGACCGGATCGTATCGGTACTATCAAGTCCGGTTCCGATATAACCCCGGCAACCGATACTGAATCCGGTGGCCAGGTGACGTGGGTAACCGGCAAAATCGGCTTTCCTTGTCCATTGACCGGAAGCAGGATCATACTGCCAGAAATCACGGGTGCGGCCTTCAATATCCACTCCCGTACCGATATACCCTTTACCGTTCACACTGAACCCGGTGGCTGCATATCTTTCCGAACCACCGAAATCAGCTTTCCGGGTCCAGCTGTTGGTTATAGGCCGGTATTCCCAGAAATCATTCATCAGGGAATCATACCGGTCATACCCTGTTCCAATATACCCTTTTCCATTCAGGCTAAAGCCGGTGGCAAATGCTCTTTCAGTGCCACCAAAATCAGCTCTTCGTATCCATTGGTTTGAAACAGGATTATATTGCCAGAAGTCCTTTCTCCAGCCATCAGCATCCAACCCGGTTCCCACATATCCTTTATTCCCTGCACTGAAAGCAGTTGCCAGTGCCCGGGCCGTTCCACCAAAGTCGGCTTTCTGTGTCCAGACATTCGTAACCGGATCAAATTCCCAGAAGTCACGGTACAAGCCGTCATCCGCATCCATACCCAATCCCATATAGCCCTTATGGCCAATGCCAAATCCGATGGCACCAAAGCGACCACTGGCCGGTAAAGCGGCTTTTGCTATCCAGCTATCCGGTGTCACCGTATTAGCCTGCTGTGTCCTGGTTGTTACCTGATCCTGTTTAAAGGTATAGGGTGCTTCTTTGGCCGAGCCGCAAGGGCCGATTTCAGCATGATTCAGCACTTCGGCCCATACCAGGAATTCATACACACATTTCGTTACTGCACCGGGACGGCAGACATTGACCCCCTTAACCGTAATCCCCCATACATTTTTATTACACCGCACATCCACCACACGTATGGTTTTGCTGACCGTTGTACTGCAGCCTTTGGCATCCGTTATGATGACTGAATAGGTATAACTACCCGGATTACTGAAACTGAGTGCTATTCCCGGCAGAGTGGATCCGTTGGACCACTGATAATGATAATAGGGAACACCTGATGAAGTATAGAAAGGCGTACCGCCGGTCGGGATGGGAGTCAGTACGACAAAATTAAACCCATAGCCCAGCCTGTAATAAAATCCGTACCCGATATACACTGTGTTGGGACGGCCGAGCACGGCGGTATACACATCCGGGAAAATTACATTGATCCGGGGAAGCACGCGGAATACACTTTGACACTGACTGCTGTTACCCGAACTGTCGGTCACCGTCCACTGGATATAATTATAGCCCTCATTGAAATTACCGCTTGCATCTCCACCGGTACCTGAACGGTGCGTGGCACCTGAGATACTGTAACCGATGTTTTGAATACCACAATTATCTGTCGCCTGTAATACCGGCGCGCTATACATGCGGGTATCCCGGTAACAGGTCTCTGCAAATGGCGGGCAGACCAGAACAGGTTTTATGGTATCCCTGATGTCAACATTAAAGCTGCAGGTGGCTGTACCGGCCAAACTGGTTGCTATAATCAACACCTGGGTAATACCTCGGTTGAATGTATTGCCGCTGCCGGTTCCGCTGCCTGCAATAGTGGTGGCACCTGTAAAGGCAAAGGTCAATGCAGGTGCGGGAACCCCGGTAATTACCGGATTATATAGAATTGTTTTTGCACAGCCGGAATCAGCTGAATAGTCTATTATTGAAGAAGGACATCCGGTGATAACCGGCGGCTGGTCTTTTACACAGCGCACAGAAAGGCCGCTCTTGTAATCCATAATCGGATAGGATGGATAACCCATATAAGCCTGGTTGCCAAAGAAAATAGCTGAACCGTAAAACAGCGACCGGTAGTAACCTCCGGAAAATACAATACCGTAATGGGTGTATGAACCAGCGGAAGAACTCCACCAGTTACCCGACTGTGTTGATCCGGAAAAACTGCCGCCCCCGGAACGCATGCCCCCCGGCAAGGCCGTAAATCCAAACGCATTGGTGGCGCCGGTATTCGGATCTGCCCAATGAGTGGTACCGGTTTCTTTCAATGCGCCTCCCGCTGTAAAATAACCGCCGGCGCAATTTTCAAGGGTAATCCATTCCCCGTAATCAGGAATATGCCATCCCGCAGGGGCAAGCCCACGGGGATCATTAACCGCATACCAGTTATACATTTTGCCGTAAGTGGCTTCTGTAGACGGATCGTTGTTATAATAACACCAGGCCCCTGTGGTCAGGCTTACCCATTCACTGTTATTCGTTACCTGGGGGATGGGGTCGCCATTTCGGTAGGTTGTGACCGTGAGATTTTTCTGCATCCAGGTCTGGTCACAGATTACGACTTCCGGCGGTACAGGTGAATACTCCCAGAAATCCCGGAGACTCTCTGTCTGGTTATATCCAAAACCGGCATATCCCTTATTGCCGATACTGAATGACATACCCTGGCCCCTTGGCAGGTTGTCTTCTTTCTGCGTCCAGCTGTTAAGTGACGGATCAAATTCCCAGAAATCACTCAGCGGGGAATAATAATAACCCATTCCCGCATATCCCTTGTTTCCCAGGGCAAATGAATACGGAAGCATCCGTTCCAAACCCGGGAAATCCGCTTTTTGCAGCCAGGTATTAATGACGGGGTTGTATTCCCATAAGTCCTTTTTCCGGGTATCATACCCTTCTGCCCCCAGCCCGATATATCCTTTATCGCCGGCATTAAAGGCGGCACCAAAACTCCGGTGCACCGGACCAACATCAGCTTTCCGCGTCCAGTGATCAGTTAGGGGATCATATTCCCAGAAATCATTGCTTCCATCGTAGAGGCCCTGGTTCTTGCCACAACCAATATACCCCTTCGTGCCAATGCTGAAGGCCATGGCACCGTAACGGGGTCCGCCTTCATAATCTGCTTTTCGGGTCCAGGTATTAGTGGCGGGATCGAATTCGTAGAAATCCGGATAAACCGTATACATATTCAGTCCGGTTCCCACATAAGCCTTATTCGCGATGGCAAAAGCAACAGCCGCTACCCTGGCCGTTCCGGGAAAATCTGCCTTTTGTGTCCAGGTCTTCAGAGACGGATCAAACTCCCACCAGTCAGACCGGATCTGAATTTCATCTGCCCCCAGGCCGATATATCCTTTGTCACCTACGCCGATCCCCACACCGCCAAATCTGGGTAATGCGGTAAAATCCGGCATTCTTGTCCAGCCCTGTGCCAGCAACGCTGATGTTGACAGGAGCAGCAGAAGCGTACAAAATACCCTTTTCATAACATAAAATTTTAAGTGAAAAATCAGGGTACGGCGGATGCGGACTGCGGGGTCTGATCATTCATCCGTTTTAATGCCCAGTGCCTTCAGTTCCGCTTTGGTAACGGTAGGCGGCACCTGGCCTTTGCGGATTTTTGTGATCACAAGTTCTGCCACGGCGATGGCGTCTTTCCGGGATGCAAAACCATTGCGGCCTGCATAACAGGGTATGGTGGGCTGGTGAATGAAGAGCACCCGGTTGACATAAATATCATAGCCCCAGGTCTGGTTGATGGCAGTAAACAAGGAAGCAGTAATCAGGGCATGCTGGTAGCGGGATGTATCGGGAAGGAAGGAAATAGTTGTCCCGGGATCAGATGGCTGAGGCTGAATTCTTTCCGAAAAAAGAATCAACGTGAAGAAAATCAGCAACTTTCTCATAAATGAAGAGCCCGTATAGCACTGATTGAATCTATATGACTTATACAGCAGGAAAAAATGACCTGTGTCAGCGATTCAACTGATTGTTATCAAAGCCGGGTTTTCACCCAACCTTTTTTAAGGAAACTGAATTCAGGATAAAGAGGAAACAGTTAAGTGACATTAAAAGAAGTATAAAATTCAGACAAACGAAAAGAGATAGCTGAAAATTAGATTTCTCTATTTCAGGGTGACTATAAAAAATTTCCTCTCCCCAACTGAATAATGTTAATGGCCCGTATTGTTCAGGCTTTTTCATTTTCCTTTTGTCTTAAAACGCAAAACTGCATTTTCAGTATAAATGATAACGGGCGGAAACTGACACCATAACTGTCTTTTATGCCCCTCGTCAATTTGTTAAAACTTTCCGATTCCGTGTATTCCCCCGGTTTTGCTTTATGCATTTATCCCTTAACTTGTATCCTATACCACAACAGGTCAACGGCCTGTTTATTTTAAACAACCACCTATGTCCACCTCTTCCCACGCGGAAATCCTGGAATACCTGAATCATGGAGATGCCGACCTGGCCGTGCGCAGGCTGCTTGATTATTGTCTCGATACCGGTCAGGATGCACTGATCAGTGAAGCGATCCGGCTGAGTCAGGCCTATCACCAGGCGATTGAAATCGGTCCGATCCCCGCCAGTTTTACAGAACAAGCCCGCAGCCTGATCGATAAAGCGGCGGCTACCGGTCAGACCAATCCCGTTCCGCAGCCCTTGATCACCGCCGACCAGGTGGCTAAAACCTATTCGGGTGGCGGCTTTAGTCTGAAGCCGATCAGTTTTACCCTGCAGACCGGACAGGTGCTTGGTGTGGTAGGGGAGAATGGTAATGGTAAAACGACTTTATTGCGCTGTCTCGCCGGACAACTCGCCCTGGATGGAGGCAAAGTGGATTACCACCTGTTGCGCAAACCAGACTATTATGCCATCAAGAACCATATTGCTTTTATCCCGCAACGGATTCCCAAGTGGTATGGTTTATTAAAAGATAATCTCCATTTCAGTGCGGCTATTTCGGGTATTCATGGACCTGAAAATGACCGGATGGTGGATTTTATGCTGGAACGGCTGAACCTGTCCCGCTATGCGCACCTGACCTGGAGCCAGATCAGCAGCGGCTACCGTACCCGGTTTGAGATCGCGCGGATCTTATTGCAAAGACCCCGCTTACTGATTCTCGATGAACCACTGGCCAACCTCGATATCAATGCGCAGCAAACCATCCTGACGGACCTGGTCTTTATGGCCCGGGCGGCGCATAATCCGATGGGGATCGTGCTGAGTTCGCAGCAATTGCATGAAGTGGAGAAAGTAGCGGATACGGTGATCTTTATCAAAGACGGCAACTGCCTGTACAGCAGTGCCGACAAAGCCGAAAAGATTACCAGTACAGCGATTGAGTTTGAAACCATGCTGGACCGCGAAAGTATTCACCGGCTTTTTGCAGCGGGTTCAGTAAGCCTGCAGTACAACGGCGGTTTCTACACCATTGAATCCACCGGACTCAGTGCCGCTGAGATACTGGCCACGCTGGTCAATGCAAAAGTACCGCTGACCTATTACCGGGATATTACGTACAGTACCAAACGTTTCTTTTAAACTTATTTTCCTTTTATGGATAACGTGAACAGACCTTTGATTCCTTTATTTTTAAAGAAACTGGATGCTACGCTCCTGCGGAAGGCTCCGGCAATCTGGCAGTCAAGGTTCCACCTGGTTGTCTATTATACAATCCTGGTTGCCGTAGCGGTTTTCGGACTTTCCTTTATCAGCTTTGGAAACCCGAAGGATGATACGGGTACTTCGGGGCTGACTACGTTTACCGTAATGATTAGTTTGCTGGGTCTCGTGATCTGGATCATCTACCTCCTGCGGTTTAATGTGTTCAAACGTTTCGGAAGCTGGCGGGTGACCGACAGCCTGATTAGTTTTCTTTTTTACTTCCTTTCTGTCGCAAGTATTGTTTCCATTTGTTTTATTCCTGCTGCGGTGCAGTCCCTGCGGGCGAATCAACAGTATGGTAACGAAGAATTGGTCGCCGATATTAACGAAATCAATACAACGGCCTGTCAGCTGGAGTATGAAATTCTGGACCGGGAATGGAAACCGGATACCACCCGGTTAATCAGTAGTTGGGAAGAGAATGCCATACGTGTATCAGTGGATACTTCTGCCGAAATCGCAAACGTGAAAACCGATCACTTTAATAAGATTGATACCAGCGATCTCCGCCGCCGGTTGGCCAATGCAGATAGTGTGGTTCAACTGACCGACTCTCTTTTTATTTTCTATTCGGTGCCGGACTATCTTTTTGTAAACAATTATTCTTCGGATCAATACAGTGTCACTAAAGTGCTTTCTTCCGCAGAAATTTACCGGAAGTACCTGCAAACCCGTCCCAACCCGGATCGTCCGTTGTTGGTAGCCCGGCTCAAAGCACTCGCCGAAAAATGGGCAGCACCCGGTCAGTATGAATACACTGATTCGCCGGTAAATGAAAATGAGGAATATTATCTATCCAGAATCAAGAGAAAATATGGGTTGTTTAGTGCAGATGCAGGAGTTGGAAACGTGACGGAGAAAAAATATAACTGGAAGGAAAACCGCCTCATCTATCTGCGGATATTGTATTACATCTCTGTTTCACTGGCATTACTCCTCTTTTTGTTCAGGCACAGCAGCACCCGTACGTTTTTCTTTTCACTATTAACGGCAGTGCTGCTCAGTATTCTCACCGGCTTGCTGATGATCATGGGCGGTGCAGGAACAGATGGAGAAAACTTTTTGGTTATCCTGACTTTTTATTACCTGTTCTTTGCCGCTATTTCCATTTCCATTTTTTCTACAGGCAGCCGGACAATATTCCAGGGGATCGGACTGAACCTATTTGTGTATATGACTCCGTTTATGCCGCTCGTAGTGGCCACACTCTATGTTATTTCTCAGACAAAACGGCGCCTGCTCCACTATTTGGGTGAACCCGGCAATCCAGCTGTTACAGCCGATTATTTTGATTCCGGTCCGGTGTACCGGGCTGCAGAATGGTTGGGACCCATCATTTTTTTGTTGCTGCTTCAGTTTTTATTCAGCAGGCTTTACCGGAGATGGTATGCTGCTCCGGAAAATTAGTGTCCCGGCTACTCTTTATACGGAAATAAAATCAGCAGCCCTTCATACAAACTCCGGTGCAGGATCGTGGCATGGTTATCTTCGGTCATGAGTTTAAAAGCAGTCTGCAGTCCGGGTTTGTTGGCCTTTTTCAGCAACCCGTACAGCTCACTGGCTTCCCGTTGCATGATCTTGTCTTCTCCTTTACCAACAGATACATATACGAAAGTGCCGGACATATCTTGTTTTGCCACTAATTCAGGGGCTGCCTTCAGCAGGCTTTCATCATCCCACCAGAGACTCGGACTCACGATCAGGTAATGCGTGAATAAGGTTGAATGCTTCAACAGGATTTCACTGGCCAGTAAACCACCCAGTGACTGACCGATCAGGTAGCGGGTATCCGTTGTTTTATACTGTTTGCTGATATACGGTTGCAGTTCTGATTCGATAAAGCGGATGAATTTCTCAGAATGACCGGTTGTCGGATAATCTTTCTTCAAATCTTTCAGTTCGGTATGAAAGGTGAAATCCCGTTTCCGGTCCACATTGGCGATGCCTACGATGATGCAGTCCGGCATGCTGAACGTCATATTAAAAAACTGCAGCAGCCCGGTAATATGCAGGAAGTCTTCGTTCATGCTGCCATCCAGCACATAGATCACGGGGTACGCTTTACTGGTATCATAGGATAAGGGCAGGTTGATATTCAGAGTCCGGTCTTCACCCAGCACGGCAGATTTCAGGGTCTTGATTTCGCCGATGGTAAGTGGTTTGGTTTCCTGGGCAAATAAAGGACTGGTAAAAAAGAGAACAAAGGATAAAAAGAGGAGACGCTTCATAAAAGCCGGATTTTTTTTATTTTTTAAAGGGTAAAGTTACCGGTCTGTCAGGAATAATCCGGCTCCTGGTTTATTCCTGATTTTTCATAGTGAAAAACAGCTGTTTTAATCCGGATTCCCCTCCTGATTTCCGTACCTTTAAGCCTCAATTTTCCCTATATGTATCGCTTTGCCATCCTCCTGCTTGCCGTAGTTTCCGGCAACCTCATTTTTGCCCAGACAAGCACCGATAAAAAGATCGAAAAATCAGTGGATTCCCTGCTCCGTCTCATGACGCTCGAAGAGAAAATCGGGCAGATGAACCAATACAATGGTCCCTGGGCCGCTACCGGCCCACTGACCAATGATGATAACCTGCTCGATCAGGTAAAAACCGGAAAAGTAGGTTCCATGCTGAATGTAACCGGGGTAAAAAGAACCCGGGAATTACAGGAACTGGCCCTGCAGTCCAGGTTGAAAATACCGATGCTTTTCGGACAGGATGTGATTCATGGTTTTCGCACCATTTTCCCCATTCCATTGGGAGAAGCGGCCAGCTGGGACCTGAAAGCGATGGAAGACGGAGCAAGGGTAGCAGCTACCGAAGCCAGTGCGGCCGGTGTACACTGGACTTTTGCCCCGATGGTGGATATTGCCCGCGACCCCCGTTGGGGACGGGTGATGGAAGGAGCCGGTGAGGACACTTACCTCGGTTCCCTGATCGCCAAAGCCCGCGTAAAAGGATTCCAGGGAACAGGCTTCGGGGATACCAGTGCTGTGATGGCCTGTGCGAAACACTTTGCGGCTTATGGAGCGGCCGTGGGCGGACGGGATTATAACAGCGTGGACATGAGTCTGCGTCAGTTGCACGAAACCTACCTGCCGCCATTTAAAGCAGCGGTGGAAGCCGGAGCAGCTACGTTCATGAATTCTTTCAATGATATCAATGGCATTCCGGCCACGGGTAATAAATATATCCAGCGCGATATTTTAAAAAGAGACTGGAAGTTTACTGGTTTTGTGGTGAGTGACTGGGGCAGTATCGGGGAGATGATCAATCATGGGTATTCCAAAGACAGCAAGGAAGCCGGTATGCAGGCCGCCAATGCCGGCAGTGATATGGATATGGAAAGCCGGAGTTATACCAAATACTTATCGGCCCTGGTGAAAGAAGGGAAAGTGAAAATGGCCGTGATTGATGATGCGGTACGGCGGATCCTGCGCAAGAAATTTGAGATGGGATTATTTGCCGATCCCTATAAATTCTCCAATGAAAAAAGGGAGCAAACGCAATGGAATAATCTGCAACACCGGGTGGTGGCCCGTGATATGGCGAAGAAAAGTATTGTCTTATTAAAGAATGAAAAGCAGGTATTACCCATCAGCAAACAAACCGGCAGCATTGCCCTGATCGGTCCCTTTGTAAAAGCAAAAAGTGATCACCTCGGTTTCTGGAGCTATGACTGGCCCGATGATTCCACCCGCATTGTATCCTTGTGGGAAGGGGTGAAAGCAAAAGTAGCTCCCTCCACAAAAATGCTTTATGCCAAAGGATGTGGCATAACGGATCTCGATAAAACCGGATTTGCGGAAGCCGTGGAAACCGCCCGGAAAGCCGATTATGTGATCCTGACCATTGGTGAAACCCGCGATATGAGTGGCGAAGCCAAGAGCCGTAGCAGTATTCAATTACCCGGTGTGCAGGAAGATCTCGTTAAGGAAATTGTCGCCCTGGGCAAACCCACCGTGGTGATGATCAGTGCCGGTCGTCCGCTGGTATTTAACTGGACCGCGGATCATGCCCCAGCCATTCTTTATACCTGGTGGCTGGGTACCGAGGCCGGTAATGCCATGGCGGATGTACTCTTTGGGGATTATAATCCTTCCGGTAAACTGCCCATGAGTTTCCCGCGCACCGAGGGACAGATTCCCATTTATTATAATCATTACAATACCGGTCGTCCGGCAAAGAATGACAGTGATCGTAATTACCGTTCTGCCTACACGGATCTTTCCATTTACCCGAAATATGCATTCGGACACGGACTGAGTTATTCCAACTTTGAATACAGTGATATCACACTCAGTGCCCTATCTTTTACGGCCAGTCAACGTCTTACCGCCACCGTTACATTGACCAATAAAAGTAGCCGTCCTGGAACAGAAACTGTACAGCTGTATATCCGGGACATCACGGGTTCTGTGGTAAGACCCGTAAAGGAATTAAAAGGTTTCCAGCAGGTATTGCTCAATGGCGGAGAAACAAAAACGATCAGTTTTACCCTTACCGCCAATGATCTCCGGTTTTACAATGATCAGTTGCAGTACATCTATGAGCCGGGTGAGTTTAAATTATTCATCGGCAGCAGTTCGGATCAGGTGAAGGAGGTGGGGTTTGAGTTGAAGTAGCTGGTTGCTCGCCCTTCGTACTCGTCGGCTTCGATACGTCCCGCCTGGATCTGATCAACACCCCTGTAAATCTGCTTTGGCGGGACTACTCAGCCTGACAACAACATTTCGTCAGTTTCGATCTCCTGTGTGACAGGGGGCAAAAATTTTCGATTCTTACTGCTTTTATTGTTGAGAAGCGGAATGCCGTTGTCATGGTGAGCCTGCCGAACCATGATATGATTTTTTTAAATGATTGATAAGCGATACCACCCTTTCGAATAGGTTCTGCTTTTCTGCCTACGAAGCGGAATGCTGTTGTCATACTGAGTAGACTGCCTCTTAACGATATGCTAAGGGGCAGAAACAAAAGCTACTGAGGCAGTCGTATCGAAGTATGAGCGTGAAGAACCCCTACTTCACCTCCTCAAACTCAATATAATCACCTGATTTAAATTTTGAATCGGGAGCACTGGTCTCCGGTTGTTGCGCATAGCCGGATTGCTGCTGCTGTTGTTGCTGCATTTGTTCCTGCATACGGCTTTGCATTTCGCGGAATCCTTTTTTGATTTTCCGGGTGGCGATAAAGACCGGTATCACCAGTTTGAAAATAAACTGGTAAAGGATGTATAAACCTATCGCCATTAATACGTACTTCATCGGACTGTAAAGATAATAAGGGCCTGTTTCCGGTTACCGGCTTTTCGGGTCCATTTACCGATTTATTAACGGGTTGGTTTTCAGGAATTGTATTTGGGATGAAATGTGAAAATCCCTTACATTTGCACTGGAATTAGACGATTGAAGGGAACGGTGCCGTTCCCTTCTTCTTTTATATACCCATGAGCAACGAAACACAAATAAAGGCTTTAGAGCAGAAGGTCCTCGCCCTGATCAGCGAAGAACCCGACCATTTCCTGGTGGATATCCGGATCAAACCGACCAACAATTTTAAGATCTATATTGATGGTAATCAGGGTATTAGCGTGGAAAAGCTGGTTAGTTACAACCGCAAACTGTACAAGCAACTGGAAGAAGAAGGGCAGTATCCGGAAGGCGATTTTTCATTGGAATTATCCTCCCCCGGACTGGATGAACCCCTGAAACTGCACCGGCAATACCTGAAAAATGTGGGTCGTTTTGTGGAAGTGGTTATGCTGGACGGAACTAAAGCGGAAGGGAAACTGCTCAGTGCCACCGATGAAGAAATTGTGGTGGAAGAAATAAAAGGGAAGGGGAAAAAAGCAACGACTGTGCTGCATACACTTCCCTTCAGCCAGATAAAAACAACAAAAATTCAAATTAAATTTTAATCAAACCGGATTACAAAATTTTGAGCTATGTCAAGTATTAACCTGATCGACGCATTCCAGGATTTTAAAGATGCGGAAAATATTGACCGCCCCACAATGATGAAAGTGGTGGAAGATGTTTTTAAAACCCTCTTGCGTAAAAAATATGGCAGTGATGATAATTTCGACGTGATCGTGAATGCCGAGAAAGGAGACCTTGAAATTATCCGCCGCCGGATGATTGTGGAAGACGGACAAGTGGAAGATCCCCTGGCCCAGGTGGGTTACTCCGATGCGGTTAAAATTGAACCCGACTTTGAAGTAGGGGAAGAATTATATGAAGAGATTGACCTGCTGGATTTCGGCCGCCGTGCTATCCTGGCTGCCAAACAGACCCTGGCCAGCCGGATCAGCGACCTGAAGAAAAATGTACTGGCTAAAAAATATGGCGACCGTATCGGTGAGATCATCAGTGCTGAAGTCTACCAGGTATGGAAAAAGGAAATCCTCCTGCTGGATGAAGAAGGCAATGAACTGATCCTCCCCAAGAGCGAGCAGATTCCCCAGGATTATTTCAAAAAAGGCGAAAACATCCGGGCCGTTGTGGCCAGGGTGGATATGAAAAATAATAATCCGGTAATCATCCTGTCCCGTACTTCTCCTGATTTCCTGGCGAAATTGCTGGAAATCGAAGTACCGGAAATTTTTGACGGACTGATCGTGATCAAAAAGATCGTGCGTGATCCGGGAGAAAGAGCGAAAGTGGCCGTGGAATCCTACGACGACCGTATTGACCCCGTAGGCGCCTGCGTGGGTATGAAAGGAAGCCGGATTCATGGTATCGTTCGCGAACTGAAAAACGAGAATATTGACGTTATCAATTATACCAGTAATATCCAGTTGCTGATCCAGCGTTCACTGACACCGGCTAAAATCACCAGTATGGAACTGGATAATGAAGCCCATCATGCGAATGTTTACCTCAAGCCCGACCAGGTATCCCTGGCTATCGGCCGCCGCGGGGTGAATATCAAACTGGCATCAGAATTGACCGGCTATGAACTGGATGTTTACCGGGATAATGAAGGTGAGGAAGAAGAATTCGATATCGACCTGGAGGAATTCAGCGATGAAATCGAAACATGGATCATTGATGAACTGAAACGGGTGGGTTGTGATACAGGACGCAGTGTACTGAACCTGACACCGGAAGAACTGGAACGCCGTACAGACCTCGAGAAAGAAACGATCGCCGATGTACGCAGGATCCTGAAAGAAGAATTTGAGAAAGAATGAGCATTGTCATAACAGTCCGGTAGAGTTATAAAGGTCATATAACTCAACTGGCAGCCTTGACCCGTACAGCTCGTTTGAATGATATGACTTGTTTGACCTATTTGACCGTTTTGATTTAAAAAACATTAATGGCAGAATTAAAACTTCCACGATTATTAGCTGCGGCTAAAGAATTTAACGTAGGACAGGACACGATCATCGATTTCCTGATCGGGAAAGGATTCCCGAAGGACGACCTGAAGCCCACTTCAAAGCTGTCGGAGGACATGTATCGTGCCCTTCAGCAGGAGTTCCAGGGAGACAAGGCCGCAAAGATGAAGAGCGATCAGCTGGAATTGCCTAAAGGCAGTCAGCCCGATGCGAAAAAGAAAAAGGAAGAGGAAGAAATCAGCTTCAAGAAGGAAGAGAAAGCTCCCGCAAAGGCCGCAAAGAAAGAAGAAGAAGCGAAACCCGCCGTGGCGGCCGTTGCAGAAGAGAAACCGGTGAAGGAAGAAGTGAAGGAAATTGCACCCGAACCCGCACCTGAAGTGGAGAAAGCAGCGGAAGAGCCCGCCAAACCTGAAACAACAGGAATTGAAGGCCCCAAGGTCGTTACAAAGATCGACCTCTCTGCGATTGACTCCTCCACTCGTCCCAAGAAGCTGGTAAAAGCTAAGAAAGAAGAAGCAGCTCCTGCAGCAGAGGAAGCCAAGCCTGTTGCCAAACCCAAGCTTAAAAAGAAAGAGGAAGAAGTGGTGGCTGAAGTACCGGTGGTGGAATCCACGCCTGTGGAGGAAGCACCGGTGGCAGAAGAGCAGCAGGCCGCTGTGATTGAAAATATTGAAGTAGAAAAACTGACTGGTCCAAAGATCCTCGGTAAGATTGAACTGCCGGTGGACAATGATACCCGTCCGGTGAAAGACGAGAAGAAAAAACGGAAGCGTATCCCGATTGAGAAAAAAGACAACAAACGGGAAATCTTCATTAATAAAGAAGAAGACAAACGTCCGGGCGGCGGTGCTGGCGGATTCCAGCGTGGTCGTGGTGGTGCTGCAGGTGGCCCTCACCGTGGCGGCCCCCGTCCAGTACTTGGACGTCGGGAAGACAAACTCATTGATGAGAAAGAAATTCAGCGGAAGATCCAGGAAACGCAGGCCAAGCTTTCCGGTGGTGGTGGTAAGGGCAAGAGCCTGAAAGCCAAACACCGCAGGGAAAAACGCCAGGAAATGGCGGATGCCATGGGCGATGCCGTTGATAACAAACTGCAGGTAACGGAATTTATCAGCGTGAGCGAACTCGCCAACCTGATGGATGTAAGTTTCGCGGAAGTGATCAGCAAGTGTATGAGTCTCGGTATCATGGTGTCGATCAACCAGCGTCTTGATGCGGAAGTGATCGAACTCGTGGCCAGTGAATTCGGTTTCGATGTGGAATTCATCGATATGGAGAAGCAGATGGAAATGGAAGAAGAAGAAGACCAGGATACAGAGGAAGAACTGCAGTTCCGTTCACCCATTGTTACCATCATGGGTCACGTTGACCATGGTAAAACATCTTTACTTGACTATATCCGGAATGCGAATGTAGTGGCCGGTGAGGCGGGTGGTATCACCCAGCACATCGGTGCTTACCAGGTAGAGTTGCAGAATGGAAAAGAAATTACCTTCCTCGATACACCAGGTCACGAAGCGTTTACCGCGATGCGTGCCCGTGGTGCGAAAGTGACGGATATCGCGGTGATCGTGGTAGCAGCGGATGACGCGGTGATGCCACAGACCCGTGAGGCCATCAGCCACGCACAGGCGGCTGGTGTACCGATGATCTTTGCGATCAACAAGATCGATAAGGACGGCGCCAATTCACAAAAGATCTATGAACAGCTTTCGCAGATGAACATCCTGTTAGAAGAATGGGGTGGTAAATTCCAGAGCCAGGAAATATCCGCCAAGAAGGGATTGAATATTGACAAATTACTCGAGAAAGTATTGCTCGAAGCAGAGATCCTGGACCTGAAAGCCAACCCTGACCGGGAAGCTACCGGTACCATTATTGAAGCCTCACTCGATAAAGGACGTGGATACGTAGCCACCCTGCTGGTGGAAAACGGAACCCTGCGCCATGGTGACCTGATCGTGAGTGGTCAGTACTACGGACGGGTGAAAGCCATGTTCAACGAACGGAATAAGAAAGAAGAGGAGGCCGGACCTTCTGCACCTGCAGTAGTACTCGGATTAAACGGTGCCCCCCAGGCCGGTGAGAAATTCAAGGTTTATGCTGATGAGGCAGAAGCCAAGGAAATCGCCAATCGCCGGGCACAGATACTGCGCGAACAGGGTATCCGCACCAAGAAACACATTACACTGGATGAGATCGGTCGCCGTCTGGCACTGGGAAGCTTCAAAGAACTGAAAGTGATCATCAAAGGTGACGTGGATGGATCGGTAGAAGCCCTGAGTGACTCTTTACAGAAACTGTCTACACCGGAGATTCTCGTGAGTGTGATCCATAAAGGAGTTGGTCAGATCAATGAAAGTGATATCGTACTGGCTGAAGCATCCGATGCGATCGTGATTGCCTTTAACGTACGACCTTCCCTGCAGGCATCGAGACTGGCGGATAAAGCCGGAATCGAGATCAAGATGTACTCGATCATCTACAACGCGATCGAAGAAGTCAAGAGTGCGATGGAAGGGATGCTTGAACCCAAGACCCAGGAGAAAATCGTGGCCAACGTCGAGATCCGTGAAGTATTCAAGTTTGATAAAGCGACCGTTGCCGGTTGTGTGGTACTCGATGGTAAGATTAAACGGGATTCGAAAGTCCGCCTGATCCGGGATGGTATCGTGATCTATCCGACAGGAGAAGGGGTCAATGCCGAACTGGGTTCACTGAAGCGCTTCAAAGATGACGCGAAGGAAGTGGTATCGGGTATGGAGTGTGGTCTGACGATCAAGAACTTTAGTGATATTAAGGCGGGAGACGTGGTGGAAGCTTATGAGATTGAAGAAGTAAAGAGAACGCTTTAAAAGCAACAAGAACCGAAGATGCCAAGAAGCCAAAGAAGCATCAAGGAACAAGAGACAAGGAAGAACCAAGAACCGAAGATGCCAAGATCCAAAGAAGCACCAAGGACCAAGAGACAAGGAAGAACCAAGAACCGAAGATGCCAAGATCCAAAGAATGATCAAGATACAAGATGCCAAATAAGCATCAAATCAGAAATTCCAAACCTTCTAAGTGAGATCAGCAAAGGGGTTTGGAATTTATGTTAAAACCTTTGTTAAATAAAGCACCGGTGATACGATTGACAGTGCCGGTAAACTACTTTTGAAATTATGCTTAGTTTGAAGAAAATTGTAACAGCCGTTTTTTTACTCCTCACTTTTGTCGGTGTGGCCCAGGGTCAGCCCAAAAAAGTGATTGCCGATAAGATCTCCGGGATTGTGGGAGATAAGATCATTCTGTATTCGGATATCCGTAACTCGCTGGCTGATATTATCCGCCAGGGGGGACAGGTGCCGGAGAATGCGGAATGTATGCTGATGGAACAGGCCATTATTTCCAAAATGCTGATGCTGCAGGCGCAAAAGGATTCACTGCCTGTGACCGATGAGGAAGTGGAAGCCGATCTGGATAACAGGATCCGTACCTATATCAATCAGTTTGGCAGCCAGGAGGCACTTGAAGAAGTAGCAGGCAAGACCATCTACCAGATCAAGGATGATGCCCGTGAGTCGGTAAAGGAACAGAAGCTGGCCCAGGCGATGCAACGGAAGATCGTGGACAATGTGCGGATCACCCCGATAGAAGTAAAAGCCTATTTTGAAAAAATTCCAAAAGACAGTTTGCCGTTTTATGAAACCGAGCTGGAAATCGGACAGATCGTTTTATATCCCAAAGCATCCCGCGATCTCGAACAGTATATTGCCGGGGAGATGAATAACTACAAAAAACAGATCGAGACCAAGATTACCGATTTCTGCCGCCTGGCCAAACAGGTATCCGAAGATCCGGGAAGTAAAGACCGCTGTGGTCAGTACCAGATCAACCGGACAGAGAAAACATGGGATCCGGTATTCCTTTCCACTGCATTCCGGATGAAGGAAGGCGAAATTTCCTCACCGGTTAAATCCAAATTCGGTTTTCATATCATCCAGATGGTTCAGCGGAACGGGGATGATGCTATTGTACGTCATATTTTACGCATCCCGCCGGTAACCGAAGAAGAAATCAACCAGGCAAAAGGCAAACTCGATACCATCCGTTCAAAAATCATCGCGGGTACTCTGGGTTTCAACGAAGCCGCTACCAAGTACAGTGATGATGAAGCCGCCAAATACACCGGACCTTTTATCACCAATCGCGAAGGCTCTCCCTTTGTTACCATTGATATGCTCGATAAGGAAATGGTGGCCATGCTGGCGAAAATGAAAGTGGGTGAATTTTCACAGCCGACGCCCTTCGAGAGTGAGCAGGGTAAGAAAGGCGTACGGATCGTTTACCTGAAATCAAAGTCGGAACCGCACCGGATGAATCTGAAGGATGATTACAGCAAGATCTCCACGTTTGCGCTGGAAGAAAAAAAGAGCCAGACCCTTGACAAATGGATCAAGAATAAACTCCCGACCTATTATGTCATGATTGACCCGGGCACGGCTGAAGAATGTCCCCAGTTGAAAAAATTTGATGGGGAAACCAAAGCGTTCTAAACGGGTATAACATATTGCGAAACGGCTGTCTTAACGAGACAGCCGTTTTTTTATGCGCCTGACAGCCGGGATTTACCTGAATAACAATAGTAAAAACTGCAGGTTTTGGTGACGAGCTTCATTAGACGTTTCTAAAATCGTGTTGATTATATTTCCTTCACTCAATTTAAACATTAACTTTAGTCTTCAGTTCAATGGTTGAATCTACATATGTTTAAGTTGCCTGATTACTTTGTCGCATCGGGTCAGTTTTACTATCTCATGATTGATCCCGAAGGGTATGTCTCATCGGCAAACCCATTATTCTCCCGCCATTTCCTGGTGGAAGATGTTGTGGCAAACCGTATTCATGTCTCCTCCCTGCTTATTCCTTCCGATACCGTGCAATTCCTTTCTGTATTGAAAAACAGCCTGGGGCAACCCCATCAGCTTTTCCCGATACAATTGATAATGAGACGGGTTGACGGTAAGCCTGTTGCCCTGAACTGGGAGTGTTCTGCTCATTCCAATGAGCTTGGAATGCCCCTTTATATGCAGGCGATCAGTACGGCATCCCCGATTCCGGGCATGCGGGAACAAGCCATGGCATTAAAAGAAGGAAGCCCTGAGCGATATATGGCGTTTGAGCATAGTGCAGAAGGCCTTTGGATGTTTGACAGTAAAGAACCGGTTTCCATTCATGAATCGGCGGACAATATCCTGAACTACTGGAAGGATCATTCCACGCTGGTGGAATGCAACGATAATATGGCCAGGATGTACGGATTTGAAAATGCGGAGGAACTGAAAGGGGTTAAACTGGGCAAGTTGCTGGATCTGTCGGAGCCCTCCAGCCTTGAAGGACTGCGGACATTTATACAGAATGGATTTGCCACCACTACGGTGGAGACAAAAGAATATGATAAGTCCGGCAATGTCAAATATTTCCTGAACCGGATGACGGGTGTGGTGGAACAGGAGCAATTGCAACGGGTCTGGGGAACACAACAGGACATAACGGCTCAGCGGCTGGTGGAAGAAAAACTCAGGCAGAGTGAATTTTTTTTCCGTAACCTTTTTGTAAACTCATTGGATGGAATCTTCATAACCGATGCGAACGGGGTAATCACCTTTGTCTCACCTTCTGTTACCCCCATACTTGGATATGAGGATGAAGAGACGCTGGGACATAACTGCTTTGACTATGTTCATCCGGAGGATATCAAACTCGCCCGTACTGCTTTTGAAACCGAGCGGAAGGATGAAACCATCGTTGAGTTTATTTCCATCCGGGTACGGCAAAAGGGGGGCGACTGGCTTTGGTGTATCGTGCGGGGCCATAACCTGCTTGATAATCCCTATGTGAAGGGCATGGTCATTAATTTTTACAATGACAGCTTCAGGAAAAAAACAGAGAATGCACTGAAAGAAAGTGAAGCACGCTTCCGGTACCAGGCCACGATACTGAATAATGTAACAGACGTGATCGTAACCACCGATAATGCCAGAGTGATTACCTCCTGGAATCATGTGATTGAAAAGCTGACCGGTATTACTTCAGCCGAAGCAGTGGGAAAAGCGTACCGGATTGTGGTCAAAACAGATTATTCACCATATACCAGCGAGCAGGTGCTCGAAATTGTGGGACGGGAAGGAATCTGGAAAGGGGAAGCTTCCTTTACCGGTATTGACGGGGAAAAGAAAATTCTCCTGCATACCATTTCCATGTTATACGATGAACAAGGAAATAAAATCGGATTGCTTGGGGTCGGTAAAGATATTACAGACCGGAAAAAGGCGCAGGCCCGCTTGCAGGAAAGCGAATTGTTTTACCGGAACATGATCACCCATTCGCTGGATGGTATTGTACTGACGGATAAAACCGGTAGTATCCGTTACTGCAGCCCGTCGATCCAACGGATTTCCGGGTACGAAACGGCCTACCTGCTTGGCCGGAAAATATTTGAGTTTGTACACCCCTCCGATACCAAAGTGGCATTCGAAGCATTTGATACAGAAATGCGTAAAGAATCGCAACTGAATTATTTAACGCTCCGGCTGAAACATGCCAATGGCGATTGGGTCTGGTGTACGGCCCGGGGTCATAACCTGATCAATAATCCCATTTTCAATGCCATGGTGATTTATTTCACCAATGACTCAAAAAGAAAAGCCATTGAGGATAAACTGCGGGAAAGTGAACAACGCTTCCGTAGCCTGGTACAGAATGTACAGATGGGTGTTACCATGCGTGAACCTTCCGGGAAACTGATCATGGCCAACCGGGCTGCTGAGGAAATGCTGGGTGTCGGACAGGATGAACTAAGTTGTACATTTGAAAATACGGATGACTGGAACACGATCAGCGAAGATGGTACGCCGATGCCGATTGACGCTCACCCTGTTCCGGTCTCCATTCGTACAGGAAGTCCTGTGCGGGGCATAGTGATGGGGGTATACCGGAAAAAACACAATGACCGGGTCTGGATACTCGTGAATACCGAACCCATTGTAAATGATGAAGGTCAGCTCATCTATGTCATCTGTTCTTTTATGGATATCACCGAACAGAAAAGAATGGCTCAACTCCTGATCGATCAGGAGATCCAAAAGCAAAAACAGGTGACCCAAGCCACCATTGATGCCCAGGAAAAAGAGCGGACGGAAATCGGGAAAGAACTGCATGATAATATCAATCAGCACCTCAACACCACCCGGCTTTACCTGGAAGTGGCCAAAGAGAAAGCAGGCGGGGAAGTGTTGCAGATGATCAACCTGGCACATAAGAACATGGCCGGTATTATAAATGAGATCCGTCAGCTATCCCAATCCCTGGTACCACCTACCCTCGGAGATCTGGGTCTGGCCGAGTCGATACAGGACCTTTGTGACGGGCTGCGGCGTTCGCATAAATTCAAGATCAAGTTCAGCCGTTCGCATTTTGAGGAAGAAATAATTCCCGATAACCTGAAACTCAGCCTTTTCCGCATCCTTCAGGAAATGATCAGTAATATTATCCGTCATTCCGGGGCCACCCAGATTTCGATCAAATTGCAAACAGATGCCGAGTCCATTTTCCTGAACATTACAGATAACGGCAACGGATTTGATACTCAATCTGCCCGCGAAGGACTCGGATTGAACAATATCCGGACCCGGGTGGCCTTATTTAATGGGAAAATGGAACTAAAGACCGCTCCCGGGGAAGGATGTGTGCTCCATGTGACGATTCCTTATCACCGGGAATCGGAAGCCGATTAATTAACCCGAAACGCCTACCTTTGCGCCTTCCATGAGCGACCCGATAAAACACGAATGCGGACTCGCATTCATACGGTTAAGAAAGCCTTTTTCGTACTACCATCAGAAGTACCATACCGTACTGTGGGGGCTTAATAAGCTGTACCTGCTGATGGAGAAGCAGCATAACCGCGGACAGGACGGGGCCGGTATTGCCACGGTAAAACTCGATGTGGAACCGGGTTATCCCTTTATGAACCGGTTGCGTAGTAATGCTCCCCAGGCCATCGCCGATATATTCCAGCAGATTGGTAAAGAAATCGATGAACTCGAAAGGTATCATCCCGATATAAAGAGTCATCCCGGCCTGATGAAAGGACATGTGGCTTTCCTGGGTGAACTCCTCCTGGGGCATCTCCGTTACGGTACCCAGGGAAAAAACAAACTCGAATACTGTCATCCGTTTATCAACCGGGATACGATCCCTGCCCGTAACCTCGCACTGGCCGGGAATTTCAATATCGTTAACTCCGATGAACTGTTTACCCTTACCGGTAAAGAACCTCATCCGAATGTACGTTTCAGCGACCTGGCTGCCATGATCGAACTGATGCATACTTATCTCTGCCAGGAAGACGAAACATCGCCGGAGAAACTGGACATTAAAAGAGTATTGAAGAAGACCCTGCCCCTGATGGACGGTGGTTTTCATGTAGGTGGTGTGACCGGCAACGGTATTGGTTTTGTCTTCCGCGATGCACACGGCATCCGCCCTTCTTATTATTATATCAATGATGAAGTAGTGGTGGCAGCCTCTGAAAGAGCGGCCATCCGCACCACGTTCAATGTAGGGGAGAATGAAGTGAAGGAACTGATGCCCGGACAGGCCCTGATTGTGAGCGAGACCGGAGAAATAGAAATCGCCCAGATCCTGGAGCCCAAAGAGCGAAAGGCCTGCAGCTTCGAACGTATTTATTTTTCACGGGGCAGCGATGAGAAAATTTATAAGGAACGGAAGGCCCTGGGATATAACCTGAGTGAGCCGGTACTGCATGCTATCGAACACGACCTGAAGAATACGATCTTCTCCTTTATACCCAATACCGCCGAAACCGCTTTCTATGGTATGCTGAAGGGGATGGAGAATTACCTGAATAAAGTAAAGCTGGAGCGGATACTCAGCTGGGGTAAGGATTATGATGATGAGAAACTGGCGGAGATGATCAACCGCAGGATACGGGTGGAAAAGATCGCTATCAAGGATGTAAAAATGCGCACCTTCATTACCGAGGATGTAAGCCGGAATGAAATGGTGCAGCACGTATATGATATAACTTACGGAACAGTACGTCCCGGCCTCGATACCCTGGTCGTGATCGACGATTCTATTGTTCGGGGCACCACGTTGAAAGAAAGTATCATCCGGATGCTGGGCCGTCTGCAACCCAAAGGGATCGTGGTGGTTTCCTCCTCCCCGCAGATCCGCTACCCCGATTGTTATGGGATCGATATGAGTAAGATGGGTGATTTTATCGCTTTTAATGCGGCAGTGGAACTGCTGAAAGAAAGGAATAAATACTCCTTGCTCAACGAGCTGCTGGAAAAGTGCAAGGAACTGGAAAGTATGAATCAACTGGAAAGTGAGAACGTGGTGAAACAGTTATACAAACAATTTACCGCAGAGGAAATTTCCACCAAGATCGCAAAACTGATCACCCCGCCCGAACTGAGTATTCCGGTAAAAGTAATCTTCCAGACCATTGAAGACCTGCACAAAGCCTGTCCCAATAATCTCGGTGACTGGTACTTTACCGGAAATTATCCAACCCCTGGTGGTAATAAAGTGGTGAACAAAGCCTTTATGAATTATATGGAAGGCAAGAACGTAAGGGGATATTAAGTCTGTATTTGCATTTCCTGTTTAAAAAATTTCAATATGAAAACCCTGATCCTGGTCCGTCATGCCAAAAGTGACTGGAGCGGGGATGGTCTTCCGGACTTTGACCGCCCGTTGAATGAACGGGGAAAAAAGGATGCCCCGGTCATGGCAGCACGGTTACTGGATAAAAAAATTCCGGTAGACCTGTTTATTGCCAGTCCGGCTAAGCGGGCAGCGAAGACCGCCCGTTTTTTTGCAGAAGCTTATGGGAATACCAAAGCAGACATTGTTTTTAAAGAGGAACTCTACCTGCCGGCTGCGGATGTTTTTTATAAAGTCATCGAACATATCAGCGATCTGCATAGCCATGTGGCGTTGTTTTCCCATAACAACGGGATCACGGATTTTGCCAATGAACTGACCAATACCCGTATTGATAATATTCCCACCTGCGGCATTTTTGCGCTGAATATCCATTGCGATCACTGGAAGGATTTCCGGGTAGCCCAAAAGGAATTCTGGTTTTTTGATTCGCCGAAATCCGGACAGGACTGATTATTCTTCAACAGTAGGTGGTGTTTTACGGCTGACCAGGTATACCCCTGAGAAGATCAGCAAACCCGCCATTATTTTCTCTGCTGTAAAAGCTTCGTTCAGAAACAGGGCCGCAATAATGGCGGCAAAGACCGGCTGTGTATAGATGTATGAACCGGTTATACCTGCACCCAGGTGTTTCAGTCCAACAATATTAAACGTATAAGCGAGGAATGTGCCGCAAAAAACAACCATACCCAGTGCTGCAAAATGAGTCCATTCAAAATCCGGCCAGCTCGTGGCCGCAAATTCAGTCCAGCCAAAAGGCAGGATCATAAAAAATCCGAAGGTGAAAACCCAGCGGATCACATGCAGGGGCGGATAAACCTGCATCAGGGGTTTTACAATGATGAAGTAGACGGTATACGCCATGGCATTTACCAATATAAACAGATCACCGTTTAAACTGGCCGTACCGTTCTTTTCTTTTGAAAGAATCAGCAGCAGGGCTCCGCCGATTCCCAACGCAAGCCCGAGTGCTTTCTGAATGGTGATTTTTTCTTTCAATACCCAGAAAGCGAAAACCGTAATCAGCAAAGGGGTGCAGAGCATAAGCAGCGAAGCATGGATGGTGGACGTAAGGGTCAGTCCTTTTACAAACAGCATCTGGTTGATGGCCACTCCGCTGAGTCCGCAGGCAATAAAACGGGGAATATCTTTTCGCCGGATTGCTGCCGGTGTTTTTCCAAAGGCCCAGACCATCCAGAAAAGTAAAAGACTGATGCCCACCCGGAAAATATTCAGGCCATAAGCGCCCACATGTGAAGGCGAGATATGTTTCACCAGGCTCAGGTTGAGCGCAAAAAAAAGGTTGGTGAATAAAACGGCGATATGGGCCTTGCTGGTGATTTTCAACGGGGCAAAGATAAAGGGAAACATCAGCGGAGCGAAGTCAGTAAGCGGCTTACTGCAGTGCTCAATTCATTTTTTCCGGAAGAAGGAAAGGGCTGAAAGGAGAATCGGTTGGCTTTATCAAGTGCATCATCCATTGAAAAAGAGGACTGCTCAGCTGCACTGGCCGTTTTCTGTTGCAGATGTAGCTGAGCGATATATTCCTGTTCGGTTTGTCCGGGTGTGGCTACCAGTATACTTTTTTTATTCAGCGCCGCCAGATCCATGAGGGTGCTGTAGCCGCTCCGGCAGATGACCATACCTGCTTTATGCAGTTCTTCGTTGAGCACCTGCTGGGGCAGGTGATTATAAATCCGGATCATATTGGTGGAAGGCATCATCGATGTGTTTCCGGGTAAACCCCGCACCAGGGTGGCGGTTCCATTATAATGAACCAGTTCACTGATCAGTTTTTCTTCCAGGAGGGTACGTTGTGGTTCAGGTCCTGAAAGCAACAGCAGTAAATGTTGCGCTATTTCGGGCAGATTCAGTTTTTCAAATCGCGAAAGCGGGCCGATATAGGTTACAGGTATTGCGGGTTGCCGATCAGGATGGGATAAGTCACCGGCCAGTCCGGGCCGGGCCGCATGATCAGGTACCCAGCAGGCAGTGAAGCGTTGTATAAACCGGTAATTGATTTTCTGTAACCAGCGTTCGGCTCTTTTGCTCCCGGGTACTTTGATACAGAGCTGATGGGTCATAAAGATGCATGGAATTTTTTTGTGATATAGTCCATACCGGTTGTCGCTGATGACCGCATCGATTCCGTGGCCGGCGACTTTTCTTTTTAACCACCGGCCTTCCCGCCAGATGCTGTTTAAGATACGGGGCAGTTGTAAAAGCAGTTTAAAGAAAAGACCTCTTTTTGTTTTAGCATATTCCACCTGGTAGCCGGGTAAGTGTAACAGGGGGAGTTCGGGGAAAGCCTCGCTGAACAAGGCGGCCTGGGCTCCTTCCCCGGCAAGCCAGACATCGGCCCCCTGGGCCTGAAGTTCCCGGATCAGGGGAAAACAGCGGGTGGCATGCCCGAGCCCCCAGTCCAGCGGGGCAACGAGGATACGGGGTTTTCCTTGTTTTTCAGGGTATTTGGCCTGATCAGGCTTATTATTTGGTGAAAAATGGATCAGCGGTATACTATTTTGTTCGTAAAATAGTTTTAATTTAGAACATTAAGTGTATGAAACAAATCAACAAAAT
>ENA-UOWO01001051-UOWO01001051.1-activated-sludge-metagenome-genome-assembly--contig:-NODE-1051-length-37857-cov-17.949288_pt1 | contig 37857 bp, 33 predicted proteins | sample MGYA00238148_ERZ761564 | MGnify/ENA primary metagenome ERZ761564 (study PRJEB28885, sample SAMN05720194) | activated sludge metagenome | isolation source: Anaerobic digester | place: USA... | reverse complement strand
CTGAATTTGCTGAACTGCGCCGCCTCGGGCTGGAAATGGGTTTCCCCCATGTCGAGTCCGGACCGCTGGTGCGCAGCTCTTACCACGCCGAAGAGGCGGCGGACTCTGCTAACTGAAGGTAATATCATGGCTATTCTCCCCGTCATCAAATACGGACATCCCACCCTGCGCAAGAAGGCGAAAGCGGTGCACCCTGCTGAACTGGCAGAATCCTTCATTCAGGACATGGTTGAAACCATGGAGGCCCTCGATGGCGTCGGCCTCGCTGCGAACCAGGTCAATGTCCCCAAACAACTTCTCGTCGCCAGGGACGTCGACCACAAAAAGCTCCACATTCTCATCAATCCGGAGATCGTGGCCTACAGCGAAAAGAAGGAGAGCGATATCGAGGGCTGTCTCAGCCTGCCCGGTCTGCAGGCGGAAGTACCGCGATTTTTCAAGATCATCGTCAAGGCCCAAACCCCCGCAGGTGAGGAGATCGAGATCACAGCCAGGGGCCACTTTGCCCGCGTTCTTCAGCACGAGATCGACCACCTTAACGGCATCCTCTACATCGACCGCGCCAATGCGGATACCCTGGTCTGGATCATCGAGGATGGCCGCAAAGAGTATTCGACCAAAAACGCCACCCTGCCTGATATCCAGCACCAGTACACCAGCCGGTATCACACCGGACTGCAGGGAATCCGTTTCGAGGCTGAAACTGAAATTGCTTGATAATCTCCGCTTTATTTTGTATGTTGCCGGACACGCTGCCGGTTGAAGGGACTGCTCGGGAAGCGGAACAGACCACATGTTCGATAAAACACGACCAATCCACAGGAGATAGAATGGGGCAGAAGGAAAAGGCATTCATCGGTCTTGATCTGGGAGGTACTTTTTTAAAATATGCCCTCGGCAAGGGGGACGGAACCATTCTGCACAAGGGCAAGCTGCCAAGCCATGGCAGCCAGTCGGCTGACGCCATTTTCAACGTGATGTTCCAGGCCGTCGCCGAGCTGCTCGAAAAGGCCGAGAAGCAGGGCGTGGAGGTGGGCGCCATCGGGGTCGGCAGCCCGGGCGCGATCGATTTCAACACCGGGCGGGTACTTGGCAATACGCCCAATCTGCCCTTATGGACCGATGCCGATATCCGCGGCCGGATCCAGGAGAAATACAACATCCCCGTCTATGCGGACAATGATGCCAATATTGCCATTCTCGCCGAAGCCCGCTTCGGCGCCGCCAAGGGGTGCCCGAACGTCGTCGGCCTTACCCTTGGAACGGGTATCGGGGGCGGCGTGGTCATCAACGATCAGCTTTTCCGCGGAGCCGGCTTTTCCGGTGCTGAACTGGGCCATATGACCATTAATTTTCAGGGTCCCAAATGCGGCTGCGGCAGCTCAGGTTGTGTCGAGGCCTATGCCTCGGCCACTGCTATGGTCAGGAACTATAAGGAAAAGCTTGCCGCCCGCCACATGCCACTGCCCGAACGGCTCAATACCGAGCTGATCTTCGCCCACGCCCGCAGTGGTGAAGAGGAGGCCATGCAGACGATCGATGAAGTCTGCTTTTATCTGGGGGTGGCCATTGGCAATATCATCAATATTTTCAACCCGGAAATTATCGTCATCGGCGGCGGCGTCGCCGACGCCGGGGATGAGTTCATCGCTCGCATATGGCAAAACGTTGACGGCCACGTCCTCACCGCAGCACAAAGCATCGCCCGCCTGGTGAGGGCGGAGCTGGGCAACAATGCCGGCGTGGTCGGGGCGATCGCCCTCGCCGCCGACAGCTATAAAGCCTGGCACATGTGAGATGCCAAGCCTTCCGGTGAGCCTGCCGGGAGGCTTTTTCTTTTAACAGAATTAAACTCGTGCGGCGATGTTCACCTTACCCCTTCTCCAGGAGAAGTTCCATGGCTTGGACCAAACCCGAACGTCTGCCCCTGGCCAATCTGCCCACCCCGATTGAGCCGCTTGAGCGCTGGAGCGCTGATCTCGGAGGACCATCCATCTGGGTCAAGCGGGACGATCTGACCGGCATGGACCTGAGCGGCAACAAGATCAGGAAGCTGGAATTCGTGACCCGGGCGGCGCAGGACGAGAAAGCGGATGTGCTCATCACCTGCGGTGCAGTTCAGTCCAACCACGCCCGCGCAACGGTCATCGCCGCCTCCCGTCTGGGCATGAAAGCCCATGTCGTCCTGCGCGGAGTCCAGCCTGAGCTCATGCAGGGTAACTATTTCCTCGACCGCCTCTACGGGGCCGAATGCACCTTTATCACCCCTGAGGAGTACCGGGAGCAAAGACAGCAGATCATGGACAACCTCGCGGAGGGCTATAAACGCCTGGGACTGCGTCCTTTCGTCATCCCGGAAGGGGCCTCGGACGGCCTCGGCGCTTTTGGATACGCCCATGCCGTCGCCGAGATCATGGAGCAGGAGAAAATGCTGGGCGTCCGTTTCGATGCTGTAATATGCGCCGTGGGCTCGGGTGGTACCCTGGCCGGCCTGATCCTTGGCAAGGAGATCGAGGGGTGGGATGCACAGGTTATCGGCATTAACATCTGCGATGACGCCGACTATTTCACACGCCGCGTCATCGAGATTCTTGGTGAGGTACGCTCGCTTTACCTGCCTGACCTGATCATCCGGCCGGAGATGATCAGCATCATCGACGGCTATATCGGTGACGGCTACGGTAAATCCAGGCCCGGGGAACTGCAGACCATCATCCGCCTGGCCAGACGCGAGGCCCTGCTCCTCGATCCGGTTTATACAGGCAAGGCTATGCACGGACTGGTGCAGGAAATCGCCAGGGGCCGCTTCACCGGGATGCGCAACATCCTCTTTCTCCACAGCGGCGGTCTCTTTGGACTGATGGGGGTGACGGAGACCTTCCAATCCCTGCTGGAGGAGTAGACGCCAGAGCATCCTGCTGGCTTCCGCCTTTAAGTAAAAAAGCCCTCCGCTCAGCTGTGCTGAGTGTGAGGGCTTTTTTGTACGTTGTGGTCAGGCGTTCAGCAGGGAATCAAAAACTGTTCCAGATGTAGCTTTTTGCCGTGCTGGTGTGGCAGCCGGTGACGCAGGTGCCGGTGGTGCGGTTCCAGCTTCTCTTCGCCAGCACCTCGGCGTGTTCGACGCCATCGATGTGGCCGGCATCGCTCATACTGGCCGGAACGACATGGCAGATGTTGCAGCTTCCATATCCATCCATGTGGAGCTGGTGGGCGCCGACACCCATCGAGCTGGTGGCGACATTACCCGAAAGGTCTTCGGGAGGGGCAGGATTCTTGAGGCTGCCGTGACAGGTGGCGCAGGATTCCGGGCCACCCTCGCCGGCGTGGCAGGTGTTGCAGGATACCTTTGAACTGCCGCCGGCATAATCATCACCATGACATTTTTTACAGCTCTTCATCGACCAGTGGTCTCTGGCGATATAGGCCCCGTGAAATTCCTGGTCAGCGAGGACCATCCACTGGGCATCATGGGGATAAAGAGAGTGACAGCTCTGGCAGGCCGGAGCGGAGCCGCTGCCATCGAGTTCATAGCCATGACATCCTGTGCAGGAGGCCTTGCCGCTTGCGAGCACTTTTTTACCGTGAAAGCTTGCGGAGGAGGCAACATTCCATTCATCCGGATGGCTTTTTGACGGCAGAGGATTGCTCTTTTCTGAACAGCCGGAGAAGCAGAACAGGATCAACAAACCCAGCGCGACGGGAAGGAGTTTATGCATGGATCGCCCTTTCTGGATGCGATTATGCCCCGCGGATACGGCTTTTTCGAGTTCACCCTGCAGGTGGAGCCTCGGGAATTGACGGGGCGCGCCGGCAGGCGCACCCCCGTCAGGGATTACTTTACGATGATCGCGGAATAATCGGTGGTCGGAACGGTGTACTTGCTCTTGGTCAGGGTGTTGTAGGCGAAACCGTTCTGGCCGAACATCAGACTCTTGGCATTGTAGCCCAGCATCTGCAGGTAGCAGGCGAGTTGGGCGGAAGTCTGTCCGGTGTAGCAGTAGATGACGATGGTCTTGTCCGTCGGCAGGTACTTCAGCATCTGATCCTTGCCCAGGGAGACCTTCGGCTCGAAGCAGAAAGCACCGGGGATGTGGCCGGGATTGAGGTATTCGGCGTTCGGCCAGTAGTTGATGATGAAATAGTTGGACGGATTGGCGAAGACATCGGCAGCGGTGATCGACCAGCTGCTGATCCCGAGCGGGAAACGCGCCTTCATGATCTCCTCGGCGCTCTTCTTGCCGGTCGAGAGGGTCGGGAAGGGGACCACCGTCGAGGGGGTGCTCACCGTCGCGGTCAGCTGGGAGGCGAACTCATCAGCTGCGATCTGGTTGATCCAGAGATCGGTCTTGTTGACGCCGGCGGTGGTGCTGACGCCGCACATGCCGAACATCAGGCTTTGGGCATCGTAGCCGAGCAAGTTCATAAAGGCCGTGGCATAGGAGGAGTTCTGGCCGGTGTAGCAGACATTGACGATTTTTTTGGTCTTGGGGATGGTGTTGTCGTTGAGCTTGTCGACCAGTGTGGCCAGGGTGATATTGATGGCGCCGCGGATATGGCCGGAAGCATAGTCGGCTGCAGCACGGTAATCGACGATGACCGGATCATTAGTGGCATCCCCGTCCTGCAAAAGGGTGAAGAGGGCCCCGGTGGTAATATTGGGGGAGGCCCCGGAGGTGGTAACGTAGGTGCTGAAATAGGCAGTGCCGGCGGCCTCGACGAGGGCGAATTCGTCCGTCTTCTTGGGGTCAACGGGGTTGTTGTCATCGTCACTGCAGCCGATAGCAAAAAACAGTCCTACAATCAAAGCCAGCATCAGGTACTTGCGAAACATGCGATTTCTCCTTTGGTGATTTGTTATTAGGTGTGATGGATTAGGGTTGTTTATCTTGTTTTGCCATGGTTCTAACGAGTTAATACATAAGCCCGGTTGGCCTCGACCTCTCCGGCAGGAAGATCCTCGAGAGTCAGATAGTAGCTGCTCTTGTGGCACTTTTCTGCGCAGGCGGCGCCGCCGCTGGTGTCAGTCTGGGCCGTCCAGCGCTTGATATTGTGCGGAGTGGCATATTTCCAGGTCGGCTCAGAATCATAGTTGGGCAGATCCGGGATCCCCCAACTCGCGTACGTGTCCCGCGCGATCGGGATGTGGCGCACGGTGACATACTTGTAAGGCCGGGAGGGGGAGCGCAGGGGATTCTTGGCGATTTTCAGGGTCATATAGGAACTGCCGGTAATGCCCGCCCCGCCGGTGTGACAGCTGTTGCAGTTCTTGTAGGGCTGGGAGTGACAGACCTGACATGAGAGATCACCCCAGTGCTTGTTATGCCAGCGGTTTCCGGCCTGCGCACCGGCGTGGCATGCCTCACAGCGGATGATGTCGGTGTCTTCCATGCGCGTGTTCGCTCCGCTGGAAGTGGAGTGGATGGAGGCGGCATCGTGACAGAACTCACAGCGCTTGACATTGGGAATCCAGTGCACGTCCGCAGCCAGCCCCTCATTTTCCCCATAGAACTCGGCGCCGATGCGGCTGCCGTGACAGGCCGTGCAGTTTTCCTTGTTGTCGGGCGGAGTGTAGAAATTGTGGCCTTGAACGAAGCCGCCTTGAACCGAGACCGGCCTGGAGACATGACACTGTCCACAGCTGGCGTGGCACTTGCCACACTCCTTGTTGAAATGGTTCACCAGCTCGCTGTCGGTGGAGATGTCCCGGCCCAGACGCTTTTCGATAAGATGGTAATACCCCTTCATGGTCTTGTGCATACTGCCGTTGTGCTCGGCCGCAATGTCACCATGACAGGTTCCGCAAACCGGATTCTCTCCGTCGCTGGGGGCGGCGACCATGGCGGCATGGGCCTTTTCCATTTCGGTGGCAGTAGCATCGCCACCATGACAGCCGGTGCAGCCGATTTTGCCGTGCTTTGAATCGAGGAACGAAGGACGAACATTAACCATCTGCCATGCCTCAACCTGAGACACAGAGCCGCCTCAGCCTTCGCCCGATTCGGTAACAGGAGGGAGGGGGGTGGCGAGGGATTTGAGAAGATCGGCGTTGGTATGGCAGGAGACGCATCCATCCGCCTTGCTCAAATTAAATTTGGCCGGGGATTGTGGACTCTTTTCAGCGCAGTGCATGCACAAGAGTCCGGCGAGGAGAAGCAGTGTCCAGGAGAAGAGGGTCTTTTTCACTGATTAGTCTCCATCGGTCGTTGAACTGTGGGCAGGTTGATTAAGGGTGCAGCTCGTCTCCACAGGTCGGCCTTGCACCTTCGGGCGGACACACGCCTGCGGGATATATCGGAAATCAAATCCGGTCTTAACGGCTGCCTGTGTTGCTGCAGCAGTATCGTCGCGACCGGCGAGAAAGAACTGTCCGCTAAAGTGCAAGTGAGGGGCCCGTAGCAAGCAAATTATACTAAAAGATTAAAAACAGAATTTCAGGTGAAACAAACGGCCAGCCTTTTTTACCGTCCCGGAAAAGAACGCCTGGGCTCGGGCATATACCGTGAATTTTGTTTTAAACTAAATAGCTTAAGCAAAAAATATAAAAAAAACAACAATGCAGGCGCTGAAATCACAATAATTGTCGTATTTTTCTGCAGTCGAAGGAGCAATTGTGGCAAAGGACCTGTTTACGGGCTGGAGAGCGTCTGATTGCCCGCACCGGGGATTGGTCGACGGGAGCTGTCAATCCTGGCAAGCCCGGCAGAAATAGCTTGCTATTTCTGCATATTTTTACAAAATTAAGCAGAGGACGGCCGCGCAGGCCCCTCGGTTGGGTGCAAATTATTTAGTGCGGGGCGATTATGCCTATTCCTGATCCCAAAACAGTTGCAGTGGCCAGTGAGCGCAGCAGCGATCTGCTGGTCTGGTTTGAAGTCCATCCCACTGTTTCCATTGTCGCCTTTGCCCTGGCCTGTTTGATCGTGGTCATCGCCTACTTCGCCGGCGGTCGTGAGAATTTCCGCAAGCTCTGGATGAGCATCCTTTGCGCCCTGATCATCAGCGCGCTGGCCATGCCGATCTTTATCAAGTTCGGGCGCGCTTTCGGACTGCTCAAGACGGCCGGAGGAGAAATCTTTGTCCTGCTGCTGGTGATGATCTTCATTTCAGCCCTCGCCGCCCACATCTATGAGATCATCACCGTCTCGGCCCGCGAGGCGCGTCCGGACTAACCAGGCCTGCAAATCCCCTTTTTCTAGGTTTTCTGTTGCATTTCCGCGAATTCCTCCTTATATTAACAAGTTTTAATCAACAATAGACTACCTTAACCTATTCATTCGGACGGCAGATGCTAAAACCGAGAAAACAGATTACCAAGAAGCAGCTCAAGGAAGACTCCCTGGTCACCTTTTACTTCAAGGCCCAGGAGTGGCTTGAAGTACATGGCAAGACCCTGATGATAGCAGCTGCTGCTGTGCTGCTGGCCATCGCCGGCTTTGCCTATTATCTCTACGCCCAGACCCAGGCCGAAAAAACCGCCAGCGTGGATCTCGCCCGCGCCACCCGCACCCTGGAGACCCAGGATTACCAGAACGCCATCAGCCAGCTCAGCGGCATCGTCGACAGCTACGGCCGAACCACCAGCGGCAAGATCGCACGCCTCCATCTCGCCCAGGCCTTCTACCAGACCAAAGAGTACGCCAACGCCAGGAGCAGCTACAAAAAGTTCATCTCCTCCTTCAACGGGGATGATTACTTTCTAGCCGCGGCCCAGGGCGGAATGGCCGCCTGCTTCGAAGCTGAAAAGAAATATGACGAAGCCGCCGAAACCTACCTCAAGGCCGTCGATGCTTACTCTTCGGTGCTCGATCCCTCCATGCTGCTCAACGCCGGACGCTGCTTCAATGAAGCCGGCAACAAGGAAAAGGCGAAAAAGGCCCTCAACCGCATCATCGAGGAACACCCCAAAGCCGCAGAAAAGGATGACGCCCTGCTGCTTATTGGTCTTCTCAATGGATGATTTTGCGAATTTTCTTGCATAGTATGTTATTTTTTTATATATTATCTATCTGAAGTGGGCCCTTTCTGGCCCACTTTTTTGTTGTAAAAGGGTGTCAGATATGTCGCAAGTTAATGAATTAAAAAATCTTATCGAGCCGGTTCTCGCCGGGTTGGGCATCGACCTCGTCGACCTCGAAATCCATGGCCGCAAGGGCAGCCTTCTCCTCCGCATCTATGCCGATGAAATCGGGGGGATCTCTCTGGAGCGCTGCGCAAGCGCCAGCCGCGCTGTGTCCGATTGCCTGGACCATAACGGCCTCCTCGAGGGCGCCTATCGGCTCGAACTTTCGTCGCCCGGAACCGACCGGCCACTCACCACGGAACGGGATTTTCAACGCCACTGCGGCCGAAAAGTCAAGTTGACCTATCGCGACAACGACCAGGTTCAAGACGCCAGCGGGCGGATTGAGGAAGCAGCAGGGGGACTCCTGCAGCTGCAAACCGGGACGGAACTTTTAACCATCCCGCTCGGGCAAGTCGTTTTGGCCAAAATTATCATCGAATTCAAGTGATCTCAATTGGAAAACAGCCATGAAAAATGAGATTGTCGAAGCCTTCTCCCTGCTTGTCAAAGAGAAAAACATTGACAAGGAGGTGCTCTCACGGATCCTGCAGGAAATCTTTCTCGGCCTCCTGAAAAAGAAATACGGCCCCAACGGTAACTACTCCATTTTTGTCAATATGGAGAAGGGGGAAATCGAAATCTATCAGAGCAAGAACGTCGTCGATGAAGTGCTCGATGAGGTGACCGAGATCGCCCTCGATGAGGCCCAGAAAAGCGCCCCGGACATGGAGGTCGGCGATGAATACCTCGAAATCATCGATCCCTCCACCTTCGGACGGCGGCTGATCATCTCCGCCAAACAGAACCTCAATCAACGCATCAAGGAGATCGAGAAGGAACTCGTCTACGAAGAGTACAAGAACCGGGTGGGCGAGATCATCATTGGCGAGATCCGCCAGGTCAACCGCGATGAGATCTTTATGACGGTCGACAACCGCACCGAGGTGGTCCTGCCCAAGAGCGAACAGATCAAGGATGAACGCCACCACCGCGGCGGCAGCCTGCGCGCAGTCATAAAGGAGGTGCGCAAGAGCAACCGCGGTCCGGAAATCGTCGTCAGCCGCGCCGATGACATGTTCATCACCCGCCTCTTCGAGAACGAAGTGCCCGAAATCGATGAAGGCATTATCGAAGTGCGCGGCATCGCCCGCGAAGCCGGAGAGCGCACCAAGATCGCCGTCTATTCCCACGACAAGCGCATCGACGCCGTCGGCGCCTGCGTCGGTATGAAGGGCATGCGCATCCAGTCCATCGTCAAGGAACTCAACAACGAAAAGATTGACATCATCAACTGGAGCAGCGAGCCCGAAATTTTCATCACCCGCGCCCTGAGCCCGGCCAAACCACTGCGCATTATCATCGATGAAGAGGAGAAAAAGGTCAGCGCGGTCCTTGATGACGAACAGATCTCCCTGGCTATCGGCAAGGGGGGCGTCAACCGCCGTCTCGCCTCCCGCCTCACCGGATATGATATCCAGACCATGCGCGAGGAGGACTTCCGCAAGCTCATGGACGAACAGCGCGATCTCGATCGTTCTATCGAGGATGTCACCAGCATCTCCGATAAGCAAAAGGCCATCCTTATCGGTGGCGGCTACAGCACCGTGCGCGACGTCCTCAATGCCGGAGCCGATATTCTCACTCAGCTGCCGGGTGTGGGCCTCAAAACCGCGGAAAAGATCATCGCCGCACTGGAGGCCGAGACCGAATAAGGCTGGCTTGTCAGTCGACTGTTTCACCAGGGTGATCGATATGCAGAACTGAGGAGTGTTAATTTGTCTGTGAAAATGCGGGTCTTTCAGGTAGCGCGAGAGTTCAACATCTCAAATGAGGCTCTTGTCGCCTTTCTCACCAAGCTCGGCCATGATGTCCGCAACCAGATGAGTCTGGTTTCGGATGAGGCCTATGCCCTTGTGGTGGACAAATTCGGCGAAAAAACATCGCAGGTCGATGAAGAGTACGAATTCCGCCGCAGACTGCGTGAGAAGAAGGCGCAGGAGGAGGCCAAAAAGGCCGAAGCCCAGAAAAATCTCGAGCGTCGTCTTGCCGTCGCCCAGGAGATGGCCAAGGAGATGCCCGAGCTCCGCAAACGGCGTGAGGCCAGTGTGGTCGAAGCTGCAGCCGCCAAGCAGGAACGGGCGGCCGAACTGGCGAAAAAGGCCGAGGCGGCCGCTCTTGCCGCTGCCCAACCGCCGGCCAAGGGTGAGGAAACCGCGCCCGCAGCCGCCGTTGAAGCATCGGCCGAAACCGTCCGGACCAAGCCGCGCAAGAAACTGGTCGTCATCGAGATCCCGCCCGAAGAGACCGCACGCCGTCCGCGTGAAAAGGAACGTCCCGCCGAAGAGGCCGCGAAGCCGGCGGCACGGCCGCCCAAGGAGGGCGGTGCTCCCAAGGAGATGGTCCCGGTTGCACGTCTTGAGGAGATGGAGGCTGAAGAGGGACGCCACAAGAAGAAGCGCAAACGGAAGCGCAAGAAGAAGGGAGCGGAGACTCCCGCACCGGTGGTTCAACCCGCCGCCGAAGCCGAACACAAGCGCAAACGGCCGAAAAAGAAGAAAAAGATCACCTTCAATGAAGCCGAGATCCAGGAGACCATCCGCCAGACCATGGCGGCCATGGAGGAGCCCGGCAAGGCCAAGAAGAAGAAACGCCGCACCCAGGCCGACGATGAGATCGAGGTCGAGGAGACCCCGATTATCAAGGTCAGCGAATTCATGTCGGTCTCCGAACTGGCCAAACTGATGGAGGCGGAGGCCTCAGAGATCATCAGAAAATGCATGGAACTGGGCATGATGGTCTCGATCAACCAGCGTCTCGACATGGATACCATCACCCTCCTGGCCGGCGAATACGGCTATGAGGTGGCGCCTCTCGCCGAATTCGGCGAGGACCTGCTCGAGCAAATGGAGAAGGAGGAGTCGGAGGATGAGGCTAATCTGGTGCGCCGTCCGCCGGTTGTCACCATCATGGGGCATGTCGACCATGGCAAAACCTCGCTGCTCGACCATATCCGCAAGAGCAATATCATCGCCGGCGAGGCTGGAGGTATTACCCAGCACATTGGCGCTTATGAGGTCAAGACCGATGATGGCAAGCCCATCACCTTCCTCGACACCCCGGGCCACGAAGCCTTCACCGCCATGCGCGCCCGCGGCGCCCAGGCCACCGATATCGTCATCCTCGTCGTCGCGGCCGATGACAACGTCATGCCGCAGACGATCGAAGCGATCAGCCACGCCAAGGCCGCCAACGTCCCGATCGTGGTCGCCATCAACAAGATCGACAAGCCCGGCGCCAATCCGGACAACATCCGCATGCAGCTTTCCAAGCATGATGTCCTGGTCGAGCAGTGGGGCGGCAAACACCAGTGCGTCGAAATCTCGGCCAAGACCGGCCAGAATATCGAGCTGCTGCTCGATAATGTGCTGCTCGAAGCCGAAGTGCTCGACCTCAAGGCCAATCCCGAGCGTCTGGCGCGCGGGGTGGTCATTGAATCGGCCCTCGATCGCGGCAAGGGCGTCGTCGCCACCGTACTCGTTCAGTCCGGCTCCCTCAAGGTAGGCGATCCCTTTATCGCCGGTTCTTACAGCGGCAAGGTGCGTTCGATGTTCGACGACCACGGCCGCAAGGTCAAACAGGCCGGCCCATCAATGCCGGTGGCTGTGCTCGGCTTTGCCGGCATGCCCCAGGCCGGTGACTCGATCATCGTGCTCAGCTCAGAACGCGATACCCGCGAGATCAGCCAGAAGCGTCAGCAGCTCCAGCGTGAACACGAACGCTGGCGCAGCCACGCCCGCACCCTGGATGAAATTTCGCGCCAGATCCAGAAGGGCCAGATCCGCCAGCTCTTTGTCGTCCTCAAGGCCGACGTGGACGGCTCCATCGAGGCCATCACCGATACCCTGATCAATCTCGGCACCGACGAAGTCGCCGTCGAGATCATCCACAAGGGCGTCGGCGCCATCTCCGAGTCGGATGTTCTGCTCGCTTCGGCCTCCAACGCCATCATCATCGGCTTCAATGTGCGGCCGACCACAAAGGCGCGCGAACTGGCCTCGAAGGAGAACATCGACATCCGCCTCTACGAGGTCATCTATGATATTGTCAACGATATCAAGTCCGCCCTGGAAGGATTCCTCGCCCCGACCATCAGCGAGGAGCTGACGGCGACGGTCGAGATTCGCCAGGTCTTCAAGGTGCCCAAGGTCGGCAACATCGCCGGCTGTTACGTCTCCTCGGGCAAGATCAGCCGCAGTGACCGGGTCAAGGTCTATCGCGACGATCGCCTGATCCATGACGGCCAGCTCTCTTCCCTCAAGCGCTTCAAGGACGATGTTCGCGAAGTGGCGACGGGATTCGAGTGCGGCCTCGCCCTGGCCAATTACGACGATATCAAGGTCAGCGATATCATCGAGGCCTACCGCATGGTTGAAACCAAGCGCACCCTGGAATAGGAGAGGGGAGACGGCATGCTGGTCGGACTTTTGCAGATAGAACTCTTCATCCCCGAGAGCGGCTCGCTCAAAGGGAAGAGGTTTCTCCTCAAAAGCATCAAGACCAGGATTCACAACAAGTTTAATGTCTCCGTGGCTGAAGTGGATGAGAACGAGAAATGGCAGCGCACCACCCTGGGGATCGCCCTGGTCGCCAACGAGCGCAAGTTTATCGACCAGGTGATGTCGGAGGTTATTCGGCTGATCGAAACCGAGGATGAGGTTGAAATCATCAGACAGCAGTTGGAGATCGTCTAGAGAATGAACAAGTATAAACGCGCAGACCGGGTGGCCGCCCTCCTCCAGGAAGAGGTCAGCAATTACCTGCTCTTCGAGATGAAAAATGCCGATCTGGGCTTCATCACCATCACCCGGGTCCGGGTTTCCGACGATCTGCGCCATGCGCGCATCTTTTACAGCGTCCTCGGTGAACAGGAACGCATCGGTCTAACCGCGAAGAAACTGGAGCAGCTTACCGGCCCCATTCGCGGCGAAATGGGGCACCGACTCGGCCTGCGCTATGTACCCGAGATCGAGTTTTCGTATGATGATTCCGCTGCTTACGCAGCCCATATTCAGGAAGTGATCGAAAAGATTCACCGGGAGGAAAAGTCATAACCTCCAATGCAACCGCGGGTTCAGCACGGGAACATTTTTGCCCGGATCTCGTTCTCAATCTGCGCAAGCCCATCGGCTGGTCTTCCTTTGATGTCGTGCGGCTGGTGAAAAAGCATCTACGCGGCGGCAAGGCCGGTCATGCCGGCACCCTTGATCCATTCGCTGATGGCGTGCTGCTGGTCTGTACAGGCCGTGAAACCCGCACCATCACCGGTCTGGTCGATGCCGAAAAGGAATATCAGGCACGGCTGCGGCTGGGCATGGAGACCGACACTCTCGATATCAGCGGCACGATTTGCGCACGCCGGGAGTGGCGCTTGCAAGAGGTCGCGGCCGTGCAGGAGATCGCAGACCGCTTCGTCGGCGAGATCGAACAGGTGCCGCCCGTTTTTTCGGCTCTTCATGTCGACGGACAGCGCTCCTACAAACTGGCCCGGGCCGGTCAACTGAAAAGCCCTGAGGCGCGCAGGGTCACGGTTTTCAGCCTGAAGGTCGCGCGGGTATCGGAAAACAGTCTTGATTTCACCGTCGTCTGTTCCAAAGGGACTTACATCCGCGCCCTGGCGCGGGATCTGGCCCTCGCCCTGGGTACGGTGGGCTTTCTCAGCCGCCTGACCCGAACACGGATCGGCCCCCATACTCTTCAGGAGGCCATCGAGGTGACCGCGCTGCCGCAGATGTTCAATAAGAATTCGCTGGAACACTAGTATTCATGCAGATAATCTGGAACATTAATACACTCCCGCCTGCGGAGAGCAGTGTGGTCACACTGGGCACCTTCGACGGCGTGCACCTTGGCCATCAGACGATCCTTGCAGAGTTGAAGACCCGCGCAAATAACCTGCAGGCCCGGGCGACTATGGTCACCTTTGAGCCCCACCCGCAGCTGGTGCTCAATAATCCCTCTCGTCCGCCCCATGAGGTGCTGACGACCATCGAGGAGAAGATTGAGATTCTCAACCAGCTCGGCCTCGACCGCCTGGTGGTGGCCAATTTTTCCCCCGCCTTCGCCGGACTTGAACCCGAGCGCTTTGTAACGGAAATCCTGCTCGAGCGGCTGAAGATGCGCGAGATCATCATCGGCCATGACCATGCTTTTGGCAGGGCGCGAAGCGGTAACCTCGAACTGCTGGAACGCATGGGCGCCGAACAGGGCTTCGCCGTCGCTTCCTTGCCCCCCTATCGTGTGGAGGACGAGATCGTCTCAAGCACCAAAATCCGCCACTACCTGCAAAAGGGGCTGATGGAGACGGCCACCGCCATGCTCGGTCGTTCCTACAGCATTAACGGCCTGGTCGTGCACGGAGAGGGTAGAGGGAGGGGCATGGGTTTCCCGACCATCAACCTGCGTCCCTTTTCGCCCTACAAACTGGTGCCACGCGCAGGCATCTATGCCTCCCGCTGCCATCTCGACGGCAAATGCTACGCCGCCGCCACCTATATCGGCAAAAAACCGACCTTTGCCGCCGAGGAGCGGGTGATCGAAACCTACATCATCGATTTCGACGGCCAGCTCTATGGACAGGAGGTCAGGGTCGATTTCATCGCCTTTATTCGGGAAGATACTCGATTTGCCTCAACCAACGCCCTGGTTGAACAGATCAAACAGGACATTAATAAATCTGTTGAAGTATTAGCCAGTCAGTCAAGTTATTAACCGGAGGTTGTTCATGCCTTTGACCAAAGAAGTGAAACTGGAACTCGTCGAAAAGTACGGCAAGCGTCCTGACAACACGGGCAGCACCGAGGCCCAGATTGCCATGCTCACGGAACGCATTAACCAGCTGACCAAGCACTTCCACACCAACCCCAAGGATTTCCACTCCCGGCGTGGACTGCTCAAGATGGTTGGACGCCGCCGCCGGCTGCTCGATTATCTCAAGGCCAACGATATCTCTCTCTATCGCTCCCTGATTCAGGAACTCGGCATCCGCCGGTAAGGAATTCGGGCTCCTTTTTTTCGGGTGCGACTGGTCACTCACTTCAGCGGCGCGGAATCGGCCATCAAGAAAGGAGGCTCCCAACAATGATTGAAGTGAAACAAGTAACGCGTTACTTCGGTCGCGTCATGGCGGTGGATCATGTCTCGTTTCAGGTCGAGAAGGGCGAAATCCTCGGATTTCTCGGCCCCAACGCTGCCGGAAAGACGACGACCATGCGCATCCTGACCACCTATCTGCCGGCCACCTCAGGCACCGCCTCGGTGGCCGGATTTGATGTCCATCAGGACTCAATGCAGGTTCGCAAGCGAATCGGCTATCTGCCGGAGAATCCGCCACTTTACACGGAAATGCGCGTTGCCGATTATCTGGAGTTCGTCGCCCGCATCAAGGGTGTCGATCCCCGCACCCGCAAGCACGCCATCGCTGAGACCATGGACAAAACCGGCATCAGCTCCGTCAGCCGCCGGGTTATCAAGCAGCTCTCCAAGGGATTCAAGCAGCGCGTCGGCCTCGCCCAGGCCCTCGTCCATAATCCCGACGTCCTCATCCTCGACGAACCCACTGTCGGACTCGATCCCAAACAGATTATCGAAGTTCGCGAGCTCATCCGCAGCCTCGCCGGCGACCACACCATCATTCTCAGCACCCACATCCTCCCCGAGGTCAGCATGACCTGTGAACGCGTGGTCATCATTGACCAGGGCCGTGTCGTCGCTGAGGATACCCCGGACAACCTCACCCGAAAACTGGCTGGATCCCAGCGCTTCACATTGATAGCCGGAGGCCCGGCGGGAGGCATCCTGGAACTCCTCGGGAAAGTAGAGGGTGTCCGCCAGGTCAAGCTCCTCGAGTCTGGTGCACCTGCGCAGACCCACCAGTTTCACATCGAAGGTGATGCCGAAGGCAGCATCAATCCCGCCATCGCCCGCGCCATTGTGGAAAAGGGCTGGGATCTGTTTGAACTGCGGCCCGAAGGCCTCAGCCTCGAGGATGTTTTTCTGCGCGTGACCACCCGGGAAGAGGAGGGAGGTGGACAATGAAAAACTATCTCGCCATCCTCAGCCGGGAGTGGAAGTCCTACTTCAGCTCGCCGATCGCCTATGTGGTGATGGGGCTGTTTTTGCTCATCTCCGGCGTTTTTTACTATCTGCTGGTGACCAATTTTGTGCAGATGTGCATGCAGGCGGATATGCAGGCGCGTTATTACCAGATGGCTGTGCCCAAACTCAATGTCAACATGATGGCCATCCGTCCGCTCCTGCACAATATGAGCCTTTTTGCTCTCTTTTTTCTGCCGCTCATCACGATGCGTCTCTTTTCCGACGAGAAGAAGAGTGGTACGATCGAGCTTTTGCTCACCTCGCCGGTGACCAATACCCAATCGATCCTAGGCAAATTCAGCGCCGCCGCCGGCCTCTATCTGCTCATGCTGCTCCTGACCGGCCTCTATATGGCGGTTCTCTTTTTCCTCGGCAAGCCCGAAATCGGTCAGATTCTCACCGGCTACCTCGGCCTCTTTCTGCTCGGACTCTGTTACATCGCCTTCGGTCTCTTTTTTTCCACCCTGACCGACAATCAGATCATCGCGGCAGTGAGCACCGTCGCTTTCATCCTGATCTTCTGGGCGATCGGCTGGATTTCGGGCATGGCCAGTCCGGCTGTGGGCAAGATCCTCGGCAACTTTTCGCTGATCGAGCACTTTGACGACTTTGCCAAGGGCGTGCTCGATACACGCCACATCGTTTTTTATATCAGTTTCACCGTCATGGGACTCTTCCTCTCTTTCGTATCCATTGAATCCGCCAAATGGAGGGGCCGATGATGAAAAAGATCGCACAAATCTGCGGCTGGCTTGGTCTGGGCATGATCCTCGCTGGCCTGATCGTCTATTCACTCACCGCCGTCATGGCATGGACAGTCTATCTACCCCTTATTCTCGGCTGTGCTCTACTCCTCGCATCTATAACCCTGCAATTCCGCGAGATCAGGGCGGGACTCACCACGCGCTCGGCCAGGTTTGGCAGCAACGCCCTGCTGATGGTGCTGATCCTGCTCGGCATTCTGATTGTGGCCAATATCTTTGCCGCGCGATTTTCCTGGCGCCTCGATACCACTGCAGCCAGACAGTTCAGCCTTGCGGAACAGACCCGCAACATATTGAAAAGCCTTAATAAAGATGTAAAAATTACCGGCTTTTTCAAATCAGGCGATGAAGCCTTCACGAAAGAACTGCTCACTGAATACGCTCACTATTCCGATCGCCTGCGCTTCGAATTCAGCGATCCCGACAAAAAGCCCGGCCTCGCCAAAAAATACCAGGTCAAGTCCTATGGCACCCTGATCGTCGAGGCCGAAGGCAAGCAAGAGCGCATCGAGAAGAGCGAAGAGCAGCTGCTCACCAATGCCATCATCAAGGTGACCCGTGAGGGCAAAAAAAAGCTCTATTTCACCACCGGGCATGGCGAGAAAGATCCCGACAGTGATGGTGCCGATGGCCTTGCGACTGCCCGCAAAGCCCTGATCGAGGAGAATTACGACATCGCCAAGCTCCTCCTTGCCCGGGAGAGCGCCATCCCCGCCGACTGCAGCATGCTCGCTGTCGCCGGGCCGCGCACCGAACTGTTCGCCAGCGAAAAGAGCCTGATTATGGAGTTTCTCCAGAAGGGCGGAAAGCTCCTGATCTTGCTCGATCCGGCTTCCCCCGACTCCTGGTCGGAGCTGCTTGGCGAATGGGGCTTCAAGGTCGGCCGCGATATCGTGGTCGATGCCTCGGGATTCGGCCAACTCTTCGGCACTGGTCCCACCATGCCCATTGTTTCGCAGTACGAGGAACACGCCATCACCCGCGACTTCAACCTCATGACTTTTTTCCCCGAAGCCCGTTCGATCAGCCGCGGAGAGAATCCCCCAGCCGGGCTTGAGTTCAGGGAGATCGGCAAGAGCACACCGCGCAGCTGGGCCGAAACCAGCCCCATCAGCGGTCAGGCGGAGATTACCTTCGATGAGGGCAAGGACCTGCGCGGTCCTGTCAACCTCTTCGCCGGCGCCGAAATGCCCGCCACTGCTGCAGCAGGGGAGAAGGCGGGAAAGACACGCCTGCTTGTCTTCGGCGATTCTGATTTCGCCACCAATTCTTACTTTGACACCCAGGGAAACGGCAATCTTTTCCAGAATGGCGTCAGCTGGCTCGCTGAGGAGGAAGATCTGATCTCGGTACGCGCCCGCAGTCCGGAGGATCGCCGCATCGCCATCACCCAAACCCAGTCGCGGGCGCTGCTCTATCTCGGCATCATCGTGCTGCCGCTGGCGATATTCATCGCCGGCATTGCCGTCTACCGCAACCGGAAGTGATCTACAGAAATGAGCCAGCCTCTCCCGCGCAGAGAGGCCGGGTTACATAACAGGAGTTTTCTGCAATGAGATTCAGAACAACGCTTATTCTTGCGCTTGTCCTCGCTCTGGGCATCCTTGGCGTTGTTTATATGGACAAGCAGGAGAAGAACCAGGAGGAGGCCGATCGGGAGAGTGAAAAAATCCTCGCCTATTCTGGGGAGCAGGTGCTTGGAATCCACCTCCTGCCCGCCGGTATCCGGGCAGAACGCGACAGCAGCGGCTGGCAGCTGCTGGCTCCGGTCCACACTGCCGGAGATAAAATCAGCCTCGATGCTATCGCCTCGCTCTTCAGCTGGGCTAAAAAGGAACGCATCGTTTCCGACGATGCCAACGACCATGCCTCCTTCGGCTTGCTCCCTCCGCGCGCCATCCTCATCCTCACCAGCGCTTCCGGCCTCGACACCCTCTTCATCGGGGATGACAGCCAGGTCGGCTCGTTCGTCTATGCCCGCAAAGGGAATAGTCCCGAGGTTTTTCTGACCACGACCAGCCTGTGGAGCAACATCAACAAAAGTCTTTTTGACTTGCGTGATAAAAACATCCTCGGCTTCGAGCAGGGCCGTACTGACCGGCTGGAAATTAAAAACGAGAATGGCTTGTTTACTATGAGCAAAGAGGGGGATTCCTGGCTGTTGCACTCTCCGAAAGCCCTCCGGGCTGACGCCCGCAAGGTTGCCGACCTGCTCAATGCCCTCCAGTACCAGAAAGCCTTGCGATTTGTCGAGGAAGAGCCGCACGATCTCTCCGCTTACGGTTTCGGTCGCCCGGCCATCGAGATCAGGGTCGGTTCGCCGGCCTCCGTCGGCCTTCGCACTCTCTCCATCGGCTCATTTGACGCAGGCAGCTACTATGCGCGTGATGCCGCCAGGCTGCCCGTTTTCACCGTCGACTCCTCCTTTGTTCACAGGTTTAATGTCGCATTGAACGACCTGCGGGACAAGGGCATGCTCCAGTTCAACAGCGAGATGGTCAGCGCTGTCGAAATTAGCGCCGGAGATACCACCTATATCTGCCACAGGGATACCGCCGGCAGCTGGCAAATGCTCCAGCCCAAAACCGGGCCGGTGCGCAGTTGGAAAATGACCGGGCTGATCAGCGACCTCTCCAGCGCCACGGCCGAGGGTTTCGCTGCCGACGAACCCGCCTCGCTGCGGCCCTTCGGCCTCGACCAGCCCCGGATTCGCTGCCGGCTGCTGCAGAAAAAAGATGTCATCGCTGAGTTTCTGATCGGCAAAAACAAGGACGCCTCCACCCTCTATGCTATGGCCGGAGGCGGAAGAACGGTTTATCTGATCAGGAACAATCTCTTTGATAAATTGAATACAAGATCGGCCGATCTGCTGGAATCCCTTCCGTCAGCATCGGCCGCTTCACCGGAATAGCGTTACAAGACAGACGCAGCCGGTTTGTTCCACGCGGCTGATGGCCGCGAGCAATGAATCGGCTGCGCTGAAGTGGGGCCTAAACCCCGTATTTCACACACACTGATTCAGGTTGACACCACGCCAACATGAATTTGCGCAGCGCGTATGCCTGCCAAAGACATTGTCCTCGCATTTTCATCTTCGGGGCAGAGACCTGGTCGTTTTGGAGGACAAATGATTACTCGCAAACAAACAGAATTCGAAGGCCAGCAGCTGATTATGGAAACCGGCAAGTTGGCCAAGCAAGCCAACGGCTCCTGCTGGGTTCAGCTCGGCGACACTGTCGTGCTCGCCGCCGTCGTGGCCGATTCCAAGGCGTCCGAGGAGCGTGATTTCTTCCCGCTCACCGTCGATTACCGCGAAAAAGCCTATGCCGCCGGCAAGATCCCGGGCGGTTTTTTCAAGCGTGAAGGCAAACCTACCGACGGAGAGGTGCTCAGCGCCCGCCTGATCGACCGCAGCATCAGGCCGCTTTTCGACAAGAGCTTCCGCAATGAGGTGCAGGTCTATGTCTGGGTGCTCTCGGCGGACAAGGTCAACGACGCCGATGTTCTCGGCATCACTGCCGCATCCCTGGCACTGGGAATCTCCAACATTCCCTTCACTACGCCCATCGCCGGCGTGCGCGTCGGCCGCGTCGAGGGCCGCTTCATCGCCAACCCCACCTTCGAACAGCAGGAGGAGAGCGACATCGATCTGGTCCTGTCCGCCTCCGAAGAATCGATCATTATGGTCGAAGGTGAGGCGCGCGAGATTTCGGAAGATGACATGATCGCCGCCCTCGAATACGGCCACCAGGCCATCCGTCAAATCCTTGTTCTGCAGAAGCAGGTGGTTGGCGAGGCTGGTAAAGTCAAGATGGAGCTTGCCGTGGCTGAAGCCACTCCCGATCTCCTGAAGGCTGTCCACGGCTACCGGGCTGAGCTGGCCAAGGGACTGCGCATCGCCGAGAAGGAAGCCCGCCGGCAGGCCCTTGCTGAAATCAACGACAAGATAAAAACTGAACTGGCCGAGAGTTTTCCCGAAAAAGAGGGGAAAATCAGCGAAATCTTTCACGACCTGGAAAAAGAGCTGATGCGCGAGATGGTTCTGACCGAAAAAAGCCGCCTCGACGGCCGCGGCCTCTCCGATATCCGCGACATCTCCATCGAGGTTGGACTGCTGCCCCGCGCCCATGGTTCGGCACTCTTCACCCGCGGCCAGACCCAGGCCCTGGCTTCCATCACCCTCGGCACCAAAGTGGACGAGCAGCGCATCGAGGAGCTTGAAGGGGAGTTTCGCAAGACCTATATGCTGCATTACAATTTTCCCGGCTTTTGCACGGGTGAGGTCAAGCCGAACCGCGGTGTCAGCCGCCGGGAAGTCGGCCATGGCAATCTCGCTGAGCGCGCTATCAAACAGGTGATGCCGACGGAAAAACTCTTTCCCTATACCGTGCGCATCGTTTCGGATGTGCTCGAGTCCAATGGCTCTTCTTCGATGGCCACGGTCTGCGCGGGCTCTCTCGCCTGCATGGACGCCGGCGTCCCCGTCAAGAGCGCCGTCGCCGGCATCGCCATGGGTCTGATCAAGGAGGGCGATCAGGTTGCGGTTCTGACCGATATTCTCGGCGACGAGGATCACATGGGGGACATGGACTTTAAGGTTGCCGGCACCCGCGAAGGCATTACCGCCTTCCAGATGGACATCAAGATAGGCGGGATTTCCACCAAGATCATGCGCGAAGCCTTGCAGCGCGCCCAGGATGGACGCTTCTTCATCCTCGACAAGATGCAGGCCGTGCTTGAGCAGCCGAGACCCGAACTCTCCGCCTATGCCCCGCGCATCATGACGGTCAAGATTCCGGTCGATTCTATCGGCATGGTGATCGGACCGGGTGGCAAAAACATCCGCGACATCGTCGAGCGCACCGAGACTACTATCGATATCAATGACGACGGCACAGTTACCATTGCTGCGGTTGATCCGGTTGCCTGCGAAAAGGCCGCCAGCATCATCAGGGCGATGACCGCCGAGGTTGAGGTAGGCACGGTCTATACCGGCAAAGTTAAGAAGATCATGAAGTTCGGAGCCTTCGTCGAGGTGCTGCCCGGACGTGAAGGGTTGCTGCACGTTTCCGAGATCGAACACCGCCGCATTGAACGCGTCGAAGACGTGCTCAAGGTTGGCGACGAGGTGCAGGTCAAGGTGATGAAAATCGACGGCGACGGCAAGATCGACCTCAGCCACAAGGTGCTGATCGAACGGCCGGCCGGAGCCCCGGACTCGAACCGCTCCTCCTTCAACAACCGCTGACAAAGCGGCTGCAAGTCGAACCATTCATAATCAGAGCCTCCGCTCCATAAAGCGGAGGCTCTTTATTTTATTTTCCCGCGGCATCCTTGTTTTGCTGTGAAGACACATGCCGCAAAGACCTCGCATCCACTTTATGCAAATCCGTCGTGCGCATTCTCGCCTATCACATGGTTGAACCGCGGTTTGACCTTGCCATCACAAGGGTCACCCCGCGCCAATTCGCTGCTCAGATCGAAGGACTGCTCAGTGCAGATTATACCCTGCTCTCACTCAGGGAAGGCCTCAGCAGTTCCAGGCTGCAGGAGAAAAGCGTTGTCCTCACTTTTGACGACGCCTACGCCTCCGTTTTTAAACACGCCTTCCCGGTGCTGCGCGCCAATGGCCTGAAGGCCACCCTCTATGTCCCGGCGGGATATATCGGCAGACTCGACGACTGGGATGTCAATTTCGGCAATATCCAGTTTCCCCACATGACAGCAGATCAGATTCTCACCCTGCATGCGGCCGGGTGGGAGATCGGCTCCCACGGCTGCAGTCATCTGGATTTGACACGGCTGGCAGGAGAGAGGCTGGAAGAGGAGGTGGCGGGATCCAGGGCGGTTCTCGAAAATCTTGTTGGCGATAGGGTTGACGCCATTTCTTACCCCTTTGGCAACACGGATGAACGGGTTATTGCCTGCTGCATGAGGGCCGGATATCGCAGTGGAGTGGTGATGTCCAGACCTCACAAAACACTTGAAGTTAATATGACTTTGACTCGATTAGGTGTTTATTTATATGATTTCCAAACCCTTTTTGAGAAGAAAGTATTTGGAAAATATGAAAAAATGTTTAAATTTATACAGCGTGGCATCGATTTCTGTTCTGATGGTACTGTTCTTGTACGGCAAGGTTTTAAAAAACCAAGAAAAAGTGCTTGATTATTGGAGCAATTATCCCTATTTTATCAGGCTGAAGAGCAGGTTGAACCTCAGGTCACGCCCAGGATGGAAGAGAGAACGATCAAACGTCTCTATTACTCCATCGCCGAGGTCAGTCGTATCACCGGTCTCAAACCCTATGTGTTAAGATACTGGGAGACCGAGTTTCGCGAACTGCGGCCAGCCAAAAACCGCGCCGGCAACCGGACCTACCGCAAGAACGATATCCGATTGCTGTTCGTCATCAAACGCCTTCTTTATTATGAAAAGTATACCATTGAGGGTGCGCGGCAGAAACTTCAGTACCTCAAACGCAGCAACGATTCACAACTGAGCCTCACTCTCTATGAGGCAAAATGCCAGGACCTGATCGATGAGATCCACCAGGAGTTGAGGGAACTGGCCGCCATATTGGATGATTTGCATCGGGGCGTAGCGCAGTCCGGTTAGCGCACTTGACTGGGGGTCAAGGGGTCGCAGGTTCGAATCCCGCCGCCCCGACCAGCAAAAAAAAGGTCAGCAGTTATCTGCTGACCTTTTTTTTATCGGTTCATTTCGACCGCCTCTGCAAGCCGAGGATCCCCCACCGGAGCCAATGCGCTCCGGCGCAGGAGCCAGCCGAGATATTTTAGATACAGCCCAGCGCATCCAGCCAAGGCCGCCCCGTCCATCCACGAAAATACAAATCCTTCCTTGTGCAGTGAGGGCATCACCAGCCACTGCAGATCAACCCAGTGCATGAAGAGCAGCCAGATGCTGAATCCGGCAAGCACAGCCAGGTTGCGCTTCGCCCAGCGGGTCAGCAGCAGGACAAAGGGCACCAGAAAATGGCCGAAGACGAGGAGTAAACTGACAACTTTCCAGCTCCCATGCCAGCGGTGATGATACCATATCGTCTCTTCAGGAATATTGCCATACCAGATGAGAAAATATTGAGAAACGGCCATGTAGGCCCAGAAAACCGTAAAGGCGAAGAGCAGTTTACCGAGGTCATGATACTGCTGGATGCCGATGGTTTCCACAAGGTGGCCACGGCTTTGCAGGTGCCGGGCGAGAAGAATGACCGCAGCCAGTCCGGCCACGACACATCCGGAAAATATGTAGAGTCCGAATATGGTCGAATACCAATGGGCATCGAGGGACATGAACCAGTCGAAGGCAGCAAAGGTGAGGGTGAGGGCAAAAAGGATGACTCCCGCCGCACTGGTCCTGCGCAGCCGTTCGCTGTGATCGTCCCCCTCATCTTGCTGCAGGCTGAGGTGGCGCAGCCTGCAGGCGAGGAAAGTCCAGACCGCAAAGTAGATCACAGTGCGCACGGCGAAGAAGACCTGATTGAGATAGGGCGCCTTGAGCTGCAAGAGGGGGTCTTTGGCGACCGCCTCGCCGTGGCTCCAGTGGTAGAGCTCGTGCACACCTGAAAGCACCGGCAGGAAGAGGATGAAGAACAGGGGCATTGGTGCAGCCAGGTTTTCGAAAAGACGGCGCACCGGCACGCTCCAGGTCGCGCCGGTAAGGTGCAAGATCATCGTGAAAATGAGGGCGCCGAGGGCGATGGAAATCACGAAGAAATGAGCGGCCAGCCAGGAGTGGTGAAATTGAACAGGATTGGCGGCGTACCCGACAGCGCACAGCAGCAGGGCGGCCAGACCGATCCCGCCAAACCAGCGCTGTAGCCGCGGGTTTTCTGTAAGATGGTATTCTGCAGGTTTCATAGTCCCGTCAGTTTGAAGGTGTGGATTGACCAGCCTGACGGGCTTGCCCGCCCTGCTGCAGCGTCCGAACCCAGGCGACGATCGCCCAACGATCGGACGCCGGGACGAGGTGCGCGTGAGAAGGCATGTTGCGCACACCGCGGCTGATGACGTCAAAAATATAGCCGTCCCCCTCCGCAATCAGCCGCTGCTCCCAGAGCAGAGGAGGAGGAATGAAGCCCCGCTTGATCACCGTGCCCTGCCCTTCTCCACGTCCACCGTGACAGGGAGAACAGTAGATACGGAAACGGCCCTCGCCTGCAGCGATCAGCCCCGGCGCCGCCTTGAGCGGCGAAATCCGCACGGGTTTGCCACTCTGATCCACCCCCCGGTAAAAAAGCGAATCCTCGTGCAAACGGTCGGCGGGGACGGTACCGCTGACTGGCAGACGCATGGCGGCACCATCCTCAAAGAATGAAGAGGCGGATTGAGGCTTGTATTTGGGCTGATGATCCATATCCGGCACCAGATGGACAGGCGGCTTGCTGGAATACTGCCCGCGCTGGCAAGCCATTAAAAGCAGGACTGCCACAGCTATCAGATAAACCTTCACTTTAGACATATAGTCTTCTGTTCCTAATCTTGCGGCGGTTCGGACAGGAGCTCCACTTCGAGGGCACCGGTTTCGCGCAGCAGGGCCGGGGTCTTTTCCATATCGAAGAGAAGATCGCTTGATTCGATGCTGATGAAGAAGGCATCACGCGTCACCTGGGAAAAGCGGCCACTGTGAAAGACCGCATGGTGGAAACGCGGCAGCCGGTTGAGCGCCAGCATCCCGAATACAGCGGTGAAAGCCCCGAGCAGCACCGCCAATCCGAATGTAACCGGCATGAAGGCCTGATAGCTGAAGAAGGGCTTGCCCGAGATGATCAGGGGATAATCAATGGCGCTGGTCCATCCCTGCAGCAGAATGGCGAGTCCGGCCCCGGCAAAGGCGGCAATGCCGACCATAAAGCCCAGCGGTGAACGCTTCAGACGCATCGCCTCGTCCATACCGTGGATGGGGAAGGGAGAATGGCAGTCGAATTTGCGATATCCAGCCTCCGCCACTCTGCGCGCCGCCGTCAGCAGTTCGGTGGGACCCGCATATCGGGCCAGAATCCCTTCCGTATGGTTTAGATCAGTCATTTCAGCTCCGCCTGGTATGATGTTCTCCTGCCGACGGATCCACCGCCGCGTGGGCCTGCGGCAGGATTCCCTTTACCTCCGACATGGCAATGATCGGCAGAAAGCGGATGAAGAGCAGAAAGAGGGTGAAGAAGAGGCCGAATGAGCCGGCAAAGATGCCGACATCCACCCAGGAAGGCTTGTAGTAGCCCCAGGCGCCCGGTAAAAAATCGCGCGAGAGTGAGCTGACGATGATGACAAAACGCTCGAACCACATGCCGACGTTGATCAGCAGCGCAGCGATGAACATCACCGGGATTGATGTGCGCAGCTTTTTGAACCAGAAGAGCTGCGGCACCAGCACATTGCAGCTGATCATGATCCAGTAAGCCCAGGCATAAGGGCCGAAGGCGCGGTTGAGAAAGGTGAAGCGCTCATAGATATTGCCGCTGTACCATGCGATAAAAAACTCCACCCCGTAGGCATATCCCACCATCAAACCGGTTACCAGCATGATCTTGCACATGTTTTCAAGATGGCGCACCGTGATGATGTTCTGCAGCGAAAAAACCTTGCGGACGATGATCGCCAGGGTAGTGACCATAGCGAAGCCCGAAAAGATCGCCCCGGCGACGAAATAGGGGGGAAAGATGGTGGTGTGCCAACCGGGGATGACGCTGGTGGCGAAGTCGGTGCTGACCACGCTATGCACCGAAAGCACCAGCGGGGTGGAGAGGCCGGCGAGCAGGAGGTAGGCCATCTCGTAATGCTGCCATTGGCGGTTGCCGCCCCGCCAGCCCAACGCGAGGATGCCGAGCGTGATCTTTTTCAGGCGTGTCCTGGCCCGATCCCGCATCGTGGCCAGATCAGGCACCAGCCCTACGTACCAGAAGAGCAGGGAGACAGTGAAGTAGGTGCTCACCGCAAAGACGTCCCAGAGCAAAGGACTGCGGAAATTGGGCCACATCGACATTTGGTTGGGCAGAGGGAAGAGCCAGTAGATGAACCAGATACGGCCGACGTGAATGCTCGGAAAGATCAGCGCGCAGATCACTGCGAAGATGGTCATCGCCTCAGCGAAACGGTTGATCGAGGTGCGCCACTGCTGGCGCAGCAGAAAGAGGATGGCCGAGATCAGCGTGCCGGCGTGGCCGATGCCGATCCAGAAGACAAAGTTGACAATGTCCCAGGCCCAGGCGACCGGAATGTTGTTTCCCCACACCCCGATGCCTCTGGTCACCAGGTAGCCGATCAGGGCCAGAAGCACCACGGTCAGGCTGCTGCTCACCGCCAGGGCGATATACCAGCCCCTCGGGGTTTTTTTCTCCACCAGCGCACTCACCTGATCGGTGAGCCCGCCGAAGGTGGGCTGGCCCTCAATCCACTGCTGCTCATGCTGATGAATCGAGCTCACGCGTCAATCCAGTTTTAGGTGAATAGGCGACAGTCCTGTCTTCAAGAGAGTTCAGGATTCCGGTTGCGAATCTTGGCGGCATAATGGGTGCGCGGCCGTACATTGAGCTCCCCAAGAAGGGCGTAGCTGCGTGCCCATGCACGGGCGATGGCCACACGGCTGGAGTCGTCGAGCAGATTGCCAAAGGAAATCGCGCCGGTCGGGCAGGCCTGCTGACAGGCGGTCATCACCTCGCCGTCAACCAGTGGGCGCCCCTCCAGCCGGGCCCGGTTCTTGGCCAGGTTCAGCCTCTGCAGACAATAGGTGCACTTTTCCATCACCCCGCGCATGCGCACCGTCACATCCGGGTTTTGCGCCATTTTCTTAAGTTCATCCATCCGGCCGGTATAATCGAAAAAGTTGAAACGCCGCGCTTTGTAGGGGCAGTTATTCGAGCAGTAGCGCGTCCCAACGCAGCGGTTGTAGGCCATGACATTGAGACCCTCATGGTCATGGACGGTGGCGGCCACAGGACAAACCTGCTCGCAAGGGGCATTCTCACAATGCTGGCAGGCCACCGGCTGATAGACCATTTCCGGATTCTCCTCTCCGCCTTTAAAGTAACGGTCGAGACGAATCCAGTGCATCTCCCGTCCCATGGCCACTTGCTCCTTGCCGACCACGGGGATGTTGTTTTCGCTCTGGCAGGCGATCGTGCAGGCGTTGCAGCCGATGCAGGCGGTGAGATCAATCACCATACCCCATTGGAAACCGGCATCGTAGGTGTGTTCCTTCCAGAGATTTTTGGCCGCAATTTCGCTATCATGACGGGCGAAATGCGGATCGCCCTGAAACTCCTTGAGGCCAGTCTCGCGCACCAACGGGCGTTCAACCATGCCGTCAAACTCCTGGGCGCAGGCGATGACATGGCGGCCGCCGGCAGAGCGCAGGCTCACTCCGCTGTAAAAGCCCATGCCGCCGGAGAGGCGCAGGGATCCGACATCGAATCCAACGCCGTCGCCGACGCGACCGGCGCGAGTACGGCCGTAACCCAGTTCGAGGGTGATGCTCTCGTCCGCCTGCCCGGGCATGATCCAGACTGGCAGTGTGATCTCCCGGTCTCCGGCTTTGATATCGACCAGATCGCCATTGGCGAGTCCGTGTTTGCGCGCCAGCGCAGGGCTGATCCGCGCGGGATTGTCCCAGGCGATCTTGGTGACCGGATCAGGCAGCTCCTGAAGCCAGGCATTATTGGCCCAACGGCCGTCCAGGAGGGCGGAGGGCTGGAAACAAATTTCGGGCAGGCTCTCCCCGGGCTGCAGCAGGGGGGTGTTGCGAAGGTGCGCCATTATCGCCCCCGGGTCGGGCGCGACCGGCACTGGTGCCAATCCGTCATGAAGGCCGCTGTGCAGCAGGGCGCGCCAGCGGCTTTCAAAACCCGCGACAGGAAGGAGGCGCCGCCAACTCTCGCGCACCAGTTCATAGCCACTGCGCTCCTCACCTGTGGCCAGAAAACCGGCCATCTCGATGACACTGCGGCCGCCGAAAAGGGGGGCGATCATGGGCTGCAGGGGGCTCAACTGCCCTTCTGCGCTCGCGGCGTCGCCCCATTCCTCGAGGAAATGACTCTGCGGCAGATGCCACGCGGTTCGCGCGGAGGTTTCGTCGACCCGGTCACTGAGGTGAAGGGAGAAATCAGCCTTTGCCAGGGCGCCGGCGATATCAACATCGGCAGGGGCGGTATAGACCGGATTGCCGCCGAATATGGCCAGATGGCTGATCCGGCCGGCAGCCATTTGCTCGGTGAGCCCCTTCAATCCCGCCAGGCTGGAGGGAAGGGCATGTTCCATCGGAACGAAGTGGAGGGTACGGCCGAGGTTGCCGAGCTCAAGATTGAGGGCGAAAAGCAGGAGATGCAGCTCGACCGGCTGCCGGCGGCCGGCGATCAGGAGACAGCGACCGCGATGGGCCATGAGATCGCGCGCCGCTGCTTTGAGCCAGCGCTGGTTGGCCTCGTCCAGCGTAGCAGAGGAGGTGAAACCGGCAAAGGAGGAGAGACCGAGATCTCCCAGCTCCGCCGCCAGCGAATGGGCCCATGGTGCGATGCGGGAGGCCTCGAGGCGGAGCCGGTGATCAGCAGCGCCGCCGGTGATGGTCATTCCGGGTTCGACCACATAGAGCCGGTTCATCCCCGCTTCGGAGGTCTCGAGCCTGCGTCCTGTTGCGAAACCGCGAGCGTGGCGGAGATGGCCGCTCTCGCTATAAAAAATATCTCCATCCAGCGCGAGGATGACCTCCGCATGGTCAAGCAGGGCGAGGGGGCGGGCATCAACCCCGCAGGCGATGCGGGCGGCGGTGAGAATGTTTTCATCGCTGACTGAATCGTAATTAACCCACTTCATGAGTGGAAAGCGCCCGGTCATCTCCCTCTGCAGGCGGTGGAGGGTCGGTGATGAGGAGGCTTCAGCCAGAACCGCCAACCCCTCGCCGCGGCGCTCCTGCAGCCGGGGCAGCTGCTCTTTCCAGCCGGCCGTAAAGGCGGCCCAGTCCGATGTTTTTCCAGCATGCAGGACCGTACGCGAGCGGTCGGGATCATAGAGATTAAGGATGGCGGCCTGCATATAGATGTCTGAGGCCCCAAGCGAGGCAGGATGGCCAGGCAAGCCCTCGATCTTCGTCGGCCGGCCGTCAAAAGTGGAGACGAGCAGGCCCGTCGGATCGAGTCCCATGGGCATGGTGGTTGCGTAGGGCACCGGGATGCCGGGGACGAGTTCCTCGACCCCCTTGACGTAGGGAAGGATTCTCTCGACGGGTTTACGGCAGGAGGAGAGGCCGGCGAGGGCGAGCGATGCGCTCATCAGGGAGAGAAAACGGCGGCGGCTGGGCATATCCGCACGCAAGTCGTGATCTGGGCTCATCATCGGTGGCATCCCGAACAATCTTGAGGCGGATTCAGTTGTTTCCGGCCGGCCAGTTCGGCAGCGAAGCGGGCATGGTCAGCATCGGGCTGCCAGGTCATGGAGGTGATCTCGGCGGCAGGCCGGAGGTTCGGCTCGGGGTGGCGATGGCAGCCGAGGCACCACCCCATGCTCAGAGGCTGACTCTGTGTCACCACCGTCATACCGGCGATGTTGCCATGGCAGCTGAAACATCCAATACCTGCCGCGAGATGGGCGCTGTGGTTAAAGTAGGCGTAATCAGGCAGTAGATGCACCCTGGTCCAGGCAATGGGCCGCAGGGTGCCCCAGCTTTCGTGCACCGGCATCAATCTGCTGCTTTGCGGCAGGATGAGGGTGTGGCAGTTCATGCAGGTCTGTGTCGGCGGCAGATTGGCATGGGCCGCAGATTCGATGGCATGATGGCAGTAGCGGCAGTCCATGGCCAGGTCACCCGCATGCAGGGCATGACTGAAGGGGAGAGGCTGCATGGGGCGGTAACCGACATCAGTATAGCGGGGAGAGCCAAAAAAGGCGAAAAAACCGATCGCGCCAGCGCCCAGGAGAAGCACCCCGGCCACCACGGCGATCGGGATTTTGTTCGTCCAGCGCTTGAAGAGTTGGGCCAATAGATTTTCCTTATTCAGAAGGTGCGACGAATGACGAAGTGATCTATGGGTCGAAAGCGATTGGACAACGAACCGGTAAGATGCACAGGAATATAGCTGTTAAAGGGGCAATCTGCAAGAAAAAAAAGCACCTATTTTTACACATCAGCAAAAAAGCGGATCGATATCAAATTTTTTGCATATTGGGAAAAAATGCTTAAATTGGATAAAGAATTGCGGACGTCACCCTGAGAGGAGAGGCTGAAGATGGCAGCATTCGAGCACTGGCGCAAGGACTGGTCCCTGATGGGGCTCTTCTTTACTGTCGAAGAGACCGAGCGGATTCAAAACAGGCTGGCGGGGATGGCCTTTGACCAGATCATCTTTGCCTCCTTCGAGAGCCGATTCGCCAAATCCGGGGGACTTGCAGCCGTCACCGTCAACACCCTGCCCTGGCTCCAGCAGGTCAACGAGTACAAAAGGAGCGCATTGATCTCGCCCTTTTATCCCGCCATCATGGATTCGGCACCCCTTAAGAACACCGGTCTGAAGACGAGTGTCATCTTCGGCCAGCGCCTGGTTGAGGTGGAGATCTGGTCCTGCACAGTGCCTTACCAGGATCCCGCCCCAGGCGAGGTGCAGGAATATTTCCTGCGCGCGGAGGGCTTTTTTACAGCCGATAATGCCCTCAAGGATCCCTATATCTATTACGCGGAGGATCCCGGAGCCAACGATGCCGCCTTGCGCACCAGCAGCCTCTTTTTCTGCAAGGCCGTGCCCGCCGTTCTCGCCGCTCTCGGCTTCTCCACCGATACCGTCATTCACGCCCAGGAGTGGCAAACCGCCCTGCTCTCTTTGACGGTCAAGGAGGCGATGATCGAGGAGCAGCTCCACTCTTGTGCAGTCATTTATACCCTGCATAATCCCTTCGACAGCTATTTTACCGCCGCTGAACTGAAACAGGCCGCCGGCGCACCCCGCCAGGTCCGGATTGAGCATATGCTCGCGGGTGGAGCAACCGCCTGGCAGATCGGCCTGCAGCTCGCTGATGGGCCAATTACCACAGTGAGCAGGAATTTTGCGCATGAATTCACCCGCGATCCCATCCATACCGACCACTTCGCGCCCCATCTGCAATCGATTTTTCAGCGCGGCGGCGTGTACGGCATCAACAACGGACCCTTTCTGCCCTTTTCAGCCGATTTTCCCAAACGCGACAAACATAGCCTCAAGGAGATCGCCGCCCGCAAAAAGACCAAACGCGCCGAGCTGCTGCAGGTCCTGGAGGAATACACTCCACCCCAGCGCTTTGGACGCCTGACCTGGAAGGGGGGGAGCATCACCCGCCTCCCTGATACGGTCCCCATCCTGGTCATGAGCGGCCGCCTCGATCCCGGCCAAAAAGGCTATGACCTCCTCCTCCAGGCGATCGAACGTTTTGCACCCGATGAAATCAAGGTCATCCTGACCCCCCTGGCCACCAGAAGCGGTGATCTCGACTATTTTTATCAGGTCGCTGGCAAGTGCGACGGCAATCTGACCGTCTTTCCCATTCGCATGCAGCAGGGCTACCAGGCCCTGCAAAGCGGGAGCACCTACGGCCTCATGCCCTCCATTTATGAGCCCTTTGGCGCCGCTATTGAGTATATGGTTGCCGGAACAGCTGTAATTGCCCGTGAAACGGGTGGTTTGGTAGATCAAATAACAAACGGCGTTAATGGTTTTCTTTTCAGGGAACGACCGGATCATTACAATCTCGAGCATATTCGCGCCTTCGCCGAAGCCGCAGCCATCGTGCAGTGGCGCAAGACCAATCCATGGGTTCTTGATATGGTGGCTGCCCTCGAGGCTGCCCTGCGCGAGGCGGCCTCGCTATTCGCAGATCAACCGGTGCGCTACTACGAGATGGTCCGGCAGGGTTTCGCTGCAGCGGCGAGGTTCTCCTGGGAAGAGAACGCACGAAGCTATGGCCAAGTCGATGCCCAGGTGCGCAAGTGAAAGCGTACAAGATCCAGCGCGCCTGCGCGGCAACAGCCCGGGAGGGAAGGGACGGAGCTCTTTTTCTGATGGATAAAGCAAGATGAACCTGGATCAGATCATCGACGTGCTCAGGCGGGATGAAGAATTCCTCCGCAATGTCACCCTCTGGAAGGAGATTGAACCCCAGCCAGCCCGGTTTCTCCCTTTTCCTGAAGCGCTGGACCCCCGCCTGATCTCGGCCCTGCAAAAACACGGCATCAGCCGTCTCTACACCCACCAGGCCGAGGCCATCGGGCATCTTTTGCGAGGCGAGAACACCGTGGTGGTGACTCCAACCGCCTCAGGAAAAACCCTCTGCTACAATATCCCGGTCCTGGATGCGGTGCTCAAGACCCGGGAGGCCCGCGCCCTCTATCTTTTTCCGACCAAGGCCCTCTCGCAGGATCAGGTGGCTGAGCTCCATGCCCTCATCGCGCTGCTCGGAGCGGAGATCGATTTCGATATCCGCAGCTACACCTTTGACGGCGACACCCCGGTGACCGCACGCAAGGCGATCCGTACCTCCGGCCACATCGTCGTCACCAATCCCGACATGCTCCATACCGGCATTTTGCCTCATCACACCCTCTGGGTCAAGCTCTTCGAAAACCTCCGTTACATTGTCATCGACGAAATTCATAATTATCGCGGGGTGTTCGGCAGTCACTTCGCCAATGTGCTGCGCCGCCTCAAGCGCATCTGTGCTTTTTACGGCTCTCAACCCCGGTTCATCTGCTGCTCGGCCACGATCGCCAATCCGGGAGATTTTGCCCGTTATCTCACCGGCGAACCCCTCTGTCTGGTCGACGACAACGGGGCGCCGCGCGGGCGCAAGCATTTCATCTTTTACAATCCCCCCCTCGTCAATCGGGAGTTGGGCATCCGTCGTTCCTGCGTCCTGGAGGCGCAAAAGGTCGCCGGTAAATTCCTCGGCCATGATGTGCAAACCATCGTTTTCGCCCGCAGCCGGATGCGCGTCGAAATCTTGCTGACTTATCTCAAAGAGTTCATGCGACGCATCAAGAAACCGGAGCATCTGGTACGCGGCTACAGGGGGGGCTATCTGCCCCTGGAGCGCCGCGAGATCGAGCATGGTCTGCGCAGCGGGGAGATCCTCGGAGTAGTGAGCACCAACGCCCTGGAGCTCGGCATCGATATCGGCCAACTCCAGGTCTGCATCATGGCCGGTTATCCCGGCACCATCGCCAGCGCCTGGCAGCAGGCGGGGCGTGCAGGCCGGCGCAGCGAGGCAGCCCTGGCGGTGCTCGTCGCCTCGAGTTCACCTCTGGACCAGTTCATCATACACCACCCCGATTATCTCTTCCAGCAGAGCCCGGAGGCCGGCATCATCAATCCGGACAACCTCATCGTCCTGCTCAGCCATATCAAATGCGCCGCCTTCGAGCTCCCCTTCGCCTTCGACGAGCGCTTCGGAAGCCGCTGGGATGGTGGAGAGGGCGTCGATTCCACCCAGGAGATCCTCGCCTATCTCGAGGAAAACCGCGTCGTCCACAAGGCCGCTGAACGCTGGCACTGGATGGCCGAGGTCTACCCGGCCGAGGCGATCAGCCTGCGCAGTGCCGCCGAGGAGAATGTGGTCATCATCGACAAAACCACCCCCCAGGAGCGGGTCATCGGTGAAATCGATCTCTTCGCCGCCCCTCTCATGGTCCATGACGAGGCCATCTATATGCACGGCAGCCGGCAGTACCACGTCGACAAACTCGACTGGGAGCGGCGCAAGGCCTATGTCCGTGAGGTTGCAGTCGATCACTACACCGATGCCCAACTTAAAAGCGACCTCAGGGTGATGGATATCCTCGAGGAGAAGAGCATCGGCAGCCATCTGGCCGGCTACGGCGAGGTCTCGGTCACCAGTGTCGCGACCATGTACAAAAAGATCAAATTCGGGACCCACGAGAATATCGGCTGGGGCAAGATCAACCTGCCCGAATCGACCATGCACACCATGGCCTTCTGGTATGCCTTCCCGGAGACCATCCACGAAGAGCTCGGCATCCCCCAGCAGGAGTTCAGCGACGGCCTCAAAGCCGCTGCCAATGTGCTCGGCCATATTGCCCCGCTCTTCATCATGAGCGATCCCGGGGATATATCGGTCCTGCCCATGATGCGCGCCACCCTCTGGCACAAGCCATCCCTCTTCATCTGGGAGCGCTACCCCGGCGGCGTCGGCCACAGCGCCAAACTCTTTCAGATTTATGAGGAGGTGGCCCGTGCCGGACTGGAACTGGTGCAAGGCTGCGGCTGCCAGAACGGCTGCCCCTCCTGCTCGGGACCCGCTCTGGAGGTGGGAGAGAGCGGCAAACTCCACGCCGTGAAGGTGCTGCAGGCCATGATCGCACGGTGAAAAACCCATAATGTCGATCAGGGAAAAACTGGCCGCTCTGCAGCGCACCACACCCTCCGCGCCTTCGCCGCCGCAGGAGAGAACTCCTCTGCGGGGACTCGAGGAGATCGGACTGGAGTGCACGGAAACCCTCCATGGCCCACTCTGGATTAGACACAAGCGCTTCACCGCCGGACAGATTCTCCCCTACCGGCTTGAGGATTTCCTCCAGCTCGAACCAAGGCAGTTCCTCCTGATCGGCAAAAACCATGCGCTGCAAGGGGTCCATCCCGGCAAGCTGCTCTTCATCGATACCGAAACCACCGGCCTCGCCGGAGGCGCCGGCACCTATGCTTTTCTGGTCGGGATTGCCATCTGCTCAGAGGAGGCGGTGGAGGTCCGGCAGTACTTTCTCGTCGATCTCGATGCCGAAAAAGCCCTTTACAGCAGTCTCGCCAGCGAGTTCGGCGGGAGGGAGGCGATCGCGAGCTATAACGGCAAAAGCTACGATCTCCCCCTCATCCGCAGCCGCTGCGTGATGAACCGGATCAATTTCGACGGCCTGGACCTGCCCCATCTCGATCTTCTCCATGCGGTCAGACGCCTTTACAAGGGATTTGCCTCCTACACCCTCGGCGAGGTGGAGGGCCGGCTCCTTCATATCCGCCGGGAGGAGGATATCCCCGGCGCCCTCATTCCTGGGCTCTATTTCGAGGCCATGCGCAGCGGCGATCTGACCACCCTGAAGCCGGTTTTTCAACACAACGTCATGGATCTGCTCAGCCTGATCGGCATCACCGCAGCGGCAGCCGGGCGCTTTGACGCCCACGAGGGGCTGCCGGCAAGGGATCTGCTCGCTGTAATCCGCACTCTCACGGATCTGCAGTTCTACGGCGACGCCGAACGCATCGGCCGCACAGCCCTCTGCACTCCTGCAGAGGAGGGATGGACCTCCCTGGCCCGGCATCGGGCCGGACTGCACAAACGCCGGGGCGGCTATACCGAAGCGGCGGAAATCTGGAAAGAGTGGATCGAACAGGCCCCGGATTTCAGTTTTGAGCCCTACGAAGAACTCGCCAAATACCACGAACACCGGGCCGGCGACATCGCCGCTGCGCTCGACATCCTCGCCCGCGCTGAAGGAAGGCTGGAAATTGCGCGGGCGCTGCACGACCACTATGTCTATCGAGAGTGGGAAGCCAGCCTGAGGCACCGCAAGGAAAGGCTGCTGCGCAAACAACAACTTCAAAGGAGAGAGGCGTGACCGAAAAGCTCTATCAGCAAGACAGCTATCTGCAGGAGATGGAGGCTAGAGTGGTCAAAAGGGGGGAGCGGGAGGGGCGGCCGGCGCTGGTCCTGGATCGCACGGTCTTTTATCCCACCTCCGGAGGCCAGATGCACGATACCGGCCGGCTCAACGATGTGGCGGTGGTGGATGTGCAGATCGCAGAGGAGGAGATCTGGCATCTGCTTGAGCAGCCCCTTGCGTCCGAGCAGATTCACGGCCGTATCGACTGGCCGCGGCGTTTCGACTTTATGCAGCAGCACACCGGCTTTCATCTCCTGGCCGGGGCCTTTTTTCAGGGATTCGGCATCCGCACCCTGGCCGCTCACCTGGGCGAGGAAGAATCCACTATCGAGATCGACGCCCCAGAGGTGACCACGGCCATGATCGAGGAGGTCGAAACCCTGGCCAACCGCATCATCTGGGAGGACCGGCCAGTGGGCAGCCGCCTCGTCAGCCGGGCGGAGGCGGAGAAACTGCAGCTGCGCAAGGCCCCCCAGGTGGAGGGGAGAATCCGCCTCATCGACATCGCCGGTTTTGACCTCGATCCCTGCGGCGGCACCCATGTCAGCAGCACCGGTCAGGTGGGGGTGGTTAAAATCATCAGCCGCGAACGCATCCGCCAGGGCACGCGCTGTACCTTTGTGGCCGGGGGGCGCGCCTGGCGCCTCATCCAGAACTTTAGTCAGATCATGGATGAGCTGACCCGCCTGTTGACCACCGATCGCGGCAGCTTGTTCACCGTCGTGTCGAAACTGCAGGAGGAAAACCGCAGCCTGCGCAAGACCCTGCAGCAGAAGAACCAGCTCCTGGCCGAGCAGGCCCTGGAGGCCCTGTGCACTGCGGCGGGAGAGGCCCCCATCATCAGCCACATCTTCACCGAAAGCGATCTGGAGCTGGTGCGTTCACTCGCGGCCAACGCTGTGCGCAAACGTGCGGGGATTTACCTCTTCGCCGGAGCCTCTGCGCGCGCCGCTCTGGTTTTTGCGGCCAGCGCAGCGGACCGCGATCTCAGGCCGGCATTTACTGCCGCCATGCAAATCGTCGAGGGACGGGGTGGGGGAGAGGCCGCCTTCCTGCAGGGCAGCGGCAGCCGGGTGGACAAAATCGGCGAGGCCTTGCGGACCGCCCGCGAGATGCTGGAAAAACCTGATAAAAAAGATTGACAATGAGGGATTTTTTTTATAAATTATATGCCACAATAGAAAAGATGGGGCTATAGCTCAGCTGGGAGAGCGCTTGACTGGCAGTCAAGAGGTCAGG
>ENA-UOWO01001050-UOWO01001050.1-activated-sludge-metagenome-genome-assembly--contig:-NODE-1050-length-37908-cov-7.466779_pt1 | contig 37908 bp, 32 predicted proteins | sample MGYA00238148_ERZ761564 | MGnify/ENA primary metagenome ERZ761564 (study PRJEB28885, sample SAMN05720194) | activated sludge metagenome | isolation source: Anaerobic digester | place: USA... | reverse complement strand
TTGAATCACATCCCCTATAATTTGAAAAGAGACTGACCCTTTTGGGTCAGCCTCTTTTCAGATGTACCTTTAGTAGAACTAAAGAATGGTTACATCCTGAGCCTGGGGGCCTTTGGGGCCGGCAGTGACCGTGAATTCCACGGACTGATTTTCCTGCAAGCTTTTGTAACCTGCAGCGGTGATGGCGCTGTAATGCACAAAGACATCCTTCGCACCCGACTGGGGGGTAATGAAACCAAAACCCTTTTCACTATTGAACCATTTGACGGTTCCAACTTGACGTTCTGCCATGATATATTGATTCCTTTCTGAATCTAACAACTAATATGGTTTGATTTACTGGGGGTTTGGATCCAGATGACTAGCATTTTGAAGCAAACTACCAATTACAAACTAATAGTATAGCATGTATTGGGCAGTTGTCAAGTGTTGTAGAACAAATTATGGGTAACAGGGACAGTTTTTGCTGCTTCAGTAATCAAATATGCAGTAAATAGGCGTTCCCCGAACCTGAAATCCCTTTTGGAGCAAATCCATAAAACACTTTTCTGAGGCTATTCTCGATGAAAATTTCTCCTGGCTGCAGAAAGGATTTTTTGTTTGCTTGGAAAAACAGCCTTCACAATTTGTCGCTCATTGAACGAGAACATTTTTCACATTTATTTATGAGCAAACCTTCCATTCGCCTGTTTTTGGCTCATAAACTGGCTATAATTAGCGCGAAGGAGTTCGCAATGCTATGGCAAAGATGAGAATTGGTTACATCGGACTAGGAACTATGGGTGCGCCCATGGCCATGAATATCCTCAAGGCAGGCTTCCCGCTCACAGTCTTCAATCGCACAACCTCTAAAGCTGCTGACCTCATTGCAGCTGGCGCGCAATGGGCGGATACTCCAGCAGAGGTTGCCAGCCGGACCGAAATCGTCTTTACCAATCTCTCGGATACTCCTGACGTACTGCAAATTCTCTTTGGGGCAAATGGCGTTATCGATGGTGCGCACCCGGATATGATCCTGGTGGACAACTCCACGATCAAACCCTCCGCCAGCCGCGAAATCTATCAGCGCTTCCACGATGTTGGTGTGAAAGTATTGGATGCACCTGTGAGTGGCGGCGATATTGGCGCGAAGAATGGCACCCTCGCCATCATGGTTGGCGGCGACTCGGAAGCGCTCGAAAAAGCGATGCCAGTCCTGGAAGCGATTGGCAAGAAGATCACACACGTGGGTGATGCGGGCGCCGGGCAGGTGGCAAAGGCTGCGAATCAGATCATGGTGGCGGCGCAGATGGTGGCGGAGGCAGAGCTGATGCTTTTCGCGCAGAAGTCAGGTGTGGATGTTGCCAAAGTGATTGAAGCTATCAAGGGCGGCGCGGCGCAGTGTTGGACGCTGGATGTCAAACCACAGCGTCTGCTGGCTGGCAACCGAACGCCAGGTTTTAAATCCAGTTTGCAGGCGAAGGACCTCAATATCGTCATCGACACCGCGCGGGATTACCAGGCAGTTCTGCCCGGCACAGCGCTTAACAGCCAGCTCTTCAATGGCTTGGTCGCGCTGGGAGAGGGCCATCTGGATAATTCGGCTGTAATCCACATGCTCGAATTGCTCAACAACACCGATCTTCAAACTACTGAATGAATTTAGGCGGGCTTTACCAGACGTCGATGTGACTGTGCTGGAGGTCCAATAAAACTGAAAACTAACCGGAGGAACAAAATGGATTTCGAATTTATCAAACCACTTATCAAGACTGACGCAAAAGGCAAAATTGTCATGCTCGTAATGGATGGGCTTGGCGGTCTGCCTCTCACACCTGATGGCAAGACCGAGCTCGAAACTGCCCAGATCCCAAATATGGATGCGCTGGCGGCAAAATCGTCTCTTGGTCTGCATCATTCCGTTCCCTACGGCATTACTCCTGGCAGCGGACAGGCGCACCTGGGGCTTTTTGGCTACGATCCGGTGAAGTATGAAATCGGACGTGGTGTTTTGAGCGCGCTCGGGGTGGACTTTGACCTGGGTCCAAACGATGTGGCAGCTCGCGGCAACTTCTGTACCGTGGATGAAAATGGCATCATCACTGATCGGCGTGCTGGACGTATTCCGACGGAAGAAGGCGAGAGGCTGTGCAATTTGCTGAAAGAAAAAGTACAGCTGCCCGGTGTGGAGCTGTTCTTGACGCCTGAAAAGGAATATCGTTTCGTCTTTGTTTTGCGGGGCGAAGGGCTCAGCGGTGACGTTACAGACACTGATCCGCAGGCAGTCGGCAAGCTAGCCTACACGGCTACCGCGACGACTCCCGCAGGTGAACGCACAGCGGAATTGATCCGCGAATTTGTGCGCCAGGGAAATGAGATCCTGAAAAATGAGCATCCTGCTAACAGTTTTGTGATGCGCGGCTTTGCCGGCATGCCAGCCTGGCCGAAATTCCCGGAAGTCTGGGGCACAAAATCTCTCGCGATCGCGATGTACCCGATGTACCGCGGTGTGTCCAAGGTGGTTGGCATGACCGTGATGCCTCCAGCTGAGTCGATGGCGGAGGAAATCACCATGCTTGAACAGAACTGGGCGGATTATGACTTCTTCTTTGTGCATATCAAGAAGACTGACAGCTATGGCGAGGACGGCAATTTTGAGGGTAAGGTGCACATCATCGAAGAAGTGGATACCCTCCTGCCGCGTATCCTGGCATTGGACCCGGATGTGTTGATCATCACTGGCGATCACTCCACCCCTGCTAAACTGAAATCACATTCCTGGCACCCCATCCCAACCATGCTATATGCAAAAGATGCACGCCCGGATGGCATCACCAGTTTTGGTGAACGAGCCTGCCTGCAGGGAAGCCTGGGCGCGCGATTTGACGCAAACGAGTTGATGCCCCTGGCGCTGGCCCTCGCTGGAAGGCTTGAAAAGTTCGGAGCATAGAATAAACCCAACCTGGTCTGCGTGAGCAGACCAGGTTTCTTTTTACAGGAGATTGTGATGTCGGAGCATCCAGCACTTTTGTTCAGCTGCTTGGAAAACGGCAGAGTTCGATGTGAGCTCTGCGCGCATAGGTGCCTGATCCGTCCGGGGCAAAGGGGCATTTGCCGGGTGCGGGAAAACCGCGAAGGAGAGCTTTTTAGCCTCAGTTATGGTCGACTGATAGCCTCGCATGTGGACCCGATCGAGAAAAAGCCACTTTACCATTTTTTGCCTGGAAGTATAAGTTACTCGATAGCATCTCCAGGCTGCAACTTTCGCTGCCTGTGGTGCCAGAATGCGGACATTTCTCAAATCTCCTCGGCGAACGAACCTGACAGACCACGTTTTGTGTCACCTGAGCGTGTGGTGGAGGGTGCGCTACAAACTGGCTGCGAGAGTATTTCCTATACTTACACCGAACCCAGCCTGTCTGTTGAGTACAACCTCGAGGTCAGCCGGCTGGCACACGACGCAGGCTTGAAAAACGTTTACGTCACCAATGGCTACATGACCCCGGAGATGCTTGAACTGACCATCCCAACACTGGACGCAGCCAATGTGGACATCAAAGCCTTCGATGAAGACGTTCACCGACGCTACACCGGGGCGCACCTACAACCAGTTCTAGATTCCTGTATGGCATTACTTAAAGCGGGCGTATGGCTTGAAGTGACCACTCTGATGGTCCCTGGAATCAACGACGACGAAACGCAGCTAAAGGGTTTGGCGGAGTTTATCGCCACCAAGCTCAGTCCGGATGTGCCCTGGCATATCAGCCGCTACTTCCCCCAGCCGCAATTCCACCAGATCCCCGCAACACCGCCGGAGCGAATCTATCATGCCATGGATGTTGGAAAGAAAGCTGGATTGAGGTACGTGTATGGAGGAAATTTACAGACCTCCACCGTCACTACCTGCCCAAATTGCGGGGAGCGCGTAATCAGGCGGATGGGGTATTTGGACCCGGTAGTGCATTTAACCAAAGACGCCTGCCCGAAGTGTGGATTTCGGATTGCAGGCGTCTGGTAAACTCATTTATCTGAACCGATTTTTTTGACCCCTATACAGCACAAAACCTGCCTAGTTTGACCAGCTTAGTGACCGCATCCATGCTGGGTTTGAAGTAGGCATCCTGTTCGAAGAACGGTACGACATTGCGAATGGCCTGAAAAGCCTTCGAAGTGCCCTGACCAAGACTCAGGTTGGGATTGTCTTGCAACCGGAAATCTATGGCCTGCGCGGCACTCATCAACTCGATGGCGATGATAGTGCGTACGTTTTCGACGATCTGCTGGCAGTGCAAGGCAGCGTTGGCGCCCATGCTGACGTGATCTTCCACGTTGCCAGAAGAGGGGATGCTATCCACGCTGTCGGGGTGGGCAAGCGTTTTATTCTCGGAGCACAACGCCGCGGCAGTATATTGCAGGAGCATGAAGCCGGAGTTCAATCCACCCTGGGCGGCCAGGAAGGAGGGGTAATGCTCGGGATGATTGTCGATCAGTTTGGCGATGCGGCGCTCGGATATGTTGCCGAGGTCGGTCATAGCGATCGAAAGGAAATCCAGCGCGAGCGCTAAAGGCTCACCGTGGAAGTTGCCGCCTGAAAGGATCGTAACCTCATTCTGTTCGTCAAAGAAAAGCAAGGGGTTATCAGTAACGGAGTTGAGCTCTGTTTCTATGACCTTTTGCGCGTAGTTGATAGCGCTATGAACAGCGCCATGCACTTGCGGCACGCAGCGCAGGGTGTAGGCATCCTGGACGTTCCTCGAATTATCCGGGCGGGTCAGTTCGCTACCTGCAAGTAAATCGAGCAGGCTGGCAGCGGTTTCAGCTTGCATTGGCTGCGGTCGGCTGGCGTGGATCTGGGGGGAGTATGCACGCAGAGTGCCATTTTGGGCTTCAAGCGAAAGTGCTGCCGCGCAATTGGCTGATCTCAAGACGACCTGGGCATCATGAACCTGCAATGCTCCGATGGCTGTCATTAACGTGGTGCCATTGGTCAGAGCCAGCCCTTCTTTGGCGCTCAACTTGACCGGCTTCAAGCCGTTTTCCTCCAAGACCTCAGCAGAAGTCCTGACTTTGCCCTTGAAACGCACTTCGCCTTGTCCGATGAGCGGCAGCGCCATGTGGGCAAGCGGAGCCAGATCGCCGCTGGCGCCCAGGGAACCCCTTGAGGGGATGATGGGCAGTATGTTTTTGTTGAGCAGAGAGAGCATGAGCTCGAGCGTTTCAAGACGAATGCCGGAATGTCCCATGGCGAGCGTGTTGGCACGAATGACCATCATCGCGCGCACAATCTCAGCCGGCAATTCAGGACCGGTACCCACAGCGTGGCTGAGGATGATGTTTTCCTGCAGCTTTTCCACGTCTTTAGGCGGGATCAGGCGGTCTTTGAACGCTCCGAAGCCGGTGGTGATGCCGTAGGCGATGCGTCCTTCGCTGACGAATTTCGCAACCGCATCTGCCGCCCGTTGGATGCCAGGGATGGCTTCAGGAGCGAGAGCGACCTGAGTGTTGGGATCTCTTGCGGCTTGAACAAGGTCTTCGAGGGTGAGTGAGCAACCGTTAAGCGCCAGATTTGCCATGAATTCTCTCCTTTTGAAGTTGAAATCAGGCTTCGACTATTTCGATGGTGTGTAGTTTCACGGCAGGTGAGCCAAATCGCATTGGATCGCGCTCGGGGATGGATAAAAGGACGTCCAAACCCTTGACCACCTCACCAAAAATGGCGTGTTTGCCGTCCAGCCAGGGGGTGGGAATGTGGGTAATAAAGAATTGGGAACCGTTGGTGTTCGGACCAGCATTAGCCATGGATAGGATGCCGGGTTTTCTGTGCTTCAGCCCAGCTCCGAATTCATCGCGGAAGGAATAACCAGGTCCGCCCCGACCCGTTCCGGTAGGGTCCCCAGCCTGAGCCATGAAATCTGTGATAACACGGTGGAAAATCGTATCGTCATAGTAGCCTTCGCGCGCCAGGAAGACGAAGTTGTTGACGGTATTGGGGGCTTTATCGGCGAAGAGACTGACTTCAATATCGCCAAGGTCGGTCTTGAGGATGGCGGAGTATTTTTTGTGCAAGTCAAGCTTAAATTCCGGGGTTTTTGTCCATTGTTTTTGTGTCATGTGTATTCTCCTTTGGCTGATTTTATCAGAGGTTGAGGGTAAAAGTCTAAGTGGGTCTTACCTTTCCTCAGCCTTCCAGCTTTGTAATAGAATAAACGAATGACCACCGAAATCGTTGAAACTCCACAGCCAGTTAAGCAACAATTGTTTCCCTGGCGCTTAGTAATCGTGTTTTTCCTGGGAGCTCTTTGCTTCCTGGTTTCCCAGGTGTTCACGCGGGTGCCACTGTTGGGTTGGCTGCAAGGAGAACCCGGTTTTATACTCTGGGCAATGTCCATTCCCTTGATAAGCGGATTGCTGATCGCTCTGACAGCCGGCATTTTCGAGGAGAGCGGACGCTTCGCCTTCAAAGCGCTGTTCCTAAAACCTGCACACACGCGCTTACTTGAACCAGTATTGTTTGGTTTGGGGCACGGGTTATGCGAAGCAGTCTGGATCTTTATTCTTTTTCGAGATTCATTTGCCATGCTGCAGCCAACCGAATTCATTTTGCCCGTAACCGAAAGGTTACTCGCGATAACGCTGCATGTGGGTTTTTCTGTGATGATCTGGAATGGATTTCAGCTTAATCAACGCTTCCGTTATCTCGTTTTTACAATCCTCGCGCATGGAATAGTGGATGCCATGATTCCCCTGGCTGGAAGTTTTGGTTGGGGAGTGTTGGCGTTGGAAGGTATCGTTGCCGGGTTCGCAGCCTTGTCTTTAATCTATATTTTCTACTCAAAAAAGTATTATCAAAAAGAGGAATCTCATGAAAATGACCAAGCTATTCCGTTTTCTTAGTATCGTTTTACTGGCAGTTTTAAGCCTGGCAATGTTGGGCGGTTGCGCCGCGAAATTGCCCGAAGGTTTTGAAGAGGCTGAAGTCCAGGCTGCTGCTGAAAATGTGATTGACCTGCTGAATAAACGCGATTCCGAGGGTCTGACAGCATTGATGACCGAGGAAATGAAGGCGGTTATGACCGAGGACATCCAAGCGCAAATCTTCGCGCTGTTGGATAGTTCAGGAGCTTTTCAGGAAATTCTGGACCTCAAAATGGCTGGCAGTACCCAAAATGACGTCACTTATGTTGCAGTTGCGGCTAAGGCGAAGTACGAAAAAAGCGAGATTACTTACACAATCAGTTTTGACCAGGATATGAAATTGGCGGGACTGTATCTGAAGTAAGTAACAATAAAAAAAAACAAGGCTGGTTCTTTCGGTCCAGCCTTGTTTTTTGTGATCGCGTTTTGCGATTTTGTTTGCAAAAAACTAATCTGACCAGTTTTCCAAGGTCTTCTTGACGCCAGCCAGGAAGTTGTCGCCACTCTCGCCGTCGATCGCGCGATGATCGAACACAAGCGAGAGGTAGATCATCGGCCGGATGGCGATGGAGTCATTGCCATTTTCATCGGTGATCACAACCGCGCGCTTTTGCATGGCACCTGTACCCAGGATGCCGAGTTGGGGTTGGTTGATGATGGGCATGGCGAACAGCGAGCCAGCTGTGCCGTGATTGGTCAGGGTAAAGGTACCGCTACGCACATCATCCGGCGAAAGCTTCTTGCTGCGGGCGCGTTCAGCCAGATCGTTGACTTGGGAGGCGATACCCTTCAACGACAGGTTCTGGACCTGCTTGATGACCGGTACGATAAGCCCGCCTTCACCCAGCGCCACCGCCATACCAATATTGACGTCGCTGTAGTCAAAGATGCCTTCATCTGTCCAGGTGGCATTGATGATTTTATGGTCACTCAGCGCTTTGGCCATGGCTGCCACAAAATAGGCTGTCAGGGTTAGATTGACCCCATCGGCAGCGAATTTGGCTTTGTTCGCCTTGCGGTGGGCCAACACACGGGTCATGTCCACTTCCATGACGGTCAAAACGTGCGGGGAGGTCAGGACCGAATCGACCATACGGGCTGCGATCTGCTTGCGCGTGGAGGTGTGCGGGATGAGGGTGCCAGGAAGGTCAGTAGGAACAGGGGCTGCCTTGGCAGGCTGCACTGGTTTTTCTTTCAACTCCGGTTTGGGTTCAGGGGCTCGCTGCGCTTCTTTCTTTGGGCTGGCAAGGTATGCTTCCACATCCTGCTTGGTGATCCGACCTCCAGAGCCTGTGCCTTGGACTTCGTCTGGATCGAGCCGGTGCTCATCCAACATTTTTCGGACGAGTGGTGAAAGGAAACTTGATTTAGGTGCAGTTTTTTCGGCAGCAACAGGTTTTTCCTGCTTAGCCTCTTCAGCTGGAGTTTCTTCTGGTTGCGGAACCTGCCTGGATTCTTCGGATTTTTCGTCATCGGACTCTCCCGGTTTGCCGATCAGTCCCATAACTTCACCAACCTTCACCGAATCACCAGCTGCAACATCGATGCGCAGCAAAGTGCCCGAGATGGGGCTGGGAAATTCGGTCACGACTTTGTCGGTTTCGAGTTCCACCACGGATTCAAATTCTTCCACCTGGTCGCCAACTTGTTTGAGCCAGGCAACCACTGTAAGTTCTTCCACACCTTCGCCCGGTCTTGGGGCGATTAATTTTGTAGCCATTGATCCTCCTAAAGAATGGCAGGGAAGCGCTTGGGGTCGCTCTCCCGCATAATGTCATAAGCCGCGTTGAAAATAGTTTCCGCGTTGGGTTTGCTGTAATAATCGCCATCGGTACCGTAAGCTGGGCGGTGATTGGCACCGCTGAGGGTGCGTGGCGCAGAGTCCAGCCACTGGTAACCGCCTTGTTTCTCGAGCACTTCCTGCATCATGTAGGCGGTGGTGCCGCCGGGCATGTCCTCATCCACAAAGAGCACTCGTGAGGTCTTCTTGAGCGAGTCCACGATCATGTGATTTACGTCAAAGGGTAGAAGCGTCTGAACGTCGATCAGTTCCACGTCAATGCCTACCTTCGCAAGTCTTTCGACTGCTTGTTGGGCAATGCGCACAGTAGCGCCATAGGTGACCAGGGTCAGATCTTTTCCCTCTCTGAGAACTTCAGGCACACCAAGGGGCAGTTTGAATTCGGCGATATTGTCTGGCAGACGTTCCTTGAGGCGGTAGCCATTCAGAACCTCGACGACCAGGGCAGGATCATCGCCTTCGATGAGCGTGTTGTAGAAACCTGCCGCCTGGGTCATGTTGCGTGGGACTGCCACGTGGATGCCCCTTACGAGGTTGATGATGCCAGCCATCGGTGAGCCGGAGTGGAAGACACCTTCAAGGCGGTGACCGCGCGTGCGGATGATCACCGGAGCCTGCTGGCGACCAACCGTGCGCCAACGCAAGTTGGAAAGGTCGTCCGCCATGATCTGGAGCGCGTAGAGCAGATAATCGAGATACTGGATCTCAGCGATCGGGCGGAAGCCACGCAGGGCGAGACCGATTGCCTGCCCGAGGATGGTGGCTTCGCGAATGCCGGTGTCGGAAACGCGTAACGGGCTGTACTTCTCCTGCAGTCCACGGAAGGCCTGGTTGACATCTCCGAGATTGCCAACGTCTTCACCAAAGGCGACCATCAAAGGTTCCCGGGCAAGAATTTCGTCAAAAGCTTTGTTGAGCACTTCGAAACCCATCAGGGTCGGTGATTTTTCGCTGAACTTGGCTTCAACCGGTTTTACTTTTAGAGGGGATTTGTCTGAATCCGAGAAAAGGAACTTGTTGTAATAAGCCTGTTTTTCAGTTTCCAGCCTGGTCGAGAGTTCCAGCAACGCTTTGCGCGCATCAGTAGGTTGGTCTTTGGTAAGGACCAGAGCCTCGTGAATGGCAGAAGCGGCATCACTGAAAATGGGGTCCTGGATACTGAGAAGGTGATTGTTGATGCCTTCAATTTCCGTTTTCTGGGCAGACGCGCTGGTAGCCAGATCGATGAGTTTTTGAGAAGCGGTCTTTACAACCTGTTTGATGGGACCCTGGAAGCTCTCCCAAGCCCGCTTACGGGCTTGTTCGACCGTTTTCTTGTCTTCAGCCTCAAACTCGCTGAGTTGTTCGTCGGTAACGACTTTGTTATCGATCAGATACTGGCGGAAACGGCGAAGGCAGTCATTGTCGTACTCCCACTCGAGGCGTTCCTTGGACTTGTAACGTTCGTGGGAACCCGAGGTGGAGTGACCCTGGGGTTGGGTGGCTTCCGTGACGTGAACCAGGGCGGGGATATGATACTTGCGGGCTGTGTCTGCAGCTTCTTCGTAAGTCTGAAGCAGGGCAGGGTAATCCCAGGCTTGCACCTGGTAAAGATCGTAACCGCGGTCACACTGCTCGGCCGGGCAGGGCACACGCTGAAAACCTTGCAAAATGGCGGAAATATTTTCTTTGACCATCTGGAATTCGTTGGGCACCGAGATGCCGTAGCCGTCATCATAGATGCTGATGATTGCGGGCGCATGCAGCACGCCGATCGCGTTAACTGTTTCCCAGAAGAGACCTTCGGATGTTGAGGCGTTGCCAATACTGGTCCAGGTGATCTCATTGCCATTGTGACTGAAGTTGTCGAACTTCTTCAGCTCCGCGTTTTTGCGATAGAGCGCTGAGGCGTATGCAAGACCAACCGCCCGGGGCATCTGAGCCGCGGTGGGGGCGATATCTGCCGAGGAGTTATAGCGTTCGGTTTGATTGAACCAATTTCCATCTTCGTCGATCAATTGCGTGGAGAAATGCCCGTTCATGTTGCGACCCCCGCTATTAGGATCAAAATTGGGGTCGGCATGCGCATAGAGTTGCGCAAAGAACTCCTCAAGAGTGAGCAAGTCGAGCGCCATCATCCAAGTTTGATCGCGGTAATACCCTGACCGCCAATCACCCTTGCCAAAAGTGCGGGCGATTGCCAGTTGGGGGAGCTCCTTGCCATCGCCAAAAATGCCGAACTTGGCTTTGCCAGTCAGGACCTCACGGCGACCGATGATGGATGCCTGCCTTGAGCGATAACCGAGACGATAGTCTGCGATCAGTTCTTCTGGTGATAAAGGTAATTTTTGTTTTTTGTTTTCCATAGCGTCCAATTTCCATGCTTTTGATGTAATTATAGAGAACCAGACAGCGGTAGGCAAAGAAATGTACAGGAAAAGAAGGTAAGAAGAATATTAAAACGAAGGACTAACCCTTCACGGCGCCGCCGAGCATTCCCCGAATGAAGAAGCGCTGGAAGAGGACATAGATCAGGATTGTTGGCAGGGCAACGATGATAGCACCGGCTGCCATCAACGGGATATTGGCAGTGTACTTTCCCTGGAAGAATGCCAAGCCTACTGGCAGTGTACGCAGTGTTTCGTTTTGCACCAACACCAGCGCCAGGAGGAACTCGTTCCAGGTCCACATGAAGATCAGAACTACCAGTGTGGTCACAGCCGGTTTCGCGATCGGCCAAAGGATGTACCAGAGCGTCTGCCACCTGGAGCAGCCATCAATCGTGGCGGCGTCGGTCAATTCCTTTGGAGTATTTTCAAAAAAGGAAGACATCCACATCGTGCCAAAAGAAACACTCAGCCCTACCTGGGGAAGGATCAGAGCCCAAAGCGTGTCGGTAATACCAAACTTGTCTAACAGGTTATAAAGGGGAATGATGACCGCCTCGAAAGGCACCATGTATCCGATGAGGATCAGTGGATAAAGCCAGTTCTTGCCTGGCAGGGGCAGAGAGCCAAAAGCATAACCACTGAGAGTCGATAGAAAAACGCTTGAAACAACAACCGCAGTCGCAACAATGACACTGTTCTTGAAAAATATATTGAATCGCCCGACCTGCCATGCCTGTTCGAAATTCTCCAGGCTCCAATTGGATGGCAACGAAAAAGGACCCCCCATCACCTCAGTACTTGTTTTGAACGCGCTGGTGAACATGCCCCAGATCGGGATGAGTACGACGAGCATGAACACAGTCAGGATGAGGTAGCGGGGAAGGAGATTCTTCCAGGGAAACTTCATGTGTTCTCCTCATTCCCACGCTGTTGGAAGTGGCGAATCAACATCGAAATGATGAGAATGACCAGGGTCAGGACTGTGGCAATCGCTGCTGCATACCCGATGCGGTTGGTGGTAAAGGCAGCACGATAGATCAGGAACCCCGTAACCATGGTTGATTCTCCTGGTCCTCCCCGGGTGGTGGTATAGACCAGGTCAAAGACGCGCAGGGCTGCGATGATGGTTGTTACAAGGGCTACAGCAATTTCGGCACGAAGCCCGGGTACGGTGATATGGATGAATTGCTTAAATGCGCCCGCGCCATCCAGGCTGGCGGCTTCGTAGGACTCATCCTGGATGTGCTGCATGCCTGCCAGGAAGAGCACCATGCAGAAACCATACTGCACCCAGGTTCCGATACTACCAACAGATGGCAGCGCCCAGGTGAAATCTCCGAGCCAACTGATCGCAAGTTGTTTCAGCCCAACCAGGCGGAGTACGCTATTGATTGGACCGAAGGTCGGGTTGAACATCCAACGCCAGATCACACCAACAACTACCATGCTAATGACCTGGGGCAGAAAGAGCGCGGTGCGGAAGAAGGCAAAGCCAGGGATGGGACGACGGCTTAGAAGAGAAGCCAGAAAAAGCCCGATCAAAATCGGGATGATGCTGTAGAAAATGACAAAAACCAGGTTGTTTCGGAGGGCATTGTGAAATTTGGGGTCTGAAAACAGCTCTGCGTAATTCGAAAGCCCGATCCAAACTTTATTCTGGCTGAAACCATCCCACTGGTAAAAACTGGTGCGGATAGTTTCAAGAATGGGTAAAAATGTGAAAAGGAGGTAAACCAGCAAGGTTGGAAGGAGGTACCACCAGCCTTTCCAGCGTGATTCTCCAGGGTACTTATTCGTCACATTTGCCATAGGAAAATGAAAAAGACCGGCACATCACGTGCCGGTCTTTTGGTCTCGTCTATTCTGATTTGGACTGCAGGTAAGCCCCGTAGTCCACTTCAACTGCTTCAGCCAGATTGGCAGGGGTCGAAATGCCGCCAAGCAGCTTTTGGAGTTCAGCGACCAGGGTGTCGTAGAAGGTTGGGGTTGCCCAGTCGATGTAATGACCGACAGCGTTGCCCTGGTTGATGGTGTTCCAGGCGTTGAGTATGTCTCCGAAAAGATTCTTGGTGTCTACTTTGCTGTCTTCTGGCAGAGCCATAGCCGGGAGCATACCAGCTTCCGCCCAGAGCTCGGCCGCACGAGGGCTGATCATCCAGTTGAGGTATTCCGCGGCAAGGTCTTGTTTTTCAGAAGTTTTGCGGATGGCAAAGGGGATACCCACACCACCGATTGCTAATCCGGTTTTTCCCTCATAAGGGGGTAACAAAAAGAAACCGAATTCCTGGTCAGTGTCGACCATCAGTTCAGGGGCAAGCCAGGAACCAGTGATGGTCATGGCGCCATTGCCGGCTTTGAAGAGATTGTTGCTGTCATCATAGCCGATGCCAGGGAAACCTTCGCTGAAATAGCCGGCATTTGTCCAGTCCTGCAGGATCTGTGCAGCCTGGCGGTTCTCGGGTGTGTCGAAGCTGACGTTGTTGACGCCATAAGTAAGGTTGTTGATGTAATCCAACGAAACGAGCAGGTGTTGGATGGCACTGTATTCATGAATTGCATTCCAGCCATCCAGCGAGCCAAATGAGATTGGGGTAATTTCGGCGGCTTTGATGTCGGCGAGTAAGGTTTCGAAATCTTCAAACGTGGTGGGAACATCCCAGTTGTTTTTCTTGAAGATGTCTTTGTTGTAAAAAACACCCACTACTTCAGCCGTCGGGCTGACACCATAAAGGTTGCCTGATCCGAATGTCTTGCCATCTTCAGTGAAGCTGTTGCGGCTGGCAACGCTGGTGGAGAAGACCGTGCCCCAACTGTATTTGTCGAGGTAGGAGTTGAGGGGCAGTAACAGACCTGCTTCCACCAAGGCGCCCATATCGTTGCGACCCTGATTAACCTGGGCAACATCTGGACCATCGGCTTTGGTCAGGGCAAGTTTGACCGTAGCTTTAAGATCCTCGAGCACTTTGACTTCGCGCTGGATCTTGACGCCCGGATGGGCGGTTTCAAATTCAGCGTTGAGGGTTTCGATGACTTTGCTCTCTTCATCCCGGTAAAACTGGTCCCAAACTAACAAGACCTGTTCGCCGTTATCGGCAGGGGGTTGATCAGTTGGGGAAGCGGGTTTAGCGCAGGCTGAAAGGAGGATCATCAGGGCAAGGATTACTGACATAAAAATACTGCGTTTCTTCATAGTGCTCTCCTTGAGAAATTGAAGTAATTTATTCAAAATTAGATTATAACCCAGCTGAGAATGAAGCTAATCGAATGTCGAATAATTTAACAAACGGAAAAACAAGGCAACGTTCACTGTGGGTATAATAAAGAAAATTGTGGGTCCCTGGTTCACCAAAGGAGAGAAATGACCATCGAAAAAACCACGACGGAACTTAAACACATCTACAAAAGTTTATCCTGGCAATTATTGGAAGTGACAGAAAACGCAGCGATTGCGGCTGCCCGGGCTGCCGGCCAGGGCGACAAGAACCTGGCGGATAAGGCAGCGGTGGATGCCATGCGTACCGCCCTGGATCGCATTCCTGGTGTATCAAGTAATATCAAGATCGGAGAAGGCGAACGTGATGATGCCCCGATGTTATTTATCGGCGAAAAGATCGGTGAGGGGGATGTTAACATCGATATCGCCGTGGATCCACTCGAGAACACCAACGCCACTGCCAATCTGAATTCTGGTGCGGTTTGTGTGCTGGCGGCTGCTCCATCGGGGGGATTGATCCAGGCTTCAGATACTTACATGGACAAACTTTGTGTTGGAAAAGACGCGGCTGATTATGTGGATATTCGCCTGGCGCCTGAAGAAAACGTCCGGAGATTGGCAAAAGCCCTCAAACGACGGGACAACCGTGAGCTCACCATCACGGTACTCGACCGTCCTCGCAACGAAGAATTGATCGAGAGATTGCGTTCCACTGGAGCGAGAGTAAGGCTGATCCTGGATGGAGATTTGATGCCGAGTGTTTTCAGCTGTTTCAAGGGAGTGGGGGTGCATGCGGTGATGGGTATTGGTGCAGCACCGGAAGGGGTTATTTCCGCAGCAGCGATAAAGCTGCTGGGTGGGAAAATGCAGGCAATTTGGAAGCCTAAAGATGCGGCCGATGAAGATCGGTTAAAAAAGATGGGTATCAGGCTGGGAGAGGTCTATACCCAGGATGATTTGGCACCTGCGGATAATTTGATCTTTTGTGCGACTGCGGTAACGCCAATCTTGACGACCTCCAAAGCAGTGTTGGAAGGGGTAAGCTTCTTCCCGGGAGGGGCAAAGACCGACAGCCTGGTGATCACACGCAGCTTTATGAACTTTGTCCCCACCACTCATGTGCTCGATCCCCTTGTTTTCGAAGAAGAAAAAAGTGAGTTCAGATTGTATTAAAGCAGCTGCGGTATACTATCTGTTCAATATTAGATCGAGGTAACACATGAAGAAAGCAATTATCACCGGAATCACCGGACAGGATGGGTCTTACCTGGCCGAACTACTGCTGACAAAAGGCTATGAAGTACATGGCATCATTCGCCGTGCGAGTACCTTCAACACAAAACGGATAGACCACCTCTACAAGGATCCCCACATTGTGGATGGCAGCGCCAGGCTTTTTTTGCATTATGGCGACATGGGCGCAACCGGCAGCCTAAGTGATGTAATTTATGACACCAAACCGGAAGAGATCTATCACCTGGCGGCACAAAGTCACGTACGGGTATCGTTCGACATGCCTGAATACACCGCTGATGTGACGGGTTTGGGCACCACGCGAATGCTCGAGGCAGTGCGGCGTCTGGGCAAAGGCACGCGCTTCTACCAGGCCTCAACCAGCGAACTGTTTGGTTCAGCCACACCTCCGCAGTCTGAGACAACTCCGTTTCATCCCCAGAGTCCATACGCAGCTGCCAAACTCTATGCTTATTGGATGGTCGAGAACTATCGGGATGGCTACGGCATGTATACGGTCAATGGGATCTTGTTCAACCACGAGTCCCCACGACGCGGTGAGACCTTCGTCACCCGCAAGATCACCCGGGCACTTGCCGCGATCATGGCAGGTAGGCAAGACAAACTTTTCCTGGGAAACCTGGACGCCAAACGTGACTGGGGCTACGCGCCAGAGTTCGTGGAGGCCATGCACATGCTGCTGCAGCAAGACCAGCCGGATGATTACGTAATCGGAACGGGTGAGTCGCACTCCGTGAGAGACTTCCTTGATGAGGCTTTTGGTTACGCGGACATGGATTGGACCAAATACGTGGAAATCGACCCGCGCTACTTCCGCCCGACCGAAGTGGATTACTTGCTTGCCAATCCAACCAAAGCCAAGGAGAAAATTGGCTGGTCGCCAAAGGTCAAATTCCACGAACTCGTGCGGATCATGGTGGACGCGGATCTTGAATTGATGGGTCTGCCGCATCCCGGTGAAGGAAAGCAGATCATTAATGAACGTTTTGAAGGCTGGCACCGCTGGGAAGATCAGGTTAAAACGATGGATAAATGATCCATCGACAACAAAATATGTTAGAATAAACGCACGGAGTAGTAACCCCGACCTGCGCTGACAGAGAAAGGCAGACGTGTTGAGAATGCCTGCAGAAAGCATAGGGGCGAAGTCGCCGCGAGAGATCGGCTGAAGAAACCTGAAAAGGGATTAGACCAGCCCGGGAGAGCCCGTTAGCGCTCAACCCAAGCGCGATCCAATCGGATCGAATTGAGGTGGTACCACGGAAGAACACTTTCGTCCTCAAAGGGCGAAAGTTTTTATTTAAGCATTGAGAGGTGTTGCATGACTGAACTGCCGAAGACGTATGACTTTAGGGATTATGAAGAAAAAATCTACCAGGAATGGGAAGATAAAGGCTATTTTAAGCCGACGAACGACCCTAACCTGCCGGGGCATGATCCGAGCATCAAACCATTTGTGGTAGTTATTCCACCTCCGAATGTTACTGGTGCTTTGCACGTGGGTCATCCCTTGTTTGTGGCGACGGAAGATATCATGATCCGCTACCACCGTATGAAGGGTGAGCCAACATTATGGGTTCCTGGGACCGACCACGCTGGCATCGCAACACAGTTGCAGGTGGAAAACCTGCTGCGCAAGGAAGGTACCTCGCGTGAAGCCGTGGGACGTGAAGCATTCGAAGCCCGCGTTTGGCAGTGGAAAGAAAAGTATGGCGGTGAGATCGTCAACCAGCTCAGACGGTTGGGGGCATCCTGCGATTGGGATCGGGAGCGCTTTACGTTGGACGAAGGTCTATCCCGTGCTGTAAGAGAAGCCTTCGTGCGGTTGTACGAAAAAGGGTTGATCTACCAAGGTCCGCGCATGATCAACTGGTCGCCTGGTCTGCAGACAGCGGTCTCTGATTTGGAAGTGGAATATTCCGAGGAACAAGGCAAGCTCTATCACTTCAAGTACATGCTGGCAGATGGCAGCGGAGATTACATCCCTGTGGCGACCACCCGCCCGGAAACTATTCCGGGTGATACCGCCGTGGCGGTGCATCCGGACGATGAACGCTACGCGAGCTTTGTCGGAAAAAAGGTGATCGTCCCGATCCTGGGTAGGGAAATCCCGGTGGTGGCTGACGAGTACGTGACCAAGGAATTTGGCACCGGCGCGCTCAAGATCACACCCGGGCACGACCCGCACGATTATGAGATCGGGCAGCGCCACAACCTGGCTTTGATCAACATCATGAACAAGAATGCCACCCTCAACGAAAATGCCGGCAAGTATGCGGGTATGGAGCGCTTCAAAGCCCGCAAGGCGATTTGGGAAGATATGACCGAAGCAGGTTTGCTAATCAAGGAAGAGCCTTACCTGATGAATGTGCCCCGGTCACAAAGGGGTGGAGAGATCGTGGAACCCCTGATCTCCACCCAGTGGTTTGTGAACATGGACAGCCTGGCAGAAATGGCAGCAGAATCGGTACGCAAAGGCGAAATCACCTTTGTGCCGGATCGTTTCACAAAAGTGTTCCTGAGCTGGATGGATAACATCCAGGACTGGTGCATCAGCCGGCAGTTGTGGTGGGGGCACCGCATCCCGGTCTGGTATTGCCAGGACTGCCGCGAAGTGATCGTGGCGCGGGAGGATCCCACTGAGTGTCCGAAATGCGCTTCGCACAACCTGAAGCAGGATCCGGACGTGTTGGATACCTGGTTCTCGTCAGGTCTTTGGCCTTTCTCGGTCTTTGGCTGGCCGGACGCGACGCTGGATTTCAATTACTTCTACCCAACCAGCGTGATGGAGACTGGTTACGACATCATTTTCTTCTGGGTGGCGCGTATGGTGATGGACGGGCTGTTCTTCACCGGTAAGGCACCTTTTCACACGGTTTACTTGCACGGAATGGTCCGCGATGATAAGGGTCAGAAGATGAGCAAGACCAAAAACAACGTCATCGACCCCCTGGTGCTGATGAACGAATATGGTACAGATGCGCTGCGGTTTTCGCTGGTGGTTGGATCCAGCGCCGGGAATGACCAGAATGTAGGCGCGAAGAAGGTCGAGGGGAATCGGAACTTTGCCAATAAAGTTTGGAATATCGGGCGATTTGTGATCAACGCGGTCAATAAGGTTGAGGAACCCATCAAGGCTGAACCGCAATGGACCCTTGCTGATTCTTGGATCTGGGCACGCACCAGGCAGACCGTCAACAGTGTCAATAACCTGTTTGAGACCTATCAGTTTGGTGAAGCTGGCCGGCAGGTGTATGAATTCCTGTGGAACGACTTCGCTGACTGGTACCTGGAAGCTTCGAAGAGGCAGTTGGCAGAAGGCGGCGACCGGGCTGCTTATACCGCGATTATCCTGGCAGATGTACTCGGATTGATGCTGCGCCTGCTGCATCCCTTTACACCCTTTGTGACAGAAGCCTTGTATGGCTATCTAAAAGAGGCGTGCGAGACAAATAGGTACATCTACAATCCTGAACGGGATTGGGAGGAACACCTGATCGTAGCCCGCTGGCCGGAGCGCATGCCGCATGAGGATTGGGAAGACCCCGCGGTGAAGGACTTTGAATTGGTCCAGGAAATGGTGCGCAATATCCGAAACCTTCGCTCTGAGTTCAAAATTGAACCGAACAAAAGCGTTGACGGCATCCTGGCGAGTGAGAGCAGAGTCGACTTCCTGCAGAATAACCGGAATTTACTGATTGATTTAGCTGGTCTGAACGAGGAAGAGCTCAAAATTTTGGTAAGCAAGCCTGACACTGAGCGTTTGACTGTGGTCGTTATTGAGGATATCGAGATTTATCTTGACCTGAGCGCGAGCGAGGAAACTCAACTTGACCGAGAGCGGCTTGAGCGAGAGCTTGCCGAAGCGGAAAGCCAGATAGGACGCCTTGAAAAACTGCTTTTCTCACCTTTCGCCCAGAAAGCGCCAGAGAAAGTGGTGCAGGCTGAGAGGGAAAAGCTTGAGGGATACCTCAGTACTGCGCAGAAGCTACGCCAACGTCTTGGATAAACACAAGGGTAAGTTGAAACCCCAACATTGTCGGGGTTTCAGCTTACATTTCAGAAATTTTGAAATTTCAGGTCATTGACTACAAAGTTGCCTGTTTTGATCAGATTGGGCGAAAAATAAAACCATTTTTCAGTTTTCTCTGCCAGAAGAAGCACATCACAGGGCGATTAAGTTCGTGACATTTCTTACCACTTCTCATGGTGAAAAGCATTAAATCGTTTTTTCCGATTGAGTTTAGTGGGTTTGTTTCGCCAGATAAATTTTTCATGAGCAGTTCTTGTAAAAGATATTTATCGATTGACAATCGATTATAAATTTCCTATACTGTTGATAGTTACAATCTTCTAATAACAAATGCATTTTCGAAAAATCAAGTGCAGCTCTCCGACTTTGAAACTAGTTATGAAGGGAGGTCTTTTTCACATGTAATTGACATGTTCAGGGGGTATAGAAACGGTATCGAATTGTTAGTAGAAAAGAGAGTGTTTCATGTATCAAGACATAGGACTAAAAAAAGTAACCCTATTGATGACTGTCTTTGTGGTTTTGTTTTCTTTGATGAGACAATCACCAAGCCGGGTGGTTTCACAAGATATTCCTGAAACAGATAGCGTGATGCGCCTACCGGATGGCACGGTGGATTGTGCCGCTTATCAGAATTCCACTCAATCCGAACCTTATGAGGTAGCTTACGCCTGTCGTGAAAGCCTGCCAGAAATTTCGACTTCGAGTATTCTTGCGCCAACCGATCTTGGATACGCACAGGATCTTCGCAACGATAATTTTGTATCATTCAACCTGAATAACTTTAGTGGGCAGACAGTAATTGGCACAAATGACCTTACATATTATGGTTTGGATTTTGATCCTACAGCTGAAATCCTGTGGGCACTAAACGATACAACAGATCAACTTGGCACGATAAATCTGACAAGCGGTGCTTTTACGGGAGTGGTAGCCTGCCCGCCTGGTGGAGTAGCGACAAGTTGGACCGGACTTGCCATTGACCCGTTCTTAGGCATTTTTTACGCATCCACTCCGTCCGACCTTTACACTATCGATCCAACGACCGGTGTTGCGACCCTAATTGGACCTTTTGGAACTACTTTAATGATTGAAATTGCCATAAACATGAATGGCGCCATGTATGGCCATGATATTGGCACAGATTCCATTTATTCCATCAATAAATCTACTGGGACAGCAAGCTTAATTGGCGCAACTGGGTACAACGCTAATTTTGCCCAGGGAATGGATTTTGATAATCAGGACGGAACGCTTTATATCTTCCTGTACATTGGATCTGGAGCTAACGTTTTCGGCACAGTAAACTTGAGTACTGGTGCTGTCACGCCATTAGCGACAAGTTCGCCCCAGGGTGAATTTGAGGGTGCTGTAAAGACAGCAGGGATGGTTCCGGAAAAAGTATTTTTACCTTTAATCAAGAGCAGACCATTTGAAATGCCTGACACACCAGTGTTGGAACAGATCAACAATAACGGTTCTGGAGGATTTACCGTGACTTGGAGCGGATCACCAGACGCAACCACCTATACACTGCAAGAAGATGACAATTCCAGTTTTATCAGCCCAACAGCAGCTTATTCTGGAGAAAACACGACCGTAAGCTTGAACCGGAGCCTGGGAACTTATTACTATCGTGTCAATGCGTCTAATCCCGAATTCACAAGCCCGTGGAGTAATGTTGTATCTGTGGTAGTCACGATTGAATCACCTTCCGTTGGTCAATGGTCTGGATCTGTTAGCGGGGGAAACACAATCGTTATGGAGGTCATCGCTAACGGAACCATGATAGATTCTCTGGCAATCAACGTTAATTGGAGTGGGGCATGCGGCGTTTCAGCTACCATAAACTATTACTATGATATCTCGATAAACAGTGCGGGTCATTTCTACAAAACTCACGCAACTGGATCTACTATTGGAGGTGATTTCACTTCCTCAACTGCGGCAGATGGAACATTTTACGCAGCTTTAGATACTGGTTCTTGTACAGCTTCAAGAAGCGGCACCTGGACCGCAACTTACGTTCCTTAAGCAAGCATTCCAATAGTATTTAAGATGAAAAGGTCACTTTTTTTAGTGACCTTTTCGTTTCAAACCAACATTAAATTTGCGGAGACCTTTTGGTACTAAGAATTGGATTGAATAAGATGTTAATTTGGATCGATTCTCCGTTTTTCCAGTGAAATGATGCGTTTTAGGATTGCGACGGAAACAGCGTAAGTCGACTCCATGCCAAAGTACGAGAGACCGCCAGCGCCGAGGTTCTTGCCCTTGGAATAGGGAGTGTCGGATACGTAGTGCAGTATTCCCAAGTCGAAAGGTAAGCCGTACATATTTACAATCTCATCAACAGGGTGGCGTTGCGGGCGGTAAAGTTCAAAAATTGCGGAAAGGTACGGTCCGGCTTCCATTTCGACATCGGTGTAACCTTCACGGTAGACGACATCAAGCACATTTCGGTTCTGCAGGAAGGTACCCATGACCGACACAGCTTTCTGGTTGTCGAGGACGGTGCCAAAATTCAGATGTGGAGCGATGTCCGCAGCAGTGAAGCTGTTGTTGAACAGGTATGTATTGCGCGAGTGTTCATCATAGACCACGTTTGGCAGCACCACATCGCCGCGTACTCCATTCAGGCTGGCAGCTTTACCCATGATGTAGATTCCAAGGATCTTGCAGCTGTTTTCTGCGATTTTTGAGAGCAGATTATAGGCGGCAAAGCCAAGAGGGTAATCAATATTCAGGATAATCGCGTCACTTTCCTGCAGGAAGGCGAGATTGGAGGTTTCGCCGGCTGGAACCAGGCGCGGATCTATCGTGGTGGGGTTGAGTTTGTAAAGCTCAATCACGCTGGCATCCACGTCAAAACTGTGAGCGCTACTAAGGCGCGTGATGCCACGTTCGACCTCAAAGGCAATCTGCTCAGCTGCCAAAGAACTCTCAGGGTGGGCGGAAAGGTAGCTGCGCATGGCATAGTAGAAGAAATTCTCCTGGCTGGCATTGTTTACATCGTGCTGCATTTCTTCCCATTCAGCCCGCAGAGCGGGCTCATCTTCCTCAATGAACTTCAGCAGTTCCGAACGTTTGGTCAATGAGAAGCCGGAGAGTAAGTTGGGAAGGCTGTGAGTGTTGGATGAAATAAAGTAAATTGGGCGCCTGGTTACTGCTGGAACCTTAGTCTCGATGTTGGTCCACCAACTTTGTGTGGCTTTGCGATAGTCGTTGAGAGAGCCGCTCACGAGTTGAACCGTCAGATCACTTGTTTCTGACGCGACTTTTGAGAGGTATAAGTAGAAGTTGTCTCCCAGAACGGTATAAAGACGTGCAAGCTCCTCCTCTTTGATCTGCAAGTGCCTGGCGAGTTTCTGGAAGCCTGAAGTATTTGCGGGTGTGGCTGCTTCCAGCAGACCCTCTGGCAAAGTGTTCAACAAGAAGTGGAGTTTGTTCCATTCGATCTGTAATGCGGTCAGTGCAGGCACAACATCGTCAATATCAGAGCGGGAAGCGATATAGCAAGCCAGAGTCTGACCCCCGTCGTAAAAGCAGCGCCGGCGGCGAGCTTTTGCGCTAACATCCTGCCAGGATTCCACATCAGCGAAGCCATAACTGGCGAAGTTTTCGGCGGATTGACCCAAAACAACCTTCTTTACATGGAAAATGATCTCTGGCAGGCGCAGCAAGGCATAAAGAAGGGCGGATATGTCCGGGGAATCCTCGCGTGATTTGGTATGCAGGGAAGAATTCATGCCTGCATGCACCTCCTCAAGGGTACGGATATGAACCTCGTTTGAAGAACGCAGCAAAGAATAGATTGTGCGAAGGTAGAGGTCAATTTCATCAGAAGATCGGATAGGAACAGTTCTTTCCATAGTTCACTTGCCTTTTTGTTAAAAACGATTTATAGAAATTCTATCATGTGATACTTCCTTGCAACCTCCCTTATAATACACATATCAAATTGCTGCTGAACCAGATGCTGGAAGGGAAATTGTATGCTCTACCTTGTTGCTACGCCGATTGGAAATTTGGGAGACATCACCTACCGTGCGGTTGAGGTCCTCAAGAATGTGGACCTGATTGCCTCGGAGGACAGCCGGAAATCAAGCATTCTGTTGAATCACTACAGCATCAGCAAACCCCAAACTGCGCTGAATAACTTCAATGAGCGGAAAGTTGTCCCAAAATTGATCGAGCGGCTTGAAAGGGGTGAAACCATTGCCCTGATCACCAGCGCGGGCACGCCCGGGATTTCTGATCCCGGTTACCTTTTGGTGCATGCAGCTCTGGAAGCAGGATTACAAGTGGAAGTGATCCCAGGACCCTCAGCAGTCATTACAGCCCTTACTCTGGCGGATCTGCCTCTGCATAGCTTCACTTTCAAGGGCTTCCCACCAAACAAGGAAGGACCGCGTAAGCGGTTTATTGCGATGGAGACCCAAAATCCACACACGCTGGTGTTCTACGAAAGCCCATACCGCCTGGTCGCTTTTCTCAAGAATGCTTTGGAAGTCCTGGGCGACAGGCGGGCTGTGGTGGCAAATGATCTGACCAAGAAGTTTGAACGAGTATCGAGGGGCAACCTTTCTGAGATCATCCCATTAATCGAGAACTCGCCCATCAAGGGTGAGTTTGTGATCTGTATTGCCGGCTATGAGGAGCAGAAAGCTAAAAACCAATCGGACTGAGATCCGACAGATCCGAGTAAATCTCAACACCCTCAACCTGCTTGAGTTTGTTGACGATCTTGTAGGTGGCAGGGGTGAAAAGAATCTCTATCAGAACCTTGAAGATGTAATTGGTCAGGGTGAGCGACCAAAAAAGTTCTGGCGGAAAAACCTTGGTGAGAGTAGCAACAGCCACAAAAATGAGGCTGTCAACGAATTCGCCAATGATGGTGCTGGAGATGGTGCGAGCCCAGAGGTGTTTGCCCTTGGTGATCGATTTCATCAGTGCCATCACGACGGCATTTGAAAAGCTGCCGAAGAGGTAGCCCAAGATACTGGAGAGGACGATCCCACCAAAACTGACACCGCCCAGAATGGAATCAAAAGCGGATTGTCCAACGTTTTGCTGCCAGGTGGCTTCACCGGGAAGCACACGGATCAACAGGAACATCAGGAAACTGAAAACCAGGGCACCAAAACCCAACCAAATCACCCGCCTGGAGCGGGAATAGCCATAAACTTCAGTCAGCACATCCCCAAAAATGTAAGCAAAGGGAAAAAACACCGTTCCGGCGTCAAACGCCATGCGGATCTTGCCAAGCGAAAAACCCCAGTCGATAATTTTGGCTGAGGACGCAAAATTGGAAAGAATCAAAATCACCGCAAAACTGACTGTTACGATATCCAGATATTTAAAATTATGCCGTTGTTCTTTTTGTTCCAAGATCATTCTCCAAAAGGGTTACCACAACGGGTTATACTACAAAATGACAATTATCGACGTGTTGTTAGAATTATCGCACGAAACGGAGGTCCGATGAGCCTGGTATTGGGTCTGGATGTAGGGGGGAGCACCACCAAGGTGGTGGGATTCGAAGATGGCAAGATGCTGGAAAGCGTCATTGTGAAAGCCAGTGATCCGCTTGCCTCAGCGTATGCCGGGCTTGGAAGATTCCTGGAAGCATCTGGAGCAAAGCTGTCAAACATTGAGAGAATTATGGCTACAGGAGTTGGAGCTTCTTACCTTAGTGGTGACTTGCTTGATAGAAAGACTGTTTTGGTGGACGAATTTATGTCTATAGGTCTAGGTGGGATTTACCTGGCGAGTGTTCAAGAATCCGTTGTGGTAAGCATGGGAACGGGGACTTCTCTGGTTGAAGCCAGAGGATCGGATGTGCGGCACATCATTGGTTCGGGTGTGGGTGGGGGTACTCTGCTGGGATTGGCTGACCGATTGATCAACGTTACGGATTTTGAGACTATCAATCAACTTTCCCAGCAAGGCACGCTCGAAAAGATTGACTTGACAGTTGGAGACCTTACTCAAAAGAACATCCCGGGTTTAACCCCCAGTACAACGGCATCCAATTTCGGAAAGCTGGCAGTACTGAGTGAACCAGAGGACATTGCCGCTGGGATCGTGAACCTCGTTTTTCAATCGGTTGGCACGGCGGCAGTGCTTACGGCAAGATTGTGCCATCTAAAAACGATTGTGATGACTGGCAACCTAACGCGCATGAGTCTTGGCAGGCAAATCCTGGAAGCTTTTTCCCAGTTGTACGGTGTCAATTTTCTGATCCCGGAGTGGGCGGAGTTCGCCACAGCAGCGGGGGCTGCCTTGCAGGGCTAAAAATAGACAGTTTTTGAAAATACGCTAAAATAGGAATATGCAACATTTCTTCATAAATCCAGAATCAATCCAGGATGGGGTGGTGACATTCCCCGAAGATATTTCACGCCAGATCAAGAACGTTCTGCGTCTTAAACTCAAGACGGATGCTGTAATCGTGCTGGATAATTCGGGTTGGGAGTATTTGGTGCAGCTCACTGGAGCCAAGGGGCAAACCGTGATTGGTGAAATCACTGGCAAACAGATTGGCAGACCGGAGCCGCAAGTGGGGTTGCGCTTGTGCTACAGCCTTACCCGCCGTGAGAAGATGGAGACGATCCTGCAAAAGGCAACCGAAATTGGGGTGACCAGTTTTCAACCGTATATCTCCTCCCGCAGCCTGGTTCAAGATGGCCGTCAAAACAGCGCCCGCCAGGAACGATTAAACGCGATCATGCGCGAAGCCGCGGAGCAATCCATGCGATCGAAATTGCCTGTTTTGACGCCTGTTCTGACGTATGAAGAAATGCTTGCAGCCGCAAAAGATTGCGCGGTAAAACTTGTTGCCTGGGAGAGCACCGCGATTGTGAGCCAGGTTTGCCCGGAGATGTTGAGAGTTGCTGAGAATGGAAAACCTGAGATCGCCTTGTTGATTGGTCCTGAAGGCGGCTTTAGTTCGGACGAAGTCAAGTTAGCCGAAAAGTATGGCTTTCAACAGATCTCCCTGGGCACGAACATTTTGCGCATGGAAACAGCTTGCATCGCCGGCTGCGCCATCATCCGCCATCTTTGCCGGTAGTCTAGAATTACATTAGCAAGTTTCGGTTAGGTAAGAGGTTTCTCAACCGATTGGCTGAGAGTTTTCCTGCACCCAAATTTCTTCCCAATTCATCCCGTATTATTGCTACCTTACCCATTTTCAACCCCTGAAAGTCGAGGTTTCGTAAATCTTGCCCGGAAAGCCACTGCGCAACTTTGTCCGATGGCATCGTCCAGATATTTGTGTTAAAGAGGTCCCCGAACCGGTTTATCAGGTCGACCGAAAGCGACAGTTCGCCATGGAAAACCTTACCAAAGGGCATGCCAAGACTGTGGAAAGGCAGGGTTTGGAAGTTGTTAATATAAGCCTTGGGTATCAAGTGCAGGCTGTCACCCCGTTGATGCAGAATGAGTCCGCTCTGTGTGAGTTGCTCAATCAAGTTAACGCCGTAAAGATCCTCAATTTGGGTGGCGAACACAGCCAATTGTTTTTGGGGGACTTCAACAAAGCCAGTCGCGGAAAAGGGACGGGCAGGCGCTTGAGAGAGGCCTGGCGAGAAGTCCGCCACTTTAGTCAACCGGACCGCAAAGAATCCATTGGTTTCAAAAATGTGCGGCCAAACCCTCCAGCTGTTTTCAAGAGTCGGGTGGAAAGTCTGATCCTGGAAGGTTTTTAGTCCTGGTGTTTGTGTGTTGCCGTGGGGAAAACTATCGATTTGAAAGGAATTTGGGGCGAGATCCAGCAGGGCATTCACGACTGCTTCATCTTCTTCAGGCGCGAGTGTGCAGGTGGAGTAGACCAATTCCCCGCCGGGTTTTAAAGCTTTAGCGGCAGAAATCAGCAACGCTAATTGTCTTTGGGCAAGGCGGCCGCGTTCATCGGCAGTGATCGGTCGAGGAGGATGCGAAGCAGACACACGCAGGCTCTCCATGCTGCAAGGGGCATCCAGCAGGATGCGATCGAAAGTTTGGGGAAACCAGTCCCCAAAACGTTCGCCTGCAAAGTTGGTGATGGTGTGATTAGCTGAACCCCATATCTGTAAGACGGTGCGCAAAGCGGAAAGACGTGAGGTTGATGAATCATTGGCTATCACGAAGTCCTGGTCCAGGTTGTGATCGATCAATTGGGTCGTCTTGCCGCCTGGTGAGGCAGCCATGTCCAATGCCAGTTTCGGTGTCCTTGAAGTTGAGAAAAGCGAAACCGGCAAAATGGATGCGGCATCCTGGACGTAGTAATATCCAAGGCGGTGCTCGAGCGTCTGACCAGGAGGGGTTTGGCTGGTGAGGACCTGCCTGGCGGTTGTTGAGAAGGGAATGGGTGAAGTTTGCCACTCGTATCGATCTGCCCAGGTTTCGAGATCTTGATCAGGATCGACAGATTTAAGCAGGTTGACACGCACCGCGGATGGCGCGGATGTCACAGCGGCAGTAAGCAGCTGCTTATAATCAGCTGGCGAGAGATAGGGGCGATAGCGCTCAATCGCTGACTCAATTTCGGGCGGGAGGAGGATTTTGGGTTCAGTCATGTTTCTGGATAAAGAATAGGAGCTCATCGCCCATATTGTCGGTGACGAGTTGCCAGGGTTGACCTTCGATTGACTTTTTTATCAGTTTCGTATGATACGTTTCAAGCGAATGGTGCCCTGCCAGGTCGCGGCTTGGAAGGCTGACCACCAGCCATTTGACGTTCAGCCCCTCGAATAGCTCGCGGTTACTGCCAGGACGGCGCTTCTCGAGGCGGTGCGCTTCCTTGAAAAAGAAGGCACAATCGGCTTGTTGATCAGGGATGTTTGTAAGGATGTCCTGGTGGATTGCCTGGGCTTGTGGATAAAAAAACTCAAAGAAGGTCTGTAGAAAATCGAGACGAGGTTGGTGAATATCGTAAGCAAAAAAGCTGGAAGTTGGAGGTAAGTTCATCCAGGGTAGTCCGAGTGGATCCAAAGCGCAGGCGAGATCCAGAATGGACCTCGGAGTGCCAATCACCGAAAAGATTTTTTGGTAGAAATTTTCGAGATAGGGCAGGCGTTCCCGGCTGGAGGCATGTCGGCGCATGCTATCCAAACACCAGGCTTTTACGTTTTCCTGCGATTGATCTTGAGCAAATAGCTCTGGAATGCCCGCAGTTACAGCAGGATAGTTGATATCTTCAAGGTATGGGGCCATGACGTTATGGAGCGATTTGCGGAAGTTAGCTTCGAGCTCCTTGCGGGAACTGCTGTGCTGGCTTTCGTAGGCGAGAATGTCCTGCAAGGTGGTGAGGGGGATATGGAGGTCGCGATACTTTCGGGAGGTTTCCACTGCCTGGATGAGGGAATCGAGAAAAGCCTGTTCGAAAATCATTTTGTTACCAGGTAAGCGATTTCGTTGGGAAAGCGAAATTCCTGGATTTTCCAGTCACGTCCAGAAACCAGGTCATCGAATTGTGAGCGATAGGTTTCTTCCATTCCCTTTTTGCGACCACCCAGGCTGCGAAGGGGGTAAGTGACCAGGATGTGTTCAGCATTGAGGTTTTCAAGGATCTTTCGCGACAGTCCGTGTTCGATTTGCTCCATCAAAGGGAGCGTCTTCATCAGGAGAGCGAGCTGCACAGGTTGGCTGGGGATGAAATGGGACAAGTCCAGGATTGACGCGTTGCCATTGATGCCAAACAACTCAAAATAATGCCACAGAAAATGAACCAACGGACTGACCACGTCACTGGCAAAGTAGGTGAAATCTTCAGCAAGGGGCATCCAGGGGATGGAAAGGGGATTCAATCCGCAAGCAAGGTCCATCACGGATTTGATCGGAGCGACGGAAGCAAGTGTCGTCTTGAAAAAGGTTGGCAAAACATCAATGCGCTCATAGGTGGAAGCGTGCAATCGCATCATTTGTAGACTTGTGGATTCCAATCCTTCAAGATTTTTTGGGTCTAAGCATTTGAATTTATCGAGCCAATGCGCATAGTCTATTTTAGGCGCAAGGTACGCACCTGTAAGTTGATGCAGGCGAGTGCGTGCGGACTGGATGATTGCCTGCTGGCTCTTATACTTTTTGGCTTCTTCTGCGGTGACCCGCGCGACAAGCGTGCCAGCCAATTGGGCATACTTGGCTGATCGACTAACCTGATCGATCAACTCCTGATCGGTTTCTTTTTCAGGCATTTGGGTCTTTCAACCTTTCGATCAGGCGGGTCATAAAACGCAAATTGTGCTTGGTGGCAAGGCGCATGTAAGATGTGTCACGCATGCGATAGAGGTGGAAAAGATAGCCCATGGAGTAATCGCGGCAACATTCGCAATCACAATCGGGTGAAATTGGACCTGCGTCGCGGAAGTTGTCTTCCGTGTTGATATAACGGAATTTTAGCCAGCTTCCATCCGGTGTGAGAGCAGCATTGGCTTTGGACCAGGTGTAGAGGCGTCCATGCCGGGCGTCGCGCGTGGGCAGGGCACAGTCGAACATCTCGTATCCCAGTCTGAAACTGGTAACAATCCCGGCTGGATGACCGATACCGAGGGCATGGATGGGAAATTCGCGCGGAATGAGTGAGCGCGTGTATTCCAGAATATCCGTGATCAGATTGGACTCTTCGTCCAGCGGCCAGCCGCCAAAACCAAAGCCGTCGAAGCCAATCTCAAGCAAGCCTTCTGCACAGCGGCGGCGCAGGTCCAGTTCAGCGCCACCCTGGATGACCGCAAAAAGCAGCGGGCGGTTTTCGTCGGACCATTTTCTGGATTTGAGCTGCGCCAGGTAGCTTGCTTTGGCTCTGGCAGCCCAGGCGAGCGTGCGGCTGACGGAGGCCTCTTGTTCTGCCCGGCTGGCACTTAAATGGGTGCAATCGTCCAGGCAGACGAGGATGTCTGAGCCGTAGCCCATTTGAAGCTGGATACTTTTTTCTGGAGTCAGCAGCAGTTTTCTGGAAGAGCCTTCCGGATAAAACACGATTCCTTTTTCGGTCAGACTGCCAAATTTCGCATTTTGGCGAATGAGTGAGTAGGCCTGAAATCCGCCTGAGTCGGTCATGATCAGACCGTTCCAGGCTGCCATTTCGTGTAAACCTCCCAGCGTCGAGATGAGCGAGGAACCCGGTTTTTGCATCAGATGAAAGGCATTCATCATCAGGATCGGCAAACCGACCTCACGCAGGTCAGCGGAAGTCAGGCTGCGCACGTAGCCGTAGGTCGCATCCGGCATAAAAACCGGTAATTCCAGCGACTTTCCGCGCACTGTGAGTAATCTTTCTGAGTTCAAAACCGTCTCCGTTGCGGTCGATCGAGGATCAGGATAAATTCCGCTTTTCTGGCCTGCACCTGGGCAGCGACATCCTGGACAGTCCCAAGGTAGGTCGCTTCAGAGGGCAGGGTGAGATCGAGAGCCAAAAAAATTTGCTGCTGACGCCCAAAGATTTTGCTCACTTCATCCAGTAGCTTTGCTAAGCGATAGGGTGTGTCCATCAGGATGATGGGATTGTCAGAGAGTTTATATTTCTGCAGGACAGCTGAACGCTGCTCGGTCTTGGGAGGCAGGAACCCGAGGAAGGTAAAGTTTTCCATGTCGAACGGGCAGAGGGAAAGCGCAGCCATGAGAGATGAGGCACCCGGGACGGGCACAACCTGGATGCGCATCTCAGACATCAACTTGAGGAGCTGTTTGCCGGGGTCAGAAAACACCGGCGTGCCGCAATCAGAAATCAGGGCCATATTTTTACCATTCATCAGATCGATCAGGACCTGTTGGATCATATCGCCTTCGTTGTGTTCATTGAGCTCAATTAATGGCTTCCCGGTTATTTCCAGCTGCTTCAACAAGCGCGAGCCGTCCTTGCGTTCTTCGCAGATCACAGCATCCACAGTTTTTAGAGTTTCAATTGCCCTCAGGGTGATATCCTGCGGGTTGCCGATTGGGGTGGCGACGATGAACAATTTTCCGAATTGATTAGGATCTGTCATTTTTTCTTTCCATTCTAAGATTATAAAGCATTGGATATGCCCGATGAGAAGTACCTTCTGTGTGAATTTTATTTTTTTTCACTCATTTTCAAGTTCTTGGTTGATGATTTGGCTTATTCGAGTTGTGGCATAATTGGGTGGATTAACCTGGAGTGATATGAAAAAACTGAGCAAATTATCAAAAGTATCTTTGTTACTCGCGGTCCTGTTTGGGATCGATAAGATCCTGGGCGTCGCCCGCCAGATGATCATCTCGCGGCAGTTCGGGCTTTCTGCTGAGCTGGACGTGTTCAATGCCGCGAACAACCTGCCGGATATGCTTTTTATGCTCATTTCGGGTGGTGCTTTGGCGATTGCTTTCATCCCGGTGTTGACCGAAGTGCTTACCAAAGAAGGTCGCAGTAAAGCCTGGGACCTCTTCTCGAACATTCTAAATATTGCTTTCGTGCTAACCGCCCTGGCGGCAATAGTCATTGCGATTTTTGCCCGCCCGCTGGTAACCAATCAACTTGGCATTGCGCCTGGCTTCACAGAAGCACAAACCATCGTTACGATCCGACTATTGCGGTTGAATCTGATTTCGACGCTGATTTTCTCGTTGAGCGGTCTGGCGATGGCAGGATTACAGGCTAATCAGCATTTTCTGTTGCCGGCTTTGGCTCCGATTTTGTACGATCTGGGGCAGATATTTGGAGCCTTGGTGCTGGCACCAACAGAACCTCTGAAACTTGGTCCAGTCAGTCTTCCGGCTATGGGTTTTGGCGTGGATGGGTTGGTTTATGGCGTGATCATTGGCGCACTGCTGCATTTGCTGATCCAGGTTCCGGGGCTGATTAAGTACCATTTTCGCTGGCGTCCGCGCGTGGATTTCAAGGACCCCAATACCCGCAAAGTTTTGCGTCTGATGGGTCCGCGATTGCTAAGCATGCTGTTCATCCAGTTAATTTTCCTGGCACAGGATAATTTTGGGTCAAGGCTGCCTGAAGGTTCAGTTTCAGCTTTGACTTACGGTTGGTGGATCATGCAGGTACCGCAAACCTTGATTGGTACTTCGATTGCTACAGCCATTTTGCCGACACTTTCAGAAATGTTCAGTAATCAGCAATTTGATGCCATAAAACTTAAAATCGAGAGAGCAGCGCGGGTGATGCTGACTTTAACCGTGCCGATTGCCATCATTGCCGGCATGGTCTTGCTGCCGCTGATCCGCAGCTTCCTTGGATTGGAAGAATCTGCCACCATGCGGGTTGTGAATGTTAGCCAGGTTTTCCTGCTGGGAATTGTTGGACACTCCCTTGTGGAATTATTTGTCCGCTCCTTTTACTCGCTGCAGAAGCCTCGTGTGCCATTGTTGGGGTCCGCATTTACCCTTGTGGTTTTTGTTATCTTGGGGATTGTGCTCTCGCCAGCCCTCGAGGCGTTTGGCATCGCTTCTGCAAACACTATCGCTTATTCACTCCAAGCAATCCTGTTGCTGGTGCTGTTAAATAAGGCAGTGACCAGTCCATTTCGCCTGGGCGGATCCTTGCTGAAGAGCTTATTAGCTGCAGGTGTTGGGGGAGCAGCAGCCTATGCTGTGATCAGTTGGGCTCCTCGTCTTGCGGGAACACTGATTGGAGCCGTTGCGGCATTTGGAGTCGGAGTGATCCTGGCAGCTCTTGTTCTGCGAAAGGATCTGCGGGAGATTGCAGAACTTTAAGAAAAGGTATAATCTGGACTTATGGACAACGATTCATTAGAAGAAAAATCTCTCTCTGAAGAGAGTCTGGTTGACAATCTGCCAGAGACTGAGATCATTGAGAACGAAGCTGCCAATCTGGAAGTTGATCTGGACACCCAGCAACCTGTAACTTTTGAAGGAAAACCACACAAGAAACGACGCAGCAAGTGGATCTGGCTGGGCGTTTTGGTGTTTGTTCTTTTCATAGCAGCGGGAGTGTTTTTTGGCTACCGCAATGGGGTGCAGCGGCGATTAGCGAATGAAAAATCCATCCTTATGGAGCAAATTTCGCTGCAATTGGAATGGACTTACAAGGATATCGATGCCGGGCGCTACGAAAACGCCAAGGCACGCCTCGAATATATCAATGAAAAATATCCTGAATTCCCTGGAGTTAATGACCTGATGGCTCAGGTCGTTGCTAAGATAAACGAGCCCACTCCAACCCCAACCCAGGTCGTGATCGCAACCGTCGAACCCGAAATAACCGCAACACCGGATTTGCGTGGCGCAGAAGACAAATTTGCTGAGCTCAACCAACACATCATTAACGAAGAATGGGATCTGGCTGTGCAAACCGTGCAGTCACTCAAAGAAAGTAACTTCGACTATCGCAGATTAGAGGTTGATGGCTTGTATTTCATTGCTCTGCGTAATCGCGGCATTCAGAGAATTTGGGCTGGCGAACTGGAACAGGGTATGTACGATCTTTCGGTCGCGTCCGAACTTGGGGCGTTGGACTCACAAGCTGCCGGTGCTAAAGGATGGGCAACGACCTATTTGACCGGCGCGAGTTACTGGGATGTCAATTGGCCAGGGGCTGTCGAAATCTTTGGGCAACTCTATGCCCAGAGTCCTTATTTTTCTGACGCAACCGGCATGACAACAGCCGAACGATACCGGGTGGCACTTTATCGACTTGGCGACATCTATGCGGCACAAGGAGATTTCTGCAACGCAAGTTCCTACTACAGCCAATCACTGTCTGTCGGAGATAACCTGGATATCCAGGTCACCGCGACTGCTTACGCAGAAGCTTGTGCTAACCCAACTCCCACTCCAGGACCGCCAGCAGAGGAGCCAACCCCAACCTCTCCGTAGGCACTGGAAATTCTTGTGTCAACAGAGGCGCAAACTCTTAAGAACTAGAAAATGACCTTCAGAAATGGAGGTTATTTTTTTAGCTGCTGACCAATAATGTCGTATTCCGTGGTATTCGTGATGCGGATTGGCACCAAGTCGCCTTCTTCGGCAGTGCCAGTGGCTATGGCTAAGCCATCTATTTCAGGCGCATCGCGGAAAGTGCGCCCAACCAGCAGACGCTCTTCGGGGTTAACACCTTCCACCAGCATATCCAAAGTCTTCCCACGCAGTTTTTTGAGCTTCTCCAGGGATATGCCAGCTTGTAGTTCCATCAGCTCTGCCTTTCGAGCTTCTTTGACCTCTATTGGGATCGGATCGCCAAGGTCGTAGGAGGACGTGTCTATTTCGGGCGAGTAGGTAAAAACTCCCAGGTGGTCAAATTCAGTATCCTGGATGAAATCCCGCAGAATCTCAAAACTCTTGTCACTTTCATTGGGATAACCAACGATCATGGTAGTACGAACAACCAGGTTGGGGATCAGGCGGCGCATTTTGGCGATGGTTTCGGTGACCCAATCTATATTGGAAGGACGAGACATTGCTCTTAGAACTGCAGGATCGGCATGCTGGAGGGGCATATCCAGGTAGGGCAGGAGTTGGTTGTTGCCAGCCATCAAATCGATCAGGCGATCTGTAACCATTCCCGGGTAGGTGTAGAGCAGGCGAACCCACGGCACGTCGGGAACCATTGGAAGTAATTCAGTCAGTAGGCTTGCGAGTGCATCGCTTTCGCCATGGTCAATCCCGAAAGCAGTTACATCCTGAGCGATAAGGTTGATTTCTTTTACTCCTGCACTCTTTAACGATAGAGCATCCCGGATAATCGATTCTTTTGAGCGGCTTACCAGTGGACCCTTGATCAACGGAATGGCGCAAAACGCGCACGTGCGGTGGCAGCCATCCGCAATTTTGAGATAACTGCTTCCTCCCTGGATGATGGTGTTCGAGAGATTTGGGTCCGACAAAAGTTTTGAATAATCCGCCAACGCGTGTCGTTTTGGAAGGCCAGATTTTGAAAGGTCATCAAGGAGCAGTAAAACATCCTGGAGATTCCTGGTGCCTACCAGTCCATCCAACGAAGGGAATTGTTGGTACAACTCCGCATTCAAACGCTGGGAGAGGCAACCACTGGCGATGACATACTGACCTTTTCGGCGATTTTTCAAGGCATCCGCGATGACTTGCTGGGATTCAACCCGGGCATCGTGAATGAAGCCACAGGTGTTGACGATGATGAATTTAGCGTCCTGCATGGAACGAGCATGTTTGTATCCCGCGGTGGTGAGAATCTGGCTGATGACGTTGGAATCAACCAGGTTTTTTGCACAACCGAGATTTACGAGAAAGATGCTGTTATGTTGAATTGGGCTCAAAGGAGTTTTCTCCGATTATGGGGTTGGGGTGGGCTGCAGATCCGGGGAAGTTATCGGAAGTTCCTGGATGCCGTCAACGGTGAAAATGATCCGCACAGCAGTTCCAAGACGGTCGCTCAGAGGTTCAAGCCTGGTCTGATTGTGCATGATTTCCAGCGCGATGATGTTTCCGGTTTCCAGTTCCATCGATTCCTGCGCGGTGAAAGATTGCACCGCTCCGTCCGTCAGCCTGCCTTCAAAAGTGATCTTGCCATCGCTGGAGACCCGCAACCAGACGTTCTGGCGCGCCAACAAGACCACCTCAATAGGCGCATCCGAAACGACTCCTGTGAAGAAAGGCGTCACCGTCGGGAGCGTCATCGAGTCCAGCTCGGAAGTTGGTTCCAAGGCCGTCGGAGTGGGCTCGGTTGGTTCGGAGAGGAGCATTTCAGCCACAGCTGGGAGCGTGCCGGTAGCTTGCGGAATTTGAGTGGCTTCAGACATGCGTGCTATACCCCAGATCAGAAAGCCGAGGATTCCAAGAATTAGAAGTGTGCCGAAGAATAAGTCCAGCGTAAAAAATCGCTTAAAAGTTACCAGGATTGGCGGCAGAACCTTGCCAGGTTTACGCTGGCGGCGTTTGGTGGCGCTGGTTTCGATCCGTCGCTTCTGAAGCGAGTCTGCGTAGCGGATCATGATCGACTCAACATCCAGGTTCAGGAACCTTGCATAAGTCTGTAGCAAGCCCTTGTATTGCATTGGATTGGTCATGGAATTGAGATCCCCGCGTTCGAGAACCTGGATCTGGGCTTTGGGTATGTGGATCTGTTCCTGGATGACATCCCATCCGATGTTCAGGTAGCGTCGCCTGGCGGAGAGCTCACGACCAATTTTTTCAAGGATATTGGTAGATTCAGTCGTTGTCGAACCAACATCTTCAGGTTGGATTTTCGGTTCAGGAGGAATTTCCGCGGTTATCTTTGTTTCAGGCTTTGGTCGAGAAACAGACGGATTTATCGCCCGTGGCTGGGCTTGGTTGGCTGGGATCTGTTGAACAGGTTCCGGGAGAGGAGGTGGTGTGGGGTTGGTTGGAAACTCAGGCTCTTTTTCGTCGACACCCAGATATTGCGCGTAAAGCCTGAGAAATCCTTTGGTTTGGGTGGAGGAACTTAATTCAGAATAAGCGTCGTCTTCGAGGTCTTGCAAGATGGAGAGGCGGATGCGGGTATCGCTGGCTATTTGTTCCAGTGGAATCTTCCGTTCTTCACGGATCTTTTTTAGTTCCGAACCTTTGAAATCTTGCATGCGGTGATTGTAACAAAAAACCGACCTGCTATAGAAGCAGGTCGGTACCCTTGTTCATCAAAAAATTCGTTTATGCTTCAGTGGCATCTTCTTCGACGGAGGTTTCCTCAGCAACAACTTCCTTAACCGGTTCTGGAATGATAACAGGTTCAGGCACGACAGCTTTGCGGACTTCGCCTTCGCGGTGGATGATCACTTTAATCTCGGGAACGAGATCGAGCGTGAGATTCACAGGGATGTCAAATTCACCGAGGTTACGGATGGGTTCCATAACCAACTGGTGCCGGACGATTTCGATGTCTTTAATCTCTTTGATTTTGTCAATGATCATCTGAGCAGAAACTGAACCGTAGAGTTTGCCTGTTTCACCCGCTTTGACGGGGAAGCGAAGTTCAAGACCCTGGAGGAGATCCGCAACACCCTTGAGCTCGTTGTTGAGCACTGCACGGCGTTCGGAAGCTTTTTTGCCGATAGATTCGGCCATTTTGATGGAATTGGGGGTGGCGGGGATGGCAAAACCCTGGGGGATCAGGAAGTTGCGTCCGTAACCATTGGCGACCTTTTTGATATCGCCAGCACGACCTAATTTGTAGACGTCTTTGAGAAGTAATACTTTCATGTTCAAGCCCTTTCCAGCTTAGTCTAGTTATTTTCGGATGAAGGGTACAACACCCGAGCCAAAGAATATTACCACGTTTTCAAATTTTGTGAAGAGGAGAATTTGCGACGATTATTATTGGATTTTTGGTTTGCAAAAGGCGCATTCTGTCAAGGCTAAATAGAAATGTCCTAATGCTGGCTTAATAGAAATGTCCTAATTGATCACAGCAGTAGGCTTGCCATTCAGTTTCTTTCCA
>ENA-UOWO01001049-UOWO01001049.1-activated-sludge-metagenome-genome-assembly--contig:-NODE-1049-length-37982-cov-6.234978_pt1 | contig 37982 bp, 32 predicted proteins | sample MGYA00238148_ERZ761564 | MGnify/ENA primary metagenome ERZ761564 (study PRJEB28885, sample SAMN05720194) | activated sludge metagenome | isolation source: Anaerobic digester | place: USA... | reverse complement strand
GGCGATTTACAAACCTATATCGCTGAATCAGATTATGACGAAAATGATAATTTATTAATTGATGCCTCAGCCAGCGAAGATATTCAGTATGCAATTGAAGAAAGTAATCAGGATAGTGGAATCCAAGCTATCATTTTAGAAATTGATTCCTATGGTGGTTATCCAGTGGCTGGTGAAGAAATAGCCAATGCTCTTAAATTTGTTGAAAAACCGACCGTAGCCTTAATACGTGGTGCCGGTGCATCCGCTGCTTATTTAGCCGCCACTGGTGCTGATATGATATTTGCCTCCAAACACTCGGATGTTGGTAGCATTGGTGTTAGTATGTCATATCTTGATCGTTCAAATTATAATCAAAAAGAAGGTTTAACTTATAATAAACTTTCAACTGGCAAATTCAAAGATGCCGGTGATCCCGACAAAACATTAACACTTGAAGAAAGACAATATTTTGAAAGAGATTTAAAAATTTTATTAGAAAATTTCATCCAAGATGTAGCCACCAATCGAGATTTACCAGTTAGCAAAGTTAGACAATTAGCTGATGGTTCAACCATGCTTGGCGAAGCTGCCTTAAAAAACGGCCTCATTGATAAAATTGGCGATCTACGTGCAGTCGAAAAATATTTAGCCGAAAAACTCAGCACCGACATTGTCGTGTGCTGGTAATAGTTTTTATATGACTAACAATCTAGATTTGAAATGAAAGTCGTTATTAAAATATTATTTGGAATGTGTAACAACTGAAAACACTAAAGATATTTGTTTTTATAACGAAGATGAAAATAAAAAATTTATTCAGTTGTCTGATATAGCTGAATGATTGTCGAGTGAAAGAAAAGAGCTGGAAGTAGCAATTCCAAAAACAAATATTTTTAATGCTCAAAGAAATGAAAATTCTAATCCGATATTTTATTATGGGTATCCATTGTATCAGCAATATGTTAGAAAGTCTAAAACAGGATGGACTGGTACTGTAATTAAGCCAATATTATTTTGACCAGTAGAGATAACACGAAATGATGGCAATATTAAAATAAATAGAATATTTGATGAGCCAAAAATAAACAATGATTTTTTAAAAAATCAAACCAATAGCTTAACTCATGAGGAGAATATTGCATATATTCAAGAAATTTTAAATTGAAATGAAGATGTTTCAATTAAAGAAAATTTGAAGTTTGTAATTAATAAAATTATTGAAAAGGATAATTTAAAATTTATTACTGAAATTAATTTTAACAAACTCGATTCTCATATGGATTTTTCTATTGACAATAAGACTGGCATTGTTAATAAAGGTATTATTTTTAAACATAATGCTGATTCAAAATATACTTTTGGGCTAGAGAGAGAGTTAAATCAGCTTTTAAAATTTAATTTATCGTCTGGTTCTAAGACTGGCGGTATTGATAGTTTTAATATTTTAGAATTTATGCTGTCTGATCTCGAGCTTGAAATTAAAAAAGATAATTGGGAAAGTGAAATAGTAGAAACGACAACTTTGAATGAAGAGCAGAGAAATGCTGTTTTGAGTGCTTTACATAACAAATCTACCATTGTTACTGGTCCTCCTGGCACCGGGAAATCACAAGCTGCCATTAATACTATTTGTAATGCAATTTTAGAAAATAAAACTGTTATTTTTGCAAGTCAAAATAAGAAGGCAATAGAAGTTGTATTGGATAAAATATCAAATACGCAAAACGCTCCCATAGTATTTTATTATAACATTGCTGGCAAAGAGAGCGCTTATGTTCAGAAATTGAATTCAGCAATTAAGCATGCATTAACCCTAGATAAACATCAATTAGAAAAAGAATATGAAGATTATCGTAATTTAATAAAAGCACAGCAACTTATTGTTAAACAAGAAAAGGAGAGATTGAATTTTGTTATAGAACACAGAAATTCTGTAGAAAACTTAGAAAAAGAAAAAGAAAATATTCTTTTAGGTTTGGATAATAATCTTTCCGATTATATTGACAAAGTAGATTATTCAAACTGAAAAAAAGCATGCAAACCAATTATAATATTAAATAAAAAAGTTAATAGTCCAAATTTGGTTAATATTTATGATAATTTTTTAAGTATATTTAATTTCGGTGTTCAAAAAAGACTATATTTTGGATCAAAACAAATTGTGAAATTATTTAACCTTGAATCATACTTTGCTGGATATACAGAGGATAGAATAGTCAATGCTTTATTGCTTTTATGTTCATTGAAGGAAAAAAACAATGCTTTAGAAAATTTGTTAACTAAAAATCGAACTGATTTAGTTGAAGACGTTAATATTATTAGAGAGACTATTGTTAAGAGTGAAAAGCGAATTCAGGAATTAAGTCCTAGGCTTGTTGATTTACATATGTATAGACGTTTTAATAAAATACCGCCAAAAACTCAAAATTTGCTAATGCAGTATTCTCTTTTAATTGAAAGAATAGAGGGCGATGCTTTGGGGAAGAATCGCCAATTTATGCATAAGGAAAAAATAAAAATATTTGAAAACATTAAATCTTATTTTCCGGTGCTAGCGGTGACGAACCTATCCATTAATCATATATGCCCCCTAAGTAAAAATATTATTGATTTATTAATAATTGATGAGAGTTCGCAAGCCGATATACCATCTGCTATTCCTTTGATATACAGGGCTAAAAAAGTTTTAATTTTAGGAGATGATAAGCAATTACCATTTGTTTCTTCTATTTCTAGTATAGACGTTCAAAAATTAGAACAAAAATACAATTTTGAAATCCCTAAAGATTTGAAGTTTTCTTATTCTAAATCTTTGTTTGATTTATTTTCTCAATTTATAAACAAAAACACTAACCACGTTTGGCTTAAGGACTGCTATAGAAGTAAAAAAGAAATAGTAGCGTTTTCTAAGAAAGAATATTATAACGATTGTTTAAACATTGTTACTGATTATAGTAGTTTAAAATCAATTAAAGGTACTACACAACAAACAGTTGCTTGACGTGATGTTCAGGGAGAAATGTTCAGGCCTTCTACTGGCAGTGCTTATAATCTGAAAGAGGCTGAGGTTGTTATTAATTTAATTAAAGAGATTGTGAAAAATAATGATTCTTTGAATTTTACTTTAGGCGTTGTTACTCCTTTTGCTTCTCAAGCTAATAAAATTAGAGATCTGGCTAATCACAATTTTCTGGCTGAAGTTTTAAGCAAAATAGAGTTTTTGTCGGAAACTGTGCATAAGTTTCAAGGTGACCAAAGGGATATTATAATCTTTTCGCCAGTTTTATCTAAGGGAGCTTCTAGTAGAGGAGAAGGATTCTTGCGAAGCACAGAGAATTTATTTAACGTTGCTATTACGAGAGCTAGGGTTGAGCTTCATATAGTCGGGGATAAACAGGCTTGCTATAAGTCGTCCGTTGCTTATTTAAAGAATTTTGTTACCTTTATTGATAGTTTAGAAAATTCAGAATCTAAATTTCAGTCACCCGGTGAAAAACTTTTTTTTGATTTGCTGACGAGCAATGGTATTCATACCATTCCGCAATTGCCAATTAATCAGTATCAAATAGATTTAGCTATTGCCAATAATAATCCACCAATCGCAATAGAAATCGATGGAGAATTTTATCATAGGAATATAAATAATCAGCATTGTTATAATGATTTTAAAAAAGATAATAATTTAAATAAATTAGGATGGAAAGTTTTAAGATTTTGAACTTATGAGATTGAAAATTTTCCGGAGAAATGCTTGGATAAGGTTAAATCCTTTTTAAACAGTAAATAAAAAATATGGCAAAAACATATGGAGAGAGAAGTGAGCATTTAGTTAAAAATGAAAATAAGTTTTCTTTTTATTGGAAATTGGGTGTCCTGATTTTATTTACGCTGGTATTTTCGATTATATTATATTTTTCTTTTAATTTGATAAATTCGAATGTAAACTCATATGTCGTCACATTTTTATTAATCTTGTTTTTAGCGTTTATTAAAAAACTTGGGAAAGGATTAATCGCTTATCAAAAATTTTCAAAAGGCAAAGCTATTAATTTTTTCGAAGGGCGCAAAGGGGAAGAGGAAGTTTTAAACGTTTTAAGAGAGTTGTCTGAAGATTATATTGTTTTCTACGATATTAATTTATATGCTCGTGGCAATATTGATTTTGTAGTATTAGGTCCTTGCGGTTTGTTAGCTATAGAAGTTAAAAGTTATAAAGGTAAGATTACTTATTGGGGCGGAAAACTATTGAGAGATGGTTTTAAAATAAAAGAAAAAGAAGTTTTAAGACAAACTATGACGGGGGCATTGGATTTGAATTGTTATTTAAAGGAAAAGTTACAAAAAAATTTTTTTGTAACTCCAGTTTTGGTATTTTCTGATAAATACGCTAGCGTGAGATTTGGTTTAAATCCAGTAGGCAATGTATTTGTTGTTCAAAAAGATTATTTGATCAAATTGATAGAAGCTTTGCCAGAAGCTATAAGCAGAGAGGAAGCTATTGAAATTGAACGGGAATTAAGCTTGTTATATAAGTAGTTTTTTCTTGTTGATTATAGTCAGAAAATATGATAAAATTTAAGTAATAAATAAATTTGTGTTATGAATTCAGATTTAACTTTTATTACGAATGAACAAGGGCATAACTTGAAAGAACGCTTCAAAGTTCTTATAAAGGATACGAAATTTTTTGATTGTTTGGTGGGCTATTTTTATGCTAGTGGTTTTCATACTATTTATAAGTCACTTGAAAAAACCAAAAAGATCAGAATTCTTATCGGGATTAGTACTAATTTACAAACCTATGATTTAATGCGAACGGCTAGAGATAAGGAGCAAACATCTCTGTCTTTTTCTAGTAATGAAATTAAAACAAATCTTGGCGAAGCTACTGAAGAAGAAATGAAAAATGCAGACGACAATGAAATTACGGAAAATGGCATATATAAATTTATTGAATGAATTAATTTGGGGAAATTGGAGATAAAAGCTTATCCATCAGAGAAAATACATGCTAAAATTTATATCATGACTTTTGGTGAAGATGACAGAGATAAAGGCAGGGTTATTACCGGTTCAAGCAACTTTACGCAGTCTGGGTTAGTAGATAATTTAGAGTTTAATGTAGAATTAAAAAATCCATCCGATTATGATTTCGCGTTATCTAAATTCCAAGAACTTTGGGAAAATTCTATTGACGTTAGTCAAAAATATGTTGAAACGATTAAAAATAAAACATGACTTAATGATGAAATCACTCCGTACGAGTTGTATTTAAAATTTCTTTATGAATATTTTAAAGACGATTTAAGTAGAAGTGAAGACGTATTTATACATCATCTGCCAGAAGAATTTAAGCAATTGGAATATCAAAAGCAAGCCGTATTAAATGCTAAAAAAATTCTTTATGAATATGGCGGCGTTTTTATATCTGACGTTGTTGGTTTAGGAAAAACATATATTTCGGCTATATTGGCTGGTCAAATTAATGAGAAAACTTTAGTTATAGCTCCCCCAGCTTTACTTGATGAGAATAATCCTGGCTCTTGAAAAAATGCTTTCTTTGATTTTCAAGTATCGGCAGATTATGAGTCAATAGGGAAATTAGACCGTCTGATTAAAAGAGGAACTGATAAATATCAAGTAGTAATTATTGATGAAGCTCATCGTTTTAGAAACGAAAGTAATGAAACATTCGAACAACTTGCTGAGATATGTAGGGGGAAAAGAGTTATTCTAGTAACTGCAACTCCTTATAATAATTCTCCCAAAGACATTTTGAGTCAAATAAAACTTTTTCAAAAAGTAAAGAAAAGTACTATACCGGGGGTGTCTAATCTCGAGAACTTTTTCAATGTTTTGGAAAAGAGATTGAGGGGGTTAGACAGACAGAAAGATCACGACAAATACATTTCAATTATAAAAGAAAATGCTAATGAAATTAGAGAAAAGGTTTTAAAATATTTAATGGTAAGAAGAACCAGAAGTGAGATTGTTAAATATTTTAAAGAGGATTTAGATAAACAAAAGTTAAAATTTCCAGAAGTTGAAAAACCCAAGGCTTTATTCTATAAATTAAATCAAGATGAAAGTGATATTTTTGATGAAACCGTAAAATTAATAGTTACTAAATTCAAATATACCAGATATACACCCATGATCTATTATAAGGGGGAAATAGATAGTCCTATAAAATCGGCTCAACAAAATATGGCTAAGTTCATGAAAATAGTTTTTATTAAAAGACTTGAAAGCAGTTTTTTTGCTTTCAATAATTCTTTAGGCAGGTTTATTAATTCTTATGAGCAGGTCATAAAAGCATATATGGATGGCTATGTTTATGTAAGTAAAAAATATACATCTAAAATATTTGAGCTACTTGAAAACGATGACGATACAACAATTCAGCAACTTTTAGAGGACAAAAAAGCTGAAAAGTATAAAAGCGAAGATTTCGAAGAAGGGTTCATCGAAAATTTAAAAAGCGATTTAGAAACTCTTCAAAAAATTAAATCTTTATGATCTAACATTCATAGAGATCCAAAATTGTTAACCTTTATAAAAGAGTTAAAAGAAGATCCAGTTCTTAAAAATAATAAAATAATCATATTCTCAGAATCTAAAGAAACAGCAGAATATCTTTTCTCTAACATAAATAAAGAGTTTTGTAATGAGGCGGTTTGCTATACTGGGGGTTCAAGTATGAATATTAGAGAGCAAGTTATCGAGAATTTTGATGCTAAAGCAAAATTTCCTAAAGATGATTTTAGAATTCTTATAGCTACTGAGGTTTTAGCTGAAGGTGTTAATCTTCATAGATCCAATGTTGTTATTAACTATGACATTCCTTGGAATCCGACCAGAATGATGCAAAGAGTTGGACGTATAAATAGAGTAGATACAAAATTTAATAAAATTTTTACATACAATTTTTTTCCAACAGTTCAATCTAACAATGAAATTAAACTCAAAGAAGCTGCTGAGTCTAAAATTAATGCCTTTTTAACTCTTCTTGGGGATGATGCTCCGCTTCTAACAGAAGGGGAACCGATCGGCTCTCATGAACTATTTAGCAAATTAACATCAAAAGAAACTATTACAGGAGAAAAAGAAAGTGATGAAAGTGAATTGAAATATTTAAATATTATAAAATTAGTAAGAGATAATGATCCCAAACTTTTTGAGAAGATTAAAAAACTCCCTCCTAAAGCTCGTACATGTAAGAAATGAAAAGAAGAAAATGCTTTGCTGACTTATTTTAGAAAAGGAAAAATTCAGAAGTTTTTCATAATTAAATCTAATAATATTTCGGAGGAATTGGGTTTTATTGATGCTGCTTCTGTTCTTGAATCTAAGATTGACGAAAAACGAAGTAAATTATCGGCTGATTTTTATGAAAAATTGGATTTAAATAAAAAACAATTTATTCTTTCAACAACGGAAGAATTGTTAGAGTTAAAATCACGAGGAGGAGGTGATAACTCTGTTCAAATATTAAAAATAATAAAAGCAACGCTAGGAGATAGAAGTCAATTCAAAGACGATCAAGAGAATAGTTTAAAAAATATTATACAGCAACTAAAAGATGGTGGATTGCCAAAACAAACTACCAAGAAGGTTATTGAAGCATTAAACAATAATAAAGAAAGTCTAAGTAACCCCTTAAAAGTTTTTGCTATTTTGGAAGCGAATATTCCAAAGAAATTATTGGGTAATCATCTAGTAGAAGAAAATCATGGGATTAATAATAAAAGAGAGGTTATCCTTTCAGAATACCTTATTAAATAAAATTTATGGATAAAGAATCAGCCCAAAAAATTGTTTATGATACTTTTCAAAGAGAGTTTAACAGAGAAAGATTCGAATTTTTTATTAAAAATTTGTTTAACAAGATTGACGAGAAATCCTATAAGGTAGATAAAAACCTCATACCCAATTTGTATACGAAGCATATTGATGGCTTAGAAGTTGTTGGGGGATATAACGACGGAGAAAGTCAGTTAGATATTCTCGTCGTGACTCTTAAAAAAGGTTTTTCTGTAGAACAGGCGCGTACATTGCAAAGAAATTTTGTTGCTTGATATTTAAATGGTAGCAATGGTGGCGAAATGAAAGACGCAGCTTTAGTCGCTTTTGTTTCTCCAAACGAAACTAATTGACGGTTTTCGCTTGTAAAAATGGATTACAAATTTGAAGAGAATAGTAACCATAAAATTAAAATTAAACAAGAATTTACATCAGCTCGCAGATGGTCGTTCTTGGTTGGGTTGCACGAAAATAGCCATACAGCTCAAAGTCGGTTGGTGCCCATCATTGAGAATGATGAAAATAATCCAAGTTTAAAACAAATTGAAGGGGCTTTTAATATAGAGACTGTTACTAAAGAGTTTTTTGAGAAATACAGAGATTTGTTTTTGAATACAAAAGATTCTCTAGATGTTTTAATATCTAATAATTTGATTTTGAGAAATGATTTTTTAGAGAAAGGAATTGATTCCTCTGGTTTTGTTAAAAAATTATTAGGCCAAATAGTTTTTTTATATTTTTTACAAAAGAAAGGTTGGTTCGGGGTAGCGTTAGATAAAAAATGAGGAGAGGGCGATAAATTTTTTCTAAGAACGTTATTTGAAAAAGCTGTTAAGGAAGGCAAAAATTATTTCAATGATTATTTAGAGCCACTTTTTTATGAAGCTCTTGCTATAAAGCGGGATCATGATTTTTATAATTCATTTAATTGTAAAATCCCATTTTTAAATGGGGGCCTTTTTGATCCAATTAATGGATATGACTGAGTCAATACTACGATTTATTTGTCAAATGATCTTTTTTCGAACTTATTTAAAAATTTAAAAACTGGAGATTTAGGCAATGGAATTCTAGATATATTTGACAGATATAACTTTACTGTAAAAGAAGACGAACCTCTTGAAAAAGAGGTTGCTATCGATCCCGAAATGTTAGGTAAAGTTTTTGAAAACTTGTTGGAAATTAAGGATCGCAGATCTGAAGGGGCATATTATACTCCTCGAGTTATTGTGCATTATATGTGCAAACAAAGTTTACTAAGTTATTTGGAGAACAAAACCCACATTGATATAGAAAAGCTTAATACATTGATTAATTTTGAAACGTTTTTCATTAAAAAAGAAGCACTTACTATTTGAGAAGACACGGCCAAAGAGATAGAAACGGCATTGAGCGAGATATATATAGTTGATCCTGCTTGTGGCTCGGGTGCTTTTTTGGTGGGAATGATGCATGAAATCTTGGGATTGAAAAAACGTTTAAATGAAATTTTTGGAGAAGGAGAAGATGTTTTTGATAACTATCAATCTAAATTAGAAATCATCCAGAATAATCTATATGGAGTAGATTTAGACCCAAGTGCTGTAGAAATTGCTAAGCTTCGCCTTTGACTTTCTTTGATAGTAGATGAAGAAGATGTAGCAAAAATAAAACCTCTTCCTAATTTAGATTATAAAATTATGCAAGGGAATAGCCTGATTGATCAACATGATGGAGTGAAGATTTTAGATGAAACATTATTAGACGCTACCCTTGAAGACAAAAGTATAGAAATAGTTAAAGCAAAAAATCAATTAGAAGTTATTTACAAAAAAATATTACCGTTTTACGAGCAGAATCCAAAGTGGATGAAGAACGAAATGTTAACTAGGCCAGACGATTTAATATTATTGGAGACAGAAAGAAAACGATTAGACAATTTCTTAAAGAAAAATACTATATCTTATAAAATTGATTTTCAGAGTATAAGCAATAAAACGTTATTTAGTATTAAAAACGAATCAGAAAAAATAAGAGAAATTTTAAATGTTTTGCATAAAAAGTTCTTTAATACTTCCGATAGGGATATTAAGAATGATATAAAAAAGAAAGTCGACAATTTAGAGTGAGAATTAATGGAAACTACATTTAGAGAACAGGATAAAATAATTTCTTTAGAAAAGGTAAAAGAGCTTAAAAGATTAGGGGTAAAGCCTTTCTTTCTTTGAAAGTTTCATTTTTCAGAGATATTTGAAAAAAATAATGGTTTCGATATAGTAATAGGGAATCCACCGTATATATCTTTAAAAAAATTTAAAGGAGATCCTATTCAGGAGGCATACAAACAACAAAATTATCAAGTTTATGATAGCAATGGAGATATTTATTGTTTGTTTTATGAGAAAGGCATGGATCTTCTTAAAAAAGAGGGTATTTTATCATATATAACTAGTAATAAATGAATGCGAGCTGGCTATGGTGAAAAATTGAGACAATATTTTTCCGAATTAAACCCATTGGAATTAGTTGATTTAGGGGCTAATATATTTGAATATGCTACAGTTGATACTAATATTTTATTGATTAAAAAAGCAGAAAAGAATAATGAAAAATTAAAAGCTATAAAATTAAGAAGAAAAAACAAAGAGATAGATTTTTTAAATATTTTTCAAAATACCGAGACATATATAAAGGCAAATAAAGATCCTTGATTTATTGGGGTAGAAATTGAACATGATTTAAAAGAAAAAATAAAAAAAGTAGGAAAGCCATTAAAAGATTGAGGTATAAAAATAAATTATGGCATTAAAACCGGATTTAATGAAGCTTTTATAATCAACGAAGAAAAAAGAAGAGAATTAATAGAAAAAGATCCAAAATCAATCGAAATTATAAAGCCGATTTTAAGGGGCAAGGATATTAAAAAGTATGGATATGATTTTAAAGGTTTGTATATGATTATAGTAAAATATGATTTTAATAAAAAATTAAATAAATATTTTTCAATTTTAAAACACTTATCGGAATATAGGGCAGAATTAGAAAATAGGGGGCAATGTAAATATTCTAGAAATGGAGAGGGAAAAGGTCAGCATCATTGACTGGAGCTAGATAATAACCCAAAAGATGAATATTTGAATGAATTTGAAAGAGAAAAAATAATATATTCTGAGATAGTAAGAAGCCCACGGTTTCATCTCGATTATGAGAAATTTTATATTGAAGCTTCTGGGTTTATTATGACTGGCAATCATATGAAGTATATTTGCGGGCTATTAAACTCGAAATTAATCACTTTTATTTTTAAACATTACTATGCTGGTGGTGGATTAGGTGAAGAAGGCTACCGTTACAAGAAAAATTTTATTGAATTATTGCCATTGCCGATTTATAACAAAAATTTAGTGATAGCATTACAATTAGAAAAAATCGTCGATAATATTTTGATACTCAAAAAACAAAACAAGGAGGCAGATACTAAAAATCTTGAATCACAAATAGATCAGCTTGTTTATAAACTCTACGACCTTATGCCGGAAGAAATTGAAATTGTAGAAAATAGTTTAAAATAATTTTAAAATTAAGGCAATGGCTATGAAACGATCAATATATATCTGTTTTGATGCAAACGCGATAATTTCTAATTTTTCGGGGAAAAATAATATTTTCGTCGAGAAATTAATTGATAAAATTGATGAGGGGAAAGTGACAGTTTTATTACCCGAACAATTGGTTTTAGAGGTGGAAAGACGGTTTATTAATAATGCTGCGGATATTGTTAAGGTAGAATTGGCTTTTTTGGAGAATCAGAAAAAAATCTTTTTTCAATTTATCAGTCAGAACAAAAAAACACAAAAAGAAACAACGGTAATGGTTAAAAAAATATTAGAGTTGATTGACAATCGTATAGTTAAATGTTATAAAGACCTTGAGCGAAAAGTTTGAGATTTAAACAACGCAGAGGAATATAGCAGTATTAAAAATTTTTTGAATAAAGCTGTTGTTATTAACGAAAACGACCAAATATACAGCGAGGTGGATAAAAAAATAAAAAAAGGAAATCCTCCTTATTGGTGTAAAGATAGTGATATAGAAAAAAAAGAATCGGAAAAGAGGGGGGATGCTATTATATGAGAGACTTTATTGCTTTATTTTAAAGAGCAAAAAATAAAGAAACAACTTTATTTTGTTAGCAAAGACGGACATTTTCGAAAAATGCCATTTCTTTTGAAAGAATGGGGCGAAAAGACTGGCGGTAAATTAAAATTTGTAGAGGAAATACAAGATTTGGTTGCTCTTACATCAAAAGAAAAAAATAGCATGGAAAAGCAAGTTGAAGAGGGTAGTTTAAAGTATTTTACAACAACGGCTTCAAATTATATTAATTCGGTTTATAATGGCTTTGGCGCCAGTTCTTTTGCGGATGGGATGTTGTCGGCTTCGCCAACAATTATAACATTGCCCCCAGGGAGAACGGTAATCGATTCTAATGCTTGGCTTTCTCAAGAACAATCAGGGCTTTCGTTACCATGCTTGGATGGGGCAATGTTATATAGTGATACACAGTTGAAAGAATATAAGAATTCGATTTTGAAAGATGGAAATAAAGCTTCTTGTAATTATATTGGTCAGGACGGAAAAAAGAATAAAAAATCTGATACCCAGGATATATAAAAATATGGGGGGGATAATTTAGAAAAGTTGAGAAATATAAACCAAAAAATAATTAAAATTATGGATAGCCAAAGCAAAGAACATAGTGACAAAAAATTTATTTCGGGATTTGGCAGATATGTGTTTGCCGATTTTGTTTTAGATTCTATCTCATGAAAAGATGTTTTTTCCAAAATAGAAGAATATAAAATGGAAAAATTTAAGATGCAATCTTTCTTGGAATATAAGTTTTTTAATGTTATTTATGTAATCCATTATCTTTTGGCTGATTTTTTGGAATTATTAGTCGAAGAAAACAAAATAAATATATCGAGTACCAAAAAGATCCTTCTCAATACTATTAAACAATCAAAAAATTTTAGAAATAAGAATTATGAAGAGGCGGAAACATTTTTAGATAAAGAAACTAACGGGAAAGATAAAAACTTGCTGTCTCCTCACGTGCTTTTTTACATAGCGCATGTCGGACTAGGAGAAATTAAAAATATTATTCAAGATTCTGTTAAAATAAGAAAGACAAATAAGCAAAAATTAATATCAATGATAGAAGAGTTCAATTATAATAGAAATATTTTTGTTCATAACTTAATGTCAACGAGAGTTGATCAAATAGAAACTATCAGAAACGGGATCCAAAATGGAAGTGAAATTATAGAATTATTAGAAAGTTATATAATCAACGACGATTCCTTCTCAGAGGATGGCGCTATTAAATACGGAAGAAAAATAAAAGAAGACGTTTAGTTTTTAAAAATCAATATTTAAAACAAAAAACGACCTAAAAAACAACGCTAAAAGCGTTGTTTTTTTATGAACAACTTATAAACAGTTTATGATTTGAGGGCTTGACAAAAGTTATGTTTTCTATATACTATTATTATAAAGATATCAATTGGTCGTTGATAAAATTGAAGAATTCAGAATATAAGTGGATCATTTTAGACGATGTTATAATATGTAGCAAGATAAAAAAATTTTTAATTTTGAAGAAAAAATAAAAGTCGAACAATTTAATAAAAAACTAAAAAATTTGTATGTCATTTATTCAACAAGCGCCTCGTGAGTTTACCCGTTACGAGATTGAAAGAATTAATCGAAATCAATTGGGGGTTTATGGTTTGTTTGTTATGGGGAGGTGAATTTATATTGGCAAGGGAGATATTCGACAACGCCTTTTAGACCATTTGAATGGAGACAATTTTAATATTTTAAAATTTCAAAATATATATTGAGTTGTTGAAATTATTCCTAATAAAATTGAAATGTCAAATAGGGAAAAGCAATTGATTGTTGAGTTACAACCGATTTGTAATCAAAAAATAGGATAGTGTTTTCAAATGAAAAATATTTAATAAAAAATTAAAAACGTAATATGGCAAAAGTAACAAGTAAAAGAGCGGCTTCGGCGGCAAGCAAAGTTTTGAGAAATGTAGGCACAAAAAAGAATTCAAAAACAGCAGCTGGTAGTGCGCTTTCTCAAAGAGAAAAAAGAAGAAAGTAACATAAAAGAAATGGTCGGCCGTCAAAGAGGCGCTTTAATAAAAGTAATAAATTTAAAACTTATGTCTGAATATTACAATGCCAACAGAATGGATGCATGAAATTATAGAGGGAAGAACTGGAAGCTTTCTCGTTCCAAAATTGACTTATTTAAAGAATGTCCGCGATGTTTTTTTATAGATAATAAACTTGGCGTTAAACGAGTGCCTGGATTTCCTTTTTCTATCAACAGTGCGGTCGACTATCTTTTGAAACAAGAATTTGATACATATCGTGCTAAAAACGAACAGCACCCACTACAAAAAGAATATGGAATTGATGCAAGGCCAATGTCTCATGAAGAGCTTAATGAATGACGAAGAAATTTTGGAGGTATTAAATATCTGCATGAGCCAACCGGTTTTATGGTAACTGGGGCGATTGATGATTTATGAATAAATGAAAAAGAAGAATATATTGTTGTGGACTATAAAGCTACCGCAAAGGACGAAGCTGTCAAAGCACTAGATAAGGAGTGACAGGATGGCTATAAACGCCAGATGGAGGTTTACCAATGGCTTTTAAGACAGAATGGACTAAAGGTTTCTGATATTGGATATTTTGTCTATTGCACGGGGAAAATGGATAGAGAAGCTTTTGATAAAAGGATTGATTTTGATGTGAATTTAATTGAGCATAAAGGAGATGATTCTTGAGTGGAGAAAACTTTATTTGATATCAAAAAATGTTTGGACAGTAATGAAATTCCAGCAACTGGAGAGCATTGTGATTGGTGTGCTTATTGGAATGCCAGAAAAGAATTAGAAAAATAATATGGCCTTAGCAGATATATTCAAAAAAATATACAAGGTTTACCCTGAATTAGAAAATACTGATTTTATAGTTGGGGTAGATTCTTTTAATGATGTACAAATTGACAGTTCAGCTATTAGTGTTTTTTGATATTTTAAAAACATGAGAAAAGGATTAATAAAAAGATTTATTCTTCAGAGAACGGGACAGATAGAAAAAGTTTGCGTTGTAACACTTATAAAGAAAAGTAATGGAAAATTTACCCCAAGATTTGATTTTCAAATATGAAATACAACAAAAAAAGCATGTGAACAATTTTCGAAAGAGAAAATAGACGAGAATCTTATAAAAGCAAAAGTTAGTTTTGATAGTTGTTATGAAAATTTTAGTGCTCTTATTGGTTTTATAAAGAGAATCGAGGAAATTGATTTTGGTTCTTCTTCTTACGCTGTAATAGATAAAGAAAAAAAAGATATATTTGAAAATATTACAAAAGATGTTGCGATAAAAAATTTTATAGAAAAATACGGTAATGATATTTCTGAAAAAGATATCTCGTTGCTTCAAGATCGTCGCTCTAAGTTGGATTATTTTCATAAATTACTAACAGATGAATCGTTTTTCAAATCAGAAAAAAGCAATCTGGGAGACAAAAAAAGAAATGAAGATGTTTGGCAAGTATTTTTTGAAAACAACCCATGGATCTTTGGATATGGATTACAATTAGTCGCGTGTGAGGGATTAGATGGTATAAAATTAGAACAAACAGTTGTAGGTAATGATATTATTGATGGGGCAGGAAAAAGAATTGATGCATTGTTAAAAACAAAAGGGAATATTTCTAAAATATTATTTTGTGAAATCAAAACTCATTTACCAAATCTATTAATAGAAGCCTATGATAGACCTGGTGTTTTTGTTCCCGCAAAAGACTTAAGAGGGGCTGTGGCTCAAATTCAAAAAACTATTCATAAAGTTACGCTTAAGCTACAAGAAAATTTTCATCGTCCCACAACTGAAAACGGAGACCCAACAGGAGAGGAAATTTTATTTGTTAAGCCTCGAGGGATTGTAGTTATTGGTCGTCTTGATGATTTTAAAACTGATGCTGGTATAAATTTTGAAAAACTTTCTTCTTTTGAACTTTACAGACAACAAGTAAATGGTATTGAAATCATAACCTTTGATGAACTCTTCGAAAGAGTAAAATTTATTGTTGAGAAATAATTAATCACTTAGTAATACTTCAAAAATACAATATGCTCACCCAACCCATCAGAGATTTTCTAATCTCGTTCAACAAAGCTGGCTATGCCAGTGGGAATGAAAGTATGTGAACCAAAGAATCAGATATTTTAATTAAAAATATTTAAAGAAAAATTATGAAAAATATTTTAAATGATAAAAAACTTAACCAGTCAATAGATTTTTTTGTAGAACAAGAAAAAACTAATAATTATAAGGAACAGCAGGAGGAGCGATCAAAGAAACAAAAAGATTTTCAAAATTTTTATAATCTAGAGTTTAATGAGATTGTTTTTTCTGATGCTATTAAAAATTTATGAGCTTCAAGAATATGAGGTAATAAAGATTATTTGGTAGAAAAAATATTAAATAATAATGATTTTTCAAGCATTAAGGATGCTTGGAACAAATATGTTTTAAAAGAAGAAAAAGACCCAGGGGCTCGTTACGAATGTTTGGTAGAAAAAATAAAACATGTGGGTCCTAGTATGGTTACTGAACTTCTGTGTTATTCTTCTCCGGAGAAAGCTGGAATTTACAATAGGGTTGCCAGGGAATCCCTTTTTTGGCTATCGGATGGACTCGATCTTTTTTCAAAATATAAAATTACGGGAAGTGAATATAACAATTTTAATGAAGTCCTATTATTTATTGGTGAAATATTAGAAGGCAAATTAGGAAGAAATATCAATATGCTTGATGTTGATTATTTTTTATGAGAAATTCACGAAAAATTTATTAAGAAAGAAGTGGAATCTTTAATAGAAGTAGAATCAAAAAAACCATTGAACAACATATCTCGCCATAATGAGATTAGAGATAAAATTGAGCAAATAGGAGCTTGATTGGGTTTTGAAAGTGACAAAGAGGTTCAAGTTGCCAGGGGATCTAAGGTGGACGGCGTTTGAAAAACAAAAATAGCAAATTTAGGTTCAATTTCTTATTTTTTTGAAGTGCAAGACAGAGGGTCAATAGATTCTTTAATTGTTAATTTACAACAGGCACAAAACAATCTTACAGCGCAAAAACTTGTGATAGTGACAGACGCGGAACAAATTATTAAAATCAAAGAAAGAATTCAAACTTTGCAGGAATCTTTTAGAAAATTTATAACATATTGAGATGTTAAGGATGTAGATAGGGTTCATCTGCATTTGGAACAGGTATCAGAAGCCATAAGTGGCCTTAATTTGTTCGGCGCTTAAAAATTAAAGCGATTATTTTTTATGAAAAATAAATTTGGTATTCCCAAAGAAAAATTAAAAATTCTTCAAGAGAGATCTAAGTTTTGTGCATATTGTGGTAAGAAGCTTATTTTTCCTTATGATATTAAAAATAGACGAGATAGCGCTACAATAGAACATTTAAATTTCAATGGTCCTTTCTATTGGAAGGATGGGCTGAATATTGAAGATGTGGTATTTGTTTGTGGAAGTTGCAATTCAAGTCGTGGCAAAAAATCATTATCCGAGTGATTTAAAAGTGGTTATTGTATGGCAAAAAATATAAATAATAATACTGTTTCAGGATATATTAAAAAATATATAAATAAAAACAAATAAAATAATTAATATGGAGCAAGAATTAAAATGGCCCAAATTATTAAACCCATCAGAGAAAGAAAGTATTATAATAGAGGGTAATAATATTAGCATTCCTAAATGTATAATTCAATTTAAAAAATGAGAGGGTGAGCCGATTAAAAATGATTTCGGTGGCAAGCCTATTATAGAATGAAAAAATAGTCCGATGTTTGCTGAGTTGGCAATTTTTAATATTTGTATTGAATGCGAGTGAGAGGCCCGTTGAGTAGAGGTGTATGGAGCCAGTAAAGCCCCTAAGATATTGTCTTCTTGAGGGGATGATAAATACAAGAACCAGATTGAAAATCCTATAGAAGACGCAAGTATTAAAAAATTATTATTTGATATTTATGAACTGAATAACAAATCGTTTTCTGGTTGTTGAGATGTTATTGCCTGAAAAGAGGAAAGAATAATATTTGCTGAAGCAAAGCATCAGAAAAAAGACAAAATTAGAAATACACAGATGGAATGATTGGCGGCTGGCCTTAAATATGGATTAAATCCAGGTAATTTTTTGATTGTTGAGTGAGAATTTAATAGTTAATATCATTGCATTTTTTTAGAAATTAATATACAATATTATTATGAATACAATGCAATTAGTCAAAAATATACAAGATAGATTTCAAATTAATGCGATTTACGCTCGTATTGTTTTTGATATAGCTAAAAGCGATGATTTTGAAAAAATATCTAAGATTATTGAAGAAAAGCCAAAGCCATTTGTAAAATGAGTTGGAGGGAAGAGACAATTGTTAAAACAATTTCTTTTACTTAATTTGTATCCGCCAAGCGATTTTGATCCTAAAAACAATACATACTTTGAACCTTTTGTAGGCGGTGGTGCAGTTTTTTTTGATTTATTGCCTAAAAAAGCTGTTTTATCAGATTTGAATAAAGAATTAATTATTACATATAATGTAATAAAGAATAATGTTGAAGAATTGATAAAAAATTTAAAAAAATGCAAACACTCAAAAGAATATTTTTTAAAAATTAGAAAACAAAATATTGAAGATTTAAGTGATTTAGAAATAGCTTCTAGGTTTATATATCTTAATCATACTTGTTTTAATGGTTTGTATCGAGTAAATAGTAAAGGAGAATTTAATGTTCCTTTTGGAAAATACAAAAATCCATTAATTTGTGATGAAGTAAATTTAAGAAGAGTTTCAAAATCATTAAAAAATATTAAGATTAAACATCAAGATTTTAAAGAAGTTTTAAAATCAGCCGAAAAGGGTGATTTTATATATTTTGATCCCCCTTATTATCCAATTAATAAAACATCTTCTTTTACTTCTTATACAAAAGAGGGATTTTTAGAAAAAGAACAAATAGAATTAAGAGATTTAGTAATTAAATTACATAAAAGAGGATGTTATATAATGTTATCTAATTCAGACACTCCTTTTATTAATAAAATCTATTCTGATATAAAAGGAATATATATTAATAAAGTAAAGGCAAAAAGATCAGTAAATTCTAAACCATCAGGTCGGGGGAAAATTTATGAAGTTTTAATAACTAATTACAAAAATTATGAAAAGCGGTAGTCGTTTAGGCGGAAGTACTATTACGGGCTTAAATTTTGAAAAAGAAGTTGATATATTAGAATTATTATCTAATACTAATGGTTATAGTATAAAAGGGAAAAATATATACTATAATGGCGAGATGGTCGCACAAAGCATGCGAAAACATGGATTGTATAAGTATTTGGAATCAAAGAAAATTGATTATACAAAAATATTATCTAAAAGATTGTTGCCTGATGAAGCTATTTATGTAATAGTAAATAATACTATGTTTATAATTGAAGTTAAATTTCAAAAAGTAGCTGGATCAGTAGATGAGAAATTGCAAACTTGTGATTTCAAGAGAAAGCAATATACAAAATTAATGGCACCATTAAATATTGAAGTTGAATACATTTATATTTTAGATGATTGGTTTAAAAAACCACAATATAAAGATGTTTTGGATTATATTATTTCTGTTGGTTGTCAATATTATTTTAAATATTTGCCACTGCAAAAATTAGGATTGCCAGTGCCTAAAAACTAAATATATGGATCCGAAAAAAATTAAATTAAATCCAGATGAGTTTGAGATGGAATGTACTTCTGTGTGGGCTTTTCCAAGGAGAGGTTCTTGAGCTACTCATACATCTGATTGGAGAGGTAATTGAGCCCCGGAGGTTGTGCGTAATTTAATTTTAAGATATTCTAAAGAAGGAGATATTCTGTTGGATAGTATGGTTGGCGGAGGGACAACGGCAATAGAAGCAAAGATTTTAAATAGGAATATCATATGTGCGGATATAAATGAAAAGGCATTGCAAAGAACAAAAAATTCATTGAATTTTGATGCTGGCAATAATTCATGACAAAAGATATTTAAATGAGATACAAGAAATTTAAGTCAATTAAAACCCAATTCAATAGATTTCATTTTAACTCATCCGCCTTATGCTGATATTATTAAATACAGCGAAGGAGAAATAAAAGAAGATTTATCAAATATTCATGATTTAGAAGGATTTGCAGAAGAAATGGCAAAAATTGCTAAAGAATTTTACAGAGTTCTAAAGCCAGGTAAATTTTGTGCAATTTTAATAGGGGATACAAGAAGAAAAACAATGTATCAACCTTTGGCCTATAAAGTAATGGATAGGTTTTTAAAAAATGATTTCGAATTAAAAGAAGACATAATTAAAAGACAATTTAATTGTAAGGCAACTGGATTTTGAGTTGATAGGTCTAAAGAATCAAATTTTCTTTTAATTATGCATGAACATTTGTTTGTTTTTCAAAAAATTAAATAAAATTAAAAAATAACCATGTCAAAAACAATTTTAATTACAGGATCTTCTAGTGGTATTGGCAGAGCTACTGCTTTGCGTTTTGCCGAGAATGGTTTTAATGTTATTGTGAATTATTTAAATAATCAAAATGGAGCTGAAGAAGTTGTTGTCGAAATACAAAAGATGGGGGCAAAAGCAATAGCTATAAAGGCAGATGTTACAAAAGAAGATGAAGTTAAAAAATTAATTGAATTAATTGTTAAAGAATTCGGAACTATTGATATTTTAGTTAATAATGTTGGGGGATATATTAATAGGGATGAATGAAATGGTAATTTACAAATATGAAAAGACACTTTTGAAAAAAATGTTATTTCAACTTTAAATGTATCAAAATTTGTAATTCCAATATTTCAAAAAGAACAAAAGGGAGTTATTATTAATTTAGCTTCTAGATATTGTAATGATGGGCAAATAGATGCTATAGCTTATGCTGCGAGTAAAGCAACTATTGTAAATATTACTCAGGCCTATGCTAAATTATTAGCTCCGTTTGGTAGAGCTAATAGTGTTGCTCCTGGTCCAGTTAATACCGGGTATTGATTGAGAGCAGATAAAGAAGAAAAAGATAAGAATTTAAATATGATTCCAATGAAAAGATTTTCTGAACCTTCTGAAATTGCTGATTTAATCTATTTTCTTTGTTCTGATAATGCTAAAAGCATTACTGGGCAGAATATATTTATAGACGGAGGGCATAGTAATTTAAAAATAAATTAAAACAATAAAAATCAATTAATTTAACTATTGACAACAAACAAAAACTATATTAAAATGTATTTGAAAACTTATTAAGAGTGCAGGGAGGGAACTAGCCCAATGAACTGCCGACAACCTACTCAATCAAAAGAGCAAGGTGCCAAATCTAGTCCCATTTGGGAAAGATAAGGTCGACAATATTTTTATATATCAAAACCACTTTCCCTGAAAGTGGTTTTTTAATTAATTATTTAAATTTTAAAATATGAATACAAAAATAAAAACAGCTGAATTTGTATCACCAATGCATCCTGATAAAATTTGTGATCGTATTTCAGCTTCAATTCTAGATGAATGTTTAAAACAAGACCCTAATTCACGTGTTGCAATTGAAACATTAGGAGGCCATAAGAAAATAGTAGTTATGGGTGAAATTACTACTAATGCAAAATTAAATTTCAAAAAAATTATTGAAGATGAAATTAATGATAATTCTTTTGATATTTCAATTAATATTGTTAACCAATCACCTTCAATTGCCACAGGAGTAGATAATGGTGGAGCTGGTGATCAAGGTATTATGGTTGGCTATGCATGTAATAATACAATAAACTTCATGCCTTTAGAATATAATTTGGCAAGAGATTTATGCCAATGAATATATCGTGCTTATCCTAATGATGGTAAAATACAAATTACTATAGAAGACAATAAATTTAAAAAAATTTTAGTTAGTTGATGTGGAGTAAAAAAAGATAATTTAGAAAGAAGAATTAATTATTGATTTTTTAAACTTTCTAAAACTTCAAATTCAACTGCCAAAACTAATGATTATGAATTATTGATTAATCCATCAGGAGATTGAGATATTGGGGGATTTGATGCTGATACCGGTTTAACTGGTAGGAAAATTGTTATTGATAGTTATGGCCCAGAAGTTCCAGTTGGCGGAGGAGCATTTAGTGGTAAAGATCCTACCAAAGTTGATTTATCAGGTGCCTTAATGGCACGTAAAATAGCCGTAGAGACGTTGAAATCAACTAATAGTAATGAAGTTGTAGTTAAAGTTGTTTATGCCATTGGTAAACCAAAACCAATTCAATTAAGTATTAAAGCAGATGACAGAGAAATTGATATTAGTGAAGATTTAATTAATCATTTTATACCAAAAAATATTTTTCAAGAATTAAATCTTAAAAAACCACAATATAAAGAACTGTCAAAATGAGGCCATTTTGGTAATAATAGCCTATGAGATAATTAAATAAAAAATGTTGATATTTGTTGAATAATATGTTAATATTAACTCAGTAAACAAAAACAAGGGGGTTATTATGTTAAAATTGGATTTAAAAACAGTCGAGGATGAAGGGCTACGTGTGGTTCATTTTGGAAACAGTCAAATATTGTTATTTGGCTACAAAACAAAAAAGAAACAGTTCCAATATAGTTGGAACAAAGTTCCAACCCACATGCTATCATCTGGTAGTGAGGTGGACATTTTGTTCACCGAGGACAGCGGGAAAGAATTTCTTCTAAAAGATAAATTTCCATATGTTCTGGGTTGTTATAAAAACCCAGATCTAAGCGAGAAGCCACGCACTGTATTTAGATTTTCATATGATGTAATTTACAGTTTCTACATAGAAAAACAAAAGCTTAATGAAAAACTACAAAATCCAAGTATTTCGATACAAGAAAAAGAGGCAATTATTAAATTAAGGGAGGAGCTTATGTTCCCCAAAAAGAAAAAACCACTGTTCGTGGAAGATCATGTGATAGAAATTTTGTTTAGTTGAAATCAATGAGGGGGTGATGCCCCCTCTTTTTGCGCTTGATTTTTATAGAAAATACATTATAATATATATAATAAAATATAAATCTAAAATATGGAGGAAAATATAAAGAATGTTTTAGAGGAGTTAAAAAAAGAAAACGATAATTTAAAACAAAAATTAACTCAAATAGAAGCCAGTATAAATAAAACAGAAATAAAAGTTGAAGAAAAAATTGCAGAAGTTCAAGATAAAGAAAATATTTTTCCTACTGAAAACAAACCAACAAAACTATATACTATTTGAGAAACCATTAATACAAATAATAGTCTTCCAAAAGCTAATGTTTCAAAAAAAGAAAGTATTTCAGGAATGAGCATTTTTATATTAGTATTAGGAATTATGTTTATATTTATTAGCAAATTTATAGGAATAATTTTATTAATAGGTTGAGTTATAAGTTTTCAAAATAATAGAAAGAAAAATATTAACAAAGGTTCTTTTCAAGATGTTTCTAATGAAGGAGAAGAATTTCTAGATATGAATAAAACTAATTCTTTTGAATTGAATGTTGGCATAAAATGATTTCAAACAATTGGTATTTTTGCCTTAGTATTAGGTGTAAGTTTTTTTATTAAATATGCCATTGATCTTGGTTGAATTGGCTATGTTGCCAGAGTTGTTTTAGGCTTTATGCTTGGAATAAGTTTAATAATATTTGGGCATATTACAAAAACTAAAAAAGATTTTGAATCTTGATCAGAAGTTATTATGGGAGGTGGTATTGCTATTTGTTATTATATTGGATACATGATGTATCATGTTGCCGTATACCGAGATGTCTTAGGTATGACTAAAGGACTAGATATTTTTGTTTTAATAGTTGTTTCGTTGATGGGTATAGGCATTGCTTTAAATGAACAATCACAAGGTTTGGCTGCATGATCTTTTGGATTAATATATTTTACTTTTTTCTTATTTGATAAAAATACTTCTTTGAGTATCATATATTTAATAATCGCATCTACCGTTGCCATGATTTTAGGATTTATGCAAAAATGATATTTTATTAATTTTTTAGGAATGATAGGTAGTTATATTTGCTTTGGAGCAAATATGGTTGATAGAGCATCTATGAACCTTTCTAATACAAGTAATCAATTATTTTTAATATTTATCTTTCTTATTCATAATATTCATTCGATTATTTTAACTAATAATACTAAAGATGAACAAGTAACAACTTATAATAATGTAAATATAGTTTTAAACCCAATCATGTTCTTTTTAGCGGGTTATTTTGGTGATATTTTCGCTGATTTTAGTTGAATAGTATTAAGTTTATCAATATTTTATTTATTGTTAACCCTATTTTTATATTCTATCAAAAAGACAATAAATGCTATACACATTTTTCTTTCTACAATGTTTCTAGCTTTGTTTATACTTATTAAGGCTGATCCACAAATGATTTCTGTTTTTTGATCACTATTATTTGTTTTTATAGGAGTTGTTTACTTAACTACAAAATTAAAAGTATTTAAAACAATATTACCAGTTCTAGGCTGTCTGCTTTTAGGTAAAATAATATTCTATGATACCATTATCAATATTATAAAAACAATTCATTCTTTTGATCCAATCGTTTTAATAAAATATCTGATATATTTTATTAGTTTTATCTCAGTCGGAAGTATTTTAGAAAGAGATAAAGAAAAAAGCGATTTAGATTTTCCAGACGCATATTATTGAGCTGGTTTTATTATTGGAGTTTTGGGTATTTACCAATTAGTTTCTGTTAATTTAGTCACAATATTTTGGTTAATATATAGTTTTATTTTAATAACTGTTGGTATTGGTTTTAGAAAAGCGGGTTTTCGTTTACAAGGTCTTGCAATTATGTTTTTAATTTTATTACGAGTGATTTTTGTTGATATTAGGGGGTTAGAACCAATTTATAAAACTGTAGTATTTATCATTTTAGGAAGTATTTTACTTGCCGCATCATATCTTTACATAAAATATCAAGATAAATTAAAAGATATTTTTTAAAAGCTATTATGGAATTCAAAATTAAAAAAGATAAATATAAATCAGCTAGGGGAGGGTATTCAAGATTATTAAGTTTACATTGCAGAAAATGTAATAGTATTGTTGCTATATATCAAAAAGATGGCCCTGGGAGTCTTTTAAGGCTTTATTTAGACAGAATAGTAAGTCCTGAGTATTTAATTAATTTACAACATAAGAATATTAAAGATATTGCTAATTTAAAATGTAAAAATTGTGGTGAAATCATTGCTTCTCCATATATCTATGCTGCTGAAAAACGCAAGGCTTTTAGACTATTCCATGATGCAGTAATTAAAAAACCATACAAAAACATTAAATAGTACTATTGACAAATTAAAAGCAATGTGATATAATGTAAACACTTAAAAAAATAGGAAATTTCGCTTGACATTTTTAAAAAAGTTTCCTATTATATGAGGGTAATTAAATTACGACAAACTATGTAAAATGGTTTGTTTATCTTTTTTACAAAAATTCAGACAATTTAATAAAAACGTCGTAAAGATTAAACAACTTTTAACCACAAATTTAGAGATGAATAATAAATATGAAATCACTCAAAAAGGTTTAGAGGAATTACAAAAAGAGTTAGCCGAATTAAAAAATGAAAGAACTGAAGTTATTGAAACCATTAAGGTTGCAAAATCTTTTGGCGATCTTTCAGAAAACGCTGAATATACTACTGCTCGAGAAAGACAAACATTTGTTGAATCTCGTATATTAGATATCGAAGACAAAATTAAAAAAGCTGTCATCGTAGATAACAAACATAATAAAAATATTATTGGTTTGGGATCTAAAGTAGAAATTATTCAAGTTAATAATTCAAATCATGAATCAAAAATAGTTGAATTAGTAAGTTCAGCTGAATCAGATCCTTTATCAGGAAAAGTTTCTCAAGATTCTCCTCTAGGCACTGCTTTACTCAATCATATGGTTGGGGATGAAACAGTTGTAAAAACTCCTAAAAATGAAATACATTATAAAATCAAAAAAATAATGTAAAAACAAAAAAAGACAATTAGCACTCTTGACAAAGGAGTGCTAATTTGCTAATATTAAAATATTATGAAACAAGAATTATCACCTCGGCAAAAACAAATCTTGTATTATTTGGCCAAAGAACAAATTGAGAGTTGCGAGCCCGTGGCTTCAATTCAAATAAAAGAAAAATATAATTTGAATTTTAGTTCTGCTACTATTCGACATGAATTATTTGAATTGTGTCAAATGGAATACCTTGAACAACCTCATACCTCGGCCGGACGTATTTTGAGTGATGTTGGTTGAGAAATACTTATTGATGATTTTTTAAATAATGATTGATCAATCGAAGATGAATTTGATTTACCTAATGATTATAATGAATTTGCCAACAATTTATCTCAACAAACTCAAGCTTTAAGTATTGTTTATGACTGAAGAAATAATAAATTATATAAAAAAGGTATTAGTTATTTATTAAATGATAAAGTTGTAAATGATATTAAAGAACTAAATAATGTTTCAAGTATTATTGATCTTATTGATGAAAATTTAGATACTTTAAAAGATATTTTATTTGATAAACAAATAAACGTATATATTGGCAAAAACAATCCTTTATTCAAAAATCAGAATTTAGCTTTTATTGGCACCAAATCAAATAAAGACAAACTCTTAATTGCTATTATTACTCCTAAAGCTACATTTTATGAAGATCATTTTAAACTTTTTAATCAATTAATAAATTCTTTAAATTAGTTATATGGATGAAGAAAACAAACAACCAGAACAACCATTAGAAGATACTTCAATTATTGATACTCTAAAACAACAAGCCGATGATTATCTAAAGGGCTGACAAACCGAAAGAGCTAATTTATTAAACTATCAGCGTGATGAAAATGAGCGTATTTCTAAGATGGTTACTTTAAATGAAAGAAATATGATTTTAGAAATACTTTCAATTGTTGATAATTTTGATTTACTTATTAAAAATTTAGATCAAAATAAAAAAGATGAATATATTGATGGTATCAATTTAATATATAATAAATTAATTGAATTTCTAAACCATCATAAATGTTTTTCTTTTGAAAGTATAAATCAGATATTTGATCCCAATATGCATGAAGCCGTTGAAACTATTGAAGATAATACTAAAGAAAATAATATAGTAATTGAAGAAATACAAAAAGGATACAAATTAAATGATATTGTTTTACGTCCAGCAAAAGTTAAAGTCAATATAAATAAAAATTAATAAAAATATAAACTATACAATATGGGAAAAGTTATTGGAATTGATTTAGGTACAACCTTTTCAGAAGTAGCCGTATTTCAAAACGGCCAACCACAAATTTTAGAAAGTCAAGAAGGGGAACGCACTATACCTTCTGTTGTTGCATTATCAAAAAACAACGAAAGATTAGTTGGTACTTTAGCTAAACGACAAGCTATCACTAATCCACAAAATACTATATTCTCTGTAAAAAGATTTATTGGTCGTCGTTTTACTGATAAAGAAACTCAAGACGATATTAAAACTTTGCCTTATGAAACCAGAGAATCAAGCAATGGTGGTGTTGAAGTAAAATTTGGTGATAAATGATTGAAACCAGAAGAAATATCAGCTATGGTTTTACAAAAAATTAAAGCTGATGCTGAAGCTAAGCTTGGTGAAACCGTAACTGAAGCTATTATTACTGTTCCTGCTTATTTCAATGACTCACAACGCCAAGCAACTAAGAATGCCGGTGAAATAGCTGGCCTTAAAGTTTCTCGTATCTTAAACGAACCAACTGCTGCTGCCGTTGTTTATGGTTTTAATAAACATCAACAATCAAAAGTATTAGTTTATGATTTTGGTGGTGGTACTTTAGATGTATCAATTATTGAAGTTGTTAGTGCTAGTGGAGATACTTTTGGCGAAAACATTAATGTTATTGCTACTGGTGGCGATACTCATCTTGGCGGTGATGATTTTGATCAAAAATTAATTAACTACATTCTAGATGAATTCAGAAAAGAAGAAGGCGTTGATCTTAAAGAAGATAAATTAGCTTTACAACGTATTAAGGATGGTGCTGAAAAAGCTAAAAAAGAATTATCTAATGTTACTGAAACAGAAGTCAATTTACCATTCATTACATCTACTTCTAGCGGACCAAAACATTTAGTTATGAAAATATCTAGATCAAAGTTTGATGAACTTACTAAAGATTTAATTGACCGATCAATTGAAAGAACCGAACTAACATTAAAAGAAGCCAATCTTTCTTCTAATGATATTTCTGAAATTATTTTAGTTGGCGGTACTACTCGTATTCCTGCTATTCAACAAAGAATTAAAGATTATTTCAAAAAAGACCCTAAAAAAGATATTAATCCTGACGAAGTTGTTGCTATGGGAGCTGCTATTGTCGCTGGATCACTTCAAGGTGATGTTAAGGATTTGTTATTGCTTGATGTCACTCCTTTAACTTTATCTATTGAAACTTTAGGCGGTGTTGCCACTCCTATGATTCCTAAAAATACATATATTCCAACATCAAAAACAGAAACATTTTCAACTGCCTCTGATAATCAACCAGCTGTAGATGTTCATGTTTTGCAAGGAGAACGTCCCATGGCCAGTGATAATAAAACATTAGCTCGCTTTATCTTAGATGGTATTCCACCAGCTCCTCGTGGTATTCCTCAGGTTGAAGTTACTTTTGACATTGATAAAAATGGTATTTTAAATGTTACTGCTAAAGATAAAGCTTCTAATAAATCTCAATCAGTTAGAATTGAAGCTTCTACTGATCTTTCTAAAGAAGAAATTGAAAAGATGAAAAACGAAGCTAATCAATTTGCTGAAGCTGATAAGAAACGTAAAGATTTTATTGACTTACGTAATCAAGCTGAAAGTTTAGTTTATCAATCCGAATCAAGTTTAAAAGATAATCAAGATAAACTCCCTGAGGATTTAAAAACTAAAATTAACGACAAAGTAAAAGTTGTTAAAGATATTTTAGCCAAAGAAATTAGTGATGTTACGGTTGAAGAAAATACCAATTTATTAAAACAAAGTATTGAAGATTTATCTCATACCATTTCTGAAATTGGCCAACATCTTTATCAAAAACAAACACCCGAAAATTCTCAACCTGAAAATGTTGAAAATAAAGATGAAGGGAATAATGTTCAAGATGCTAATTTTGAAGAAAAACCATAAAATTTTATTGACCTTAATATATAATTTTGATATATTATCTATATAATATATTAAAAATACATTTATGTTTAATTTTTTAAAAAGAAAGAAAGCTAGTTATACAGTTTCTAACGATATGCGTGATTTAAAAACCGATAGAACTATTTTGCGCGCCTCTTTTGTAAAACAAAATATTTTAGGTTTTTCAAGTTGTTTATTCGTTTTACTTTTTTCTTTAGTTTTTAAAAATATTATGGTCTCTAAATATTTTAATATTATTAATCAAATATTGTTTTTGTTATTGTTTTCAGTTACTATGGCTTTCTTATCTCTAATGTTATTTCAATTAAATAAGAAATTACTTCAATGATGAATATTAGGCTATATTATTTGTTCTTTAATCATGTTTATTGATATTATTAATTTTGGTAATCTTTTGTTTTACTTTGCAATTATTATTACCTATATTTATCTTTATTTCACCTCTTATTTATATAAAAAATCAGACGATATTTATTTAAAGTTTAATTGAAAAGTAGTTTTTCGCAATGGTTTTGTCCATCAATTTGCATCTATCATGATTTTAATTTTAGCCATTATGGTATTCGGGTTTATTAAAATTGACAGTACTTCTATTAAAAGCTGAAGTATTGGAAATTTAGTGCAAGCTGGACTTGATTCTTGAACCGAATACAAACCAGATTCAAGTTTAAACCGTAGCTTTGATGATGTGATTGATAATTTTATTACTACTAGCCCTATTTTAAATACTTTTCAAAAACAATATTCATTTTTAGGTATGTCTGGTGAAAAAATGATTACTGATAATATTAAATCAATATTTAAAAATGGTTTTGATAGTAAAACTAAATTAAGTCAAATTATTGTTGATTATTTTAACAAATCATCACAAACTATAAAAACTATTGTGTTTAGCTTCTTCATGTGATTTGTTTTAAGTACTATTGGTTTCTTTTATTTTATTTCAAGAACCATAGTATATTATTTAAGTTATTTTATTATTAGTATTTTAATGTGACTCAAATTCTTTAAAATTGCTGAAAAACCAGCAGTTAAAGAATATTTAATTCTTTAGTAAAAATATTGTATGCCTAACAATTCGAAAGATTATTATAAAATTCTTGGTGTTTCTGAAAATGCTACTACTGAACAAATTAAGCAAGCTTTTCATAATTTAGCTTTTAAATATCATCCTGATCGTCCTGGTGGTGATGAAAAACGTTTTAAAGAAATTAACGAAGCATATCAAACCCTATCCAATACTCAAGCTAAAAGCCAATATGATAATATGCGTAAATTTGGAACTAGCGGTGGTTTTGGTAATGGTTTTGATTGAAATAATGCTAATTTTGGTAATGCTTCTGATTTTTCATCTTTTTCAGGGTTTGATGATATTTTTGGATCATTCTTTAATCAATCTTTTTCAAGAAATCAAAGCAAACGCTCTCAGAATCCTAATAGCGATGTTGAAGTAAAAATTGATATTACTTTTAAAGAATCATTTTTAGGTATTAGAAAAGATATTAAATATCAAAGAATTGTTTTATGCGACAAATGTGACGGTAATGGTTATCCTAGTGACGCTAAGCTAAAAACTTGTAAAACTTGTAATGGTCATGGATACACGACTCGTAAACGTAATATTCCTTTATTTGGTACTATCAGCGAACAAATTGTTTGTAATGATTGTAATGGTGAAGGTAAAATTGCTGATAAAAAATGCTCAGCCTGTAATGCTAAAGGATTTAAGAATGAAACTAAAATTGAATCTATTAACATTCCTTCTGGTATTCGTAATGGCGATGTTTTGGAATTAAAAAATTATGGTGATTCGCGCAGTAAAAAATATAAAGCAGGGGATCTATACATACATGTTTATATAAAAGCCGATAAAGAATTTTGAAGAGAGGGTGATAACTTATGCACTATGTTAGAAATTAATTTTGCTGAAGCAGCTTTAGGAGTCAAAAAAGAAATTAAAAATATTGATGATAAGATATTAATATTAGAAATTCCTAAAGGTATTGAACACAATACAATTTTAAAAATTAATAATAAAGGATTTAAACATTTAAATCAAAATATTTATGGAGATTTATTAGTAACTATTAAAATTAAAACTCCTAAGAAATTAAGTAAAAATGCCGAAGAATTATTTAGAAAACTTAAAGAGGAATTATAAACTTAAACACCACTAATTTATTAGTGGTGTTTTTTGATAAAATATCATACAAATGCTTGACTTTTTTTAAAAAATTACTTAAAATGTATTTATACATAAAAATAAAAATAGTCGACGATTTTTATTTATTTTAAACAAATTAAATCATATATGATGAACAAAAAAGGTTTTACATTAGTTGAATTAATGATTGTTATTGCAATTTTAGCTATTTTAGCTGCAATTGTAATTTTCGCATTAAATCCAGCTGAATTATTTAGAAGAGCTCGCGATAGTCAAAGAATGTCTGATCTTAGAGTTTTATCATCAGCTATTTCATATTATTTAGCTGACGTTACAACTCCATATCTAGACGGTGCAACTAATACATTGTGTACTGGCGGTACTGGTGCTGATACTATCTTTTCTACTGCTGCCAATTCATCGGCTCCATCAGGTTGAACATGAACTAATACAACTGCTAGAACGGTTGACGGCACTGGTTGATTAAAAATTAATTTTTCAACATCAAGTGCTGCTCCTATTGGTCAATTACCAATGGATCCAACCAATGGTGGTCCAACTGGTTCACCATCAACCATGTATACATTTGCATGCGATACATCTTTAAATTACGAACTTAATGCTAATATGGAATCAACTTCATATGAAGCTAAAGAACCAGATGATGGCGGTGATATTACAACTATTTATGAAATTGGTACTGATATAGTTGGTTTATTACCAGTTGCTACATCTGCCTCATATTATCCTATTGATAATTAATTTTAGTTTTATACAATGTTTTTTAATTTAGGAACACTAAACAATATTGTTTACTATTTTGCCAACCCTGTTATTGGTTTTTTGACCTTAGCAGGGTTGGTTAAAATATGAATTCAAACTAAGAAAATTCCTAATATTAAATACATTAAAACAGCCATTTGAATCAATTTATTTTTTATAATTATACGTTCAATATATTCAACGATTGTTAATTATTGAATGTGAAATCAAAATCCAACTACTCAAAAATTTTTAGATTTAGATTATATCATTAAATTTTCATTTAATGTTTATTGATTCACAGCTATTATTACTATTATTTTTTCGTTTTTGATATTTAAAATATTAGTTTTTGTTAATAAAAAGTTTAACGAAAGATTCTTTTACGAAGAAGAACCTTATTTAATTGTTTTGGGTATTGTTTTAAATCCTTGACCAATATTATTCTTTTTTATTGCTACTAGTATATTCTGCCTACTTTTACTGCAAATTATTAATTTAATTAAGCAAAAAATATATTTTAAAAACCAAAAAACTGAATTTGAAAGAATCCCTATGATAAATATTTGAATTCCGGCCATGTTTATGTCATCTTTTATTTATTTTGTTATTTTTGCCGATATTTTACCTGCTTTAAGAAATTTGTTATTATCTACTTGAATTATTCCTGAACTATTAAATACTTTTTACATTTTTTAATTTTAATTTCATAAGCTTTATTTATGAAAATCGCATTACAAATTTTAAAACCATTATTATTACAAACTGGTTTAGTTACTGAAGAACAATTCAATAATGCTTTAGAGAAATCAAAACGTACTGGCCAAAGCGTTAGTGATCTTTTAATTTCTCAAGGTGTTATAACTCAAGATTATTTGATAGATTTAATGTCTCAATATTTTAATACTCCTCGAGTTAAAGTTTCTGGTAAAGAAATTAATTTTGATATTCTTAATTTAATTCCTGAAGATATTGCTAGAGCACGCAATGCGATTATTTTTGATAAAAAAGATGATTACTTGTATTTAGCTGTGATTGATCCTACAGATTTAGAATCAATTAATTTTATTCAGCGTTATACAGGTATTTCAGCCAAAGTATTTTTGACTACCGACGATGATTTAAAAAGCGCTTTTGCTCTTTATCGTAAACAATTAACAGAAAATTTTGCTAATATTATTGAAGATAATTTACGCAAGGTTTCTATAATTGAAGGTATGGATTTAGCTGATGCTGCTTCTGAACTTCCTATTGTTTCTTTATTTGATACTATTATCATTTATGCTTATTCGCTTACTGCTTCCGATATTCATATTGAAAGATTATCTGATTCAATTATTATTCGTTTTCGTGTTGATGGTATTTTGCGTGAAATTGTTCGCCTGCCCAAAGAAATTCATAATGCTTTAGTTGCTCGTGTTAAGATTTTATCTGGTTTACAAATTGATGAACATAATCGTGCTCAAGATGGACGTTTCAAATATCAAAAGGGAGACGATACCTTTGATATCCGTGTTTCTATTTTACCTACTTTTTATGGCGAAAAGATTAATATGCGTTTGCTATTAGGAGCCGTTAAGCCTTTGAGTTTTGAAGAACTTGGTATGGAAAAAGATACTATTGAAATCATGAATGATAATGTTAAACGTAGTTACGGCATGATTTTAGTTACTGGGCCTACTGGTTCTGGTAAAACTACTACTTTGTATTCTGTTTTAAGTAAATTAAATAAACCCGAAGTAAATATTGTTACTATTGAAGATCCTATTGAGTATGAACTTCGCTATGTTAATCAAATTCAAGTTAATAGTAAAGCTGGGTTAGATTTTGCTAATGGACTTCGTTCTATCTTGCGTCAAGATCCTAATATTATCATGGTTGGTGAAATTCGTGATTCTGATACTGCTTCAATTGCTGTTAATGCTGCTTTAACTGGACATTTAGTATTATCCACTTTGCATACTAATGATGCAACTACTACCATTCCTCGTTTATTTGATTTAGGTGTACAGCAGTTTTTGGTATCGGCTACTGTTAATGCTGTTATTGCTCAACGTTTAGTTCGTAGAGTTTGCCGTAATTGTATTGAAACTTATAAATTAACTCCTGAAATCAAAGCTTCAATTGAAAAACAATTAAAAAATTCTCCTTTTAAAAAGAAAAGTTATACCATACCAACAGAACTTTATCGTGGCAAAGGATGTAAAGTTTGCAACAATACGGGTTATAAAGGACGTCTTGCTATTTACGAAGTTTTTAATATGACTGAAGATATGCGAACCTATATTCAATCTCCTAATTTTTCATTGGATGGTTTAAGAGAAATTGCCGGTAAATATAATATGATATCTTTATTCGAAGATGGAATTCGTAAAGCTCAAACTGGACAAACTACGATTGAAGAAATCTTCCGCGTTATTAAAGAATAGCTTAATAGTTAAATTTTATTTATGTTGTTTCACTATACTGCTTTTGACCAAAGGAATATTTATATTGAAGGTGATGTTGATATGCCAACATTGGAAGATGTTTTAAAATTTCTAAACAATCAACGTTTAAAACCAATTAAAGTTGTACCTGTAAACTTAAAAGCTAATAGTAAAAAATTTTTTTTGTTTCGACGCAAAATAAGTTTAACCGAACAAATATTTTTATTTAAATATTTAGGTTTAATGTTAAAGGTTGGTACAGATATTTTAAAAGCCGTTGATGTTTTAATGCAAGATTATAGCGAGGGACCAGTTAAAGATTTTTTACTTCAATCTCGTTCTAATCTTGAAAAGGGAAATCCTTTTTATTTAACTTTTGAACAAAACAAAAAGATTTTTTCTTATGTTACTATTAATTTAGTTAAAGCTGGTGAAAAATCAGGTACTTTGCAAGAAACATTAGAAAAAATTTCAATTAATTTAGAAAAAGATAAGGATCTAAGAGCTAAAGTAATTTCTGCTTTAACTTATCCTATTATTCTTTTAGTTATGATGACTAGCCTTTTGTTTTTCTTAATGATCTTTTTGTTTCCTAAAATGGGGGCTTCATTTATGCAAGCGGGTTTAAAATTACCTGCTTTTACTAAAGTACTTTTTAATGTAAGTAATTATTTTAATGCTCATATGGCACTTGTTTTATTTTTATTTTTTACTATTCCTACTCTATTCTATATTTATTTCTTCAGAACTGATATTGGACAAAAACAATTTAGCAAGGGTATACGTAAAATACCACCTATTCGCAATTTTTTAAACAAAATGGCTTTGCAACGTTTAACTTCAGTTCTTTCTAGCTTAATTAAAGCAGGTATGCCTTTGGTAGATAGTTTAAAAGTTACTAGCGAAGCAGTTGGCGAAGAAGTATTTCGCATTTCTCTTTCTAATGTAGCTAAATATTTAACTCAAGGTTTAACTGTTGGTGAAGCTTTTAGACAAGAAAAAGAATTTCCAAAATATTTATGCAATTTATTGGCTATTGGTGAAAAAGCTGGTCATATTGATGAAATTTTAAATACGTTATCAATTTTTTATGAAAAAGAAATTGAAGCCAGTTTAAAAGCATTAGTTGCTTTAATTGAACCTCTAATGTTAATTTTGATGGGAGCTTTAATTGGTGGTATTGCTGTTTCAGTCATTTTACCAATGTATCAAATGCTTGGTAACTTCTAAAATATATTTTTATTTAATAAAATATATTAAAAAAATTATATGAAAAAAATATTTTTAAAAATGAGAAAAACATTTACTTTAATAGAATTAAGTATTGTTTTTGGCTTGGTTGGTATTATTGGCTTTTTTAGTATTGATTTTTTACTTAATGCGGCTAGTCGTACCGCTGTAGCCAATACCAGCACAGATATTGTACAATTTTTTAAAAAAGTACAAAATCAAAATTTAGTTTATGGCATTCCTGGTATGACTTCTGAAAATCAAACTTATTATGGCATTGGTTTTAAACGCGATAGTAACAATGCATCTTCATATTATTCATATAGGGTTAGTAATGGAGTTACTGAAATTTTAGAAACATTTCATTTGCCAAATTATCTTTCTTTTTCTAATCTTGATTTAAACGAAACTTTAGAATTAAGATTTTGTGCTGATATTCAATATGATTTATCAATTGATCCAAATGCTAATACCGGTGGTTTAGAATATCTATGTGATGATGACGGATTAGTTTGTAGTGATATCTATGAAATTGATGTTAAAACTAAATTCGGTGATTACTATAAAAAAGTATTTATCAACACTAGCAAAACCCAATATGAATGTAAACCCGAAGCCTATGTTAGAGATAATATTGAAAATATTGATACTTGTGTTGCAGCCGTTGGTTGTATTAATGGTGTTATCTATCCTAATGTTTGTGAATTTGAAGGAGAAATAGTAGATTATTGTTTTACTTATACACCATTAGAAGGCAATGCTTGTGAATGTAACTAATTTTACTTGTTTTTTTGATAAAAAGAATATATAATATTTATATAAGTATAAATTCTGTTCATGATTTTTGAATTATTAAAGAAAAGAAAATCTCAATCTTTAATCGAATTGATTATCAGCATTACTTTAGCTGTTGTTTTTTTAACTGCCTTTGTAGTTAATTTAGCATATATCACTAATAACTTTAATGATTATCAACAAAAATATTTTGCTTATTTATTAAATACTGAACAAAAAAAAATTAATGATCGCAATGTCGCTTATTTTCTTGCTAATAATCTCATTACCAGCAATTATGCTTCAAATAATTATTTTGCTAATCAGGGAAGCCATTTAAGTTATACTTACTTGAATTACGAGTCAATTACCGAAACATCTACTTTTAAAAATCAAGAAAAAACATATTTTTTAAATGATGATTATATTTACTATTGATCTTTAGATAGTATCCCTACATCAACTACTTATATCTTAGATGATAAAGGTAGCACTGATCGCCAAGGAACATTCGCTTGTGGTGGTAGTAGTTGTAGTAATCCATCTATTATTGATACTTCAAAAGGTAGATGTCTTTCAAATAATTGTTTACAATTTTTAGGTACAGCTTCCACTGCTAGTGAAATTAATTTTTCTACTATGAGTGAATTAAATAGTAATGCTAGCGCCGAAACAACTTGAGAGGCTTGAGTTTATACTACTGATGCTACCAAAGATCAAGTTTTTATGTCTAGAGGTGATTATAACTATTTTGGTATTGTTAGTTCTTATCCTACTGTCAAATTTAAAATTGGCAGTTCCGAAGTAACATTAACTTCACCAGATACTATTTCATCTAACCAATGATACCATATGGTGGCAACTTTTAATGGCGCAAATATTAAGTTATATATTAATGGTGAAATTAAAGCAACGTCAAGTAATTATTCTGGTGTTTTAGGCACCAGTGATAATTTAAAATTTGGTTATTTTAAAAGTGATAGTCTATTAGGATTTGTTGGTTATTTAGATGAAGTTAAAATTTATAAACGTGATTTAACTGATAATGAAATTTTAAATCGTTATCGTGGTTTTCGAAAACAAATGGGATTAATTGCCAATTGACATTTTGATGATGCTTTAAATGTTGCTACTTATACTGATGCTAGCGAAACTGGTTTAAATCCTCGTTTTGTTTCTTTTAGTAGCCCTGATAATGTTCCCGTTACTATTGAAAAAGCTAAAGCTGAAAATAATCCACTTTCATGTAAAAGCGGTGCTTGTCCATTATTTTATCGTGATTATAGCAGTAAAGGAACTTTAACTGATGCTGGTAATGTTTATACTCAATTACATAATTTAGATCATATTACTATTAGTACCCACTTAAAATTAACAGAAATTAAAAGTGATTATCAGGGAATTTTTGGTAAAGATGTTAATGGTAA
>ENA-UOWO01001046-UOWO01001046.1-activated-sludge-metagenome-genome-assembly--contig:-NODE-1046-length-38055-cov-6.064711_pt1 | contig 38055 bp, 35 predicted proteins | sample MGYA00238148_ERZ761564 | MGnify/ENA primary metagenome ERZ761564 (study PRJEB28885, sample SAMN05720194) | activated sludge metagenome | isolation source: Anaerobic digester | place: USA... | reverse complement strand
CATTTCTTTTAATCTTGTCAAGCTAATAAATTCTTCCATTGTACCAATGGTTTTAGATCCTAGTTTGTTAATTCGTTCTGCAATCAAATCAATGGTATTTTCTAATTCAGTATATTGTTCTTGAAAAAGTTTATGGAGTTCCATGAAACTATTTCCTGATACATTCCAGTGGAATTTTCTTGTTTTAATATACAATACCATTTCATCTGCTAGTATTGCTTCTAGTAAATCCGTGCTTTTTATCAAATTTTTTTCGGCAATGCCAATTGCTACTTTCATGTTTATTTGTTTTAATTTATTAAGTCTATTTTATTTTCTAACACCATCATGTGTTGCTTCATTTTCAAGGACCATAATAAGGTCAGATATTCCTTGATTGATTAATTCTAACTCACAATGAAAATTTACATCTTCACTTACCATTACACCTCCTAATTCCATTGTCTTATTCCAGTTTAGTCCAAAATCTCTTCGATTAATTTTTCCTGATATTTCAAAGCCGGCTTTTTCATTACCCGATAAATCTTTTGCCATGCCACCAAAATCAACTATCAACATTACATGTTTTGTAATGCCTTTAATCGTTAAATCACCCCATAATTCATGATGGCCTAATTCATCTGGCTTGCTAATTGTTTCCGAACTAAAAACGATTTGTTTGTGTTTTTCTGCATCAAAAAATTCTGGACTACATAAATGCTCATCGCGTTTTTCATCACCTGTGCTTATTGATTCCACATCAATCCATAAATCAATTTCTGCAGTGGTAAAGTCTTTTCCGCTCGTGTAAATACTTGCATCAAACTTTTTGAAACTTCCTTTTACAAATGCAATCATTAAATGACGCACTTTAAATTCAATTTCACTATGGATCAAATCAATTGTCCATTTTGTTTCTTTTTCCATTGTTACTATTTTATTTGTTAAGAATTATTATCGTTGTTTTCTTCTAGGTTGTCATGATTATCACCTCCAATACTATAATAGTTATTTTCTTCATCCTCACTACCAATGCTTTCAGCCTCATCATCTAGTTCGGCGCCAGGAATATCTAAATCACTGCCTTCTAAAGGACCGTTATGAGGTACTTCAATAAGTTCTTTATCGATTTCTTCTATCTCTTTCAATTCTTTTAACGGATTCAATTCTACTTCGGCATCTGGCACTACTTTCTTCATTTTTTCAGATGGATCCTCATATAATTGTTGTTCTGGCTTCTTATTTTTCATAACGTAATTTTTTTAAGTATTTTAATTTTAAATAGCATGTATCATGCTGGAATCGGTTGGACCATGTTATAATCCATTTTGGTTATTTGAATTTATTTTTGAAATGATTCATCTTGCATCTTTGTTCTGAATGGTTATAAGTAACGAAAAATTTCTTCTAACAAATATTTTTATAAGAAGTAAAATTATTTTATCAAATATTATCATTCATTTTGTCTTTATGGAATGGATGTTTATTTGTAGATTTATTAAGAAAGATATTTTCTAAATATATTCTTTTACAAAGGTTGAAAACATATACTAGAATCTGTTTACATAATAAGCAATTAATGTTTCAATATTATCACTTAGCGAATTTTGATTTATTGCATATGCGTTAAAATTCATGTGATATAGCATTTAACTCAAATGATTGAAGATTGATAAATGATAAGCACTAAATATCTACCTCTATGTGAATTATACAAATTGAATCTGTAGTTGTATAAGGCTATTCACCGTATTTGTCTTCAATTTTACAGTATTAAATTCTTCCCAGTCATATATGCAATTCAAAATACAAATTACCCAATTATGAATTTAAAAATATCTTCAATATCAATGGCTTTTGTCATCCTCTTTTCACCTTTGTTTACTTTCTCTCAATCGCCTAATTTAGGTTCACTTACCAATATGGCAATGTTTACCAATGTGGGTGCTTTTAGCAATTCTGGACCTTCAAGTGTTCTAGGTGATATAGGCACAAATAGTGGCGCCATTTCAGGATTCCCACCGGGTATAGTAAACGGACAAACATTCATTGAGGATCCAACCACTTTAATGGCTTCTGCTGATGTTACACTCCTCTATAATTCACTTGCTGCTATTCCTTGCGGTACGCCCCTCGGTTCTGTTTTAGGAGGGAATCAAATACTAACGCCTGATGTATACTGTTTAGGGGCTGCTTCAACTTTAAATGGCAATTTATTTTTAGATGCAGAAGGTGATCCAAATGCAATTTTTATTTTTAATATCGATGGTGCCTTTTCTGTCAGCGCCTTGTCAAATCTCATTCTGATTAACTCTGCTTCTGCACGAAATATTTACTGGCGTATCAATGGCGCTTTTGAACTTGGCGCCTATTCAGTATTCAGAGGTACACTCGTTGTCAATGGTGCTATTGAATTGCTTAATAATGCTTCACTTTTAGGAAGAGGTTTATCTAAAGTGGGTGCCATCACACTTAACAGCAGCAATACTATACGTTATTTATCTACACTTCATATCAATACCTTTATTGAAGGTTATTATCTTTCAAACGAATTAATGGACAGCGTATTAACCAACTCTAATTTACCAAATGTATTATCTTCAATGTCCGACTCAATTAAGATTGAACTCCATAATACTTCCTTTCCCTATAATTTGGTTACATCATCAACCACCATTTTAAATACCAATGGCACAGCAACCAGCGATTTTCCTGTTCTTGGTACTTATTATATTGTAGTGAAGCACAGAAATGGTTTGCAAACATGGAGTGCCATGCCAATTGAATTAACATCACTACCTGCGTTTTATAATTTTACTGATTCATCTTCAAAAACTTATGGAAATCATTTAAAACAAGTTGATTTCAATCATTGGGCAATATATTCTGGAGATATTAATCAAGATGAAAATATTGATTTGCTTGATCTCGCCGACTTAGAATTGGGAATTACTAATTTCGATTCTGGATATATTAACACGGATTTAAATGGTGACGGTAACACCGATTTGTTAGATATTCCTCTACTAGAAAATAATATTGGCAATTTTATTTTCTCCATGCATCCGTAAATATATTTTTTAACATACATAAAATGGGCGTTCCCCGTTTAGATGCTTTTCGTTACTCGTTCCTCGTTATTACATTTTTTCAAACGGGGTCGGGCTATCACTTCAAGTCCTCGCTTCGTTTGAGGCAAACTAGCTCCGGGCTTTACGTTCTATCCCTAACGCATCACAAATTGTGAATCCTATTTTTAAATATTCGGTGATAAAGCCTAAAGAACACGTTGATTAAAAATTAAAATAGATATATGATAGAAATTTTATTCAATACTAAAACCCTTTTAATCCTGTTATTCGTTTCTTGTTGCTGTAATGCATGGTGCGCTGATACAACAAAACTTCAACAGTTTAATCATTGTTATAATACCTCAAATCCTTATGCCTTGGTTGCTGGTGGTAGCAAAGGAATTGGATATGCAATTGCGAAGGCCTTAGCAAAACGAAATTTCAATTTGATATTAATCGCGCGAAATGAAAAGGATTTGCAAATTGCAAAACAAAGTCTTGAATCTTTATACCCGATTCATGTCGAAACGATATCCAAAGATTTAAGCATTGAAACCTCTGCCACTGAAATTGCAAATTGGTGTATTGAAAATAATATTCAACTAAAAGTGCTATGTAATGTCGCTGGACTAGGTGGTATCAATGATTATTTGTCCATTCCACTCGACACAGTTCAATATATGGTTCGACTCAATGTTCAATCATGTATGGCATTAAGCTTAACCTTATTACCATTACTTCAAAAAAATTCACCATCTTATATTTTAAATGTGGCAAGCATGGCCGCCTTTGCTCCAATATCACAAAAAAATGTTTATTCAGCAACCAAATCTGCAGTACTTTATTTTAGCTATTCATTACGATATCAATTAAAGAAGAACAATATTAGTGTAAGTTGTCTCTGTCCTGGACCTGTATTTACTAAACCTTCAATTGAAAAGGATACAAAGGCTAAGCTTGGTAAATTCGGGCAAAAAATGGCAGTACCAGTACTCACAGTAGGTGAGATAGCAATTAACGATCTGCTTAAGGGGAAAATGATTATTGTTCCTGGTACTTTGCCTAAAATTGTGGCAGCGTTCACTCGCTTCTTGCCGCGCCGATGGATGGCTTCAATATATACCAAATTAGATAGTTAACCCTATTGATGGCTAAACAAATATTTTAAAATAGATGAATCATATAACTCTATTCAAGTATTATGCAAACAGTTTCTTTCCTTTCTAGCCATCTTTGTGAAATAGAAATAGGAATGAAAACTGAACAAGAATGGCGTAACGATATTCTAGCATTGATAATTAAGATCACAAGTAGATATCCTGAATTGTTGAAATATATATCGGAATTGCCTGTTTCAAAACCTGAACAAGACGCTGAAATGACAATTAAACATCTTGAGCAACATTACAATTCATTACAAGATATTTTAAAAAAGTATGCATTAGCACATGGAAGTATTTAAACTAATTATTTAAACATATTATGACACGAGCAACAAAAGACCTAGGCATTTGGATGGATCACGCCAATGCATATCTAACAGAATTTACAACAGATCCAATGACAACGCGCTCTATAGATTCTACATTTACGCATGAACAAAAAAGTGCCACAATGAGTAAAAGCGAATTTACTGCACATAATAAAGAACAACAAGATCATGCCGCTTACTACAAACAAATCGGTGAAGTGATTCTTAATTTTGATAGAGTTATCTTATTTGGCCCAACAGATGCTAAAGCCGAACTGAAAAATTTGCTAAATAAAGACCATCACTTTGATAAAATTAAGATTGAAGTTAAGAATGCCGATAAAATGACTGAGCACGAACAACAAGTTTTAGTAAGAAATCACTTTTCAATGAAATAGCATGTATGGCTTATAATAATCTTTTGAAAACAGAGATTATGAAGTGGCTGAATTTAATATTAAGTAATAGTAATTTATAAAAATCAAATGCTTCCCATTAACAACTTCAAGGCTTATCAACTTATAAAAAATATTTATTAATCACACCAAAATTTTCAAAGATGGACCCTATAAACGAAACCCAAGCAAAAGAAATGCAGGTAGAACCAAATTTACTTGCTGCCTTATTTTTAAACAATGTTGATGCTGAAAAGGCTTATCAATTTTTAATCGAAAAAGGATATGATAAAGCGAATATTACTTTAATTATGTCGGAAGCCACTCGAGAAAAGTATTTTTCTAATACAACACATGAAGGAGAGTTAGAAGCTTCTCCCATGTCAACTGCTGGAAAAGCTTCCGCAATTGGAGGAACTATAGGAGTAACTATAGGTGCTATTTTAGGAATCACATTGGCCATAGGGACTAGTTTTGTAATTCCTGGATTAGGTTTTCTTGTGGCTGGACCTCTAATGGCTGGACTCGCTGGAGCAGGCGCTGTTGGTGTTGCAGGTGGACTCATCGGTGCTCTTATGGGTGTAGGTTTAGGTGAAGATCGAGCGAAATTCTATGAAGAAAACTTAAAGAACGGACAAATATTGGTAGGCATTCATCCAAAAATATATGATGAAGAAAGTATTCATCAAGCTTGGCGAATTATGGGTGGAAAGGAAATTAGTATGAGCGAATAAATGACCTTATGAAATTTCAAATTGTCATAATATCAAAATTTTACAAATGGATACCCAAAAAACGAGTGAAGTACTCAATGCACTGATTGAAATCAATAATGATAGAATTGAAGGATACGAAACAGCATCAACTGAAACCAAGGAAGTTGATTTGAAACTTTTATTCTCACAGTTTATTCAAACTAGTAATCATTGTAAATCTGAACTTGTTAAAGAAGTTCATCATTTAGGCTATGCTATTCTTGAAGGCACACGTTTATCTGGAAAATTTTTTAGAGTTTGGATGGATGTGAAAGCGGCACTTACAGGTAACAATACTAAGTTAATACTCGACTCGTGTGAATATGGTGAGAATATGGCTTTGGCTGCGTATGATGATGTACTTAAGAATAGCGTAGATTTTATTACACCTCATCAACAATCGTTTTTACTAGCACAGAAAATTTTGCTTCATGCTGACCACGACAGACTTAAAAATTTACGTGACGCATTAGAAGAAAATGAATAAGAATATTTAGAAAAAAGAAGTTTGAATGAACAGGCAATAAATGACATTTTACCTCACTCAAAAACATAATAACCTCCAATTAATGCAATTATGATGCCGCCTGAGGTTAGTCCATATAATATAAAATCTTTTATTTCAGGAAAAAAACCAAGAACAGTAAATAGGCAACTGATAAAGCCTAAGAAGCAACCAATACCCATTAAAATAAAACCACGATTTGTTCGTTCGTTCAATTTTCTCTTTTTATACAAGCTAACTAATTCGGTAATCTGCTCTTCAATATAACCTTCTTTTTCAAGAATATTTTTTACTTCATCAAGCGTATAATTTTGCTTTAACCAATTGTCAAATAGAACATGATTGGCATGTGTTTGTTGAGCCATAACATTTGTTTTAGTTGAATGAATAAGCTAATATAAATAATTCGATTTAATTATTTTGGTTATTAACATTCTTGAATTTTGGACAGAATAGACCTATTCGACCTTTTTTAAATTTATGATCGAATTTATTTCTTCAACAAAATCAAATCAATTCCTTTTTGTCGAACCAAGCTATTATATAATTTCACATCAGAATTCAGAATGGTTTTGAAACTTAAAATTTCAATGTCAATTTTTTCAGCCACATCTTTATATGCATCCATTGCCGATTTTGTCGGTGCCGTATTTTGATTGGCAGCATCAAACACACCCGAAAGTTTATCATTTAATCGAATAGGGTAGTTCAAAACATCTTGTCCACTTTTCGCTTTAGTTTGAAATAAATGCTCCTCAACTTCTGTCATTTCCTTGCTAATCTTCTTTCCTAAACTATCTAAATCTTTTGGATATTCTTCGCCCATTTTTTCTTTTAGGCTTTGAATTTGATTTCTAACTTGTCGAATATCTTTAATTGTTTTTTGAGTTTCTTCAAACTTTGCTTTTACTGTATTTAAAAATTCAAATTGTTTTTTATAATCATCATTCGATATTTCATAATTCGGATCCTTCTTAATGATAAACGGCACTATCATCGAATCTTTTCCAACTTGAATTTTTGCACGATAGTTTCCTGGAGGTACCTTATACGATCCAATATTACCATTCCATAAAACCATATCATCAATTTTGTCAACCCCTTTTACTTGCATATTCCATATAAAAGTATTCATACCAGCCTCAATAGCAAATGCTTCATCTTTATCGCTACTACTATTTTTATAAGTTCGAATAAGTGTATCTCTATCATCATAAATACTGATAATCGCTTTGGTGCTATCATCAACTTTTTTAATCCAATAGTCTAATTTTACACCATTGGGTGGATTCATTCCCTCATTCTTCGGTGTTTTGTTTTGGTAACCATTCATTCGATATGAGATAGCTGGATCAAACACAAAAAGATTCTTATTTAAAACTTCTTCATCAATTTGATGTATAAAACTTAATTGATCAAGAATCCAAAAGCTTCGACCTTGAGTAGCCACAATTAAATCATTATTTTTTATTGTTAAATCAGTAATAGGCACTTTAGGTAAATTCAGTTGAAAGGGTTCCCAATGTTCACCATCATTGAAACTTATATACATACCCTGTTCTGTGCCGCAGTATAAAACACCTTTCTTTATAGGGTCAGCCCGTAAACATCTTGTAAAATGATGATCTGGAATACCATTTGTAATTTCATGCCAAGTTTTACCATAATCTTCAGTTCTATAAATATAAGGTGTTTCATCATCCAGTTTGTAACGCGTGCCTACCACATAACATGTACCACCATCAAATGGAGATGGTTCGATACAATTAATCATCATCCATTGTGGCATACCTTTTGGATTTACCAAGTTCCAGTGTTCACCACCATCTCTTGTGATATGTATTAAACCATCATCACTACCACACCAAATCACATCTTTTTCAACCGCACTTTCTGCAACAGCAAAAATGGTGCAATAATATTCTACACTAGTATTGTCTTTTGTTATGATACCGCCACTTGGTGCTTGCTTGGTTTTGTCGTTTGTTGTAAGGTCTGGCGAAATGGCTTTCCATTCTTGACCTTCATTGGTAGTGACAAATAATTGATTGGCAGCTGCATATAATTTCTTGGGGTTATGCGGTGAAAATAGAATAGGAAAATTCCATTGAAACCTATATTTCAATGTGTCAGCACCATCTCCAATCGGCGACACCGGGTATACACTTACCGTTCTGTCTTCGCCAGTTTTATGGTTAAGACGTGAAAGATATCCACCATAATTTCCGCCATATACAATATCATCATTTAAAGGATCAACAGCCAAATGCCCACTCTCAAAACCTGCAGTACTACTCCAATCTTGTGCCCCAATACTTCCTTTATTTGTTCTGCTTAAGATGCGCACACTACTATTATCTTGTTGACAACCTAATACCCGATAGGGAAAATGATTATCTGTTGTTACTCTATAAAATTGTGCCGTTGGTTGATTTTGATAGGTGCTCCAATTTGAACCACCATCATAACTTATTTGTGCGCCTCCATCATCAGCAATTATCATACGTTGACCATCCTCAGGGTCTATCCATAAATTATGATGATCACCATGCGGTGTACCAATCTGCGAAAAACTTTTGCCACCATCTATACTTTTATAAAACTCAACATTACATACATAAACAATTTGTTCATTTTTGGGATCCGTAAAAATTTTATTGAAATACCAAGCTCTTTGTCGAATTTTACTCTCATCATTTTGTTTTGTCCATGAAGTGCCACCATCCTCACTCATAAATAATCCGCCTGTTTTACTTTCAACAATCGCATATAATTTTTCAGTGTTTGAATTACATATACTAATGCCTATGATACCTAAAGTGTCTTTCGGAAACCCTTTGTTTTTTGAAATGTTTTTCCAGTTCTCACCGCCATCTATACTTTTCCATAAACCACTACCTTCACCACCACTTTCTAAACTATAGGGTGTTCGTTTAATTCGCCATGTGCTTGCATAAATTGTATTCGGATTCATTGGATCTAGTGCCATATCTATGGCCCCAACTTCATCATTTATAAATAATATTTTTTGCCAACTCTTACCGCCATCAACTGTTTTAAATACGCCTCGTTCATCATTTGCACCAAATAAATGTCCTGTGGCAGCACAATACACAATATCAGCATTTTTAGGATGGAATATTATTTTAGTGATATGACGTGTATCTTTTAGTCCAACAAATTGCCAAGTTTTTCCACCGTTTACAGATTTCCACATGCCATGGCCTTCACTTACATTACCGCGTAAAGTATTTTCACCTGTGCCTGCATAAATCAATAAAGGATCGGTCGGACAAACCTCCACGCTACCTATACTACCACCAAAATAAGGATCGCTTATATTTTTCCAATGACTTCCTCCATCTTTGGTTTGCCATACGCCACCTCCGGTAGCACCCATATAAAAAACTTGTTTATTCTTATAATCGCCGCAAACACCACTGGCTCTTCCACCTCTAAACGGTCCAATATTTCGATATTGATATTTTGTAAATAGTAACGAATCTAAAGGATACTTTGTTTGTGAATATCCAAGTACAAACGTGAATAAAACAATAACTAGAAAGAATATTTTTTTCATCTTGTGAAAGTAGTAAAAAATATTAAAACCCTATGACTCGAGAATAGGAAGTGTAACTGAATAGATTGAATGTTCACCCATTTTTTTTTTGAAGCTAAACGGTATTCCATTGTTCAGCTTGTGTCCTGCTGTACATTCCAAGGTCCGTTCAAAGCAACGGACGCTTTCCATTGCCATCAGGGCTAGTTTTCATCGCCTTTACAAACTTCAACTTCAATTTAATTTCGATCATTAAAAAGAATCGAAAGCAATTTATTCTATAACAAATTTTTCCCGGTCAAATATTGTGCAATTCTTCCAACAAAATCTTCATCTTTTTCTAAATTTCTTGGAATTAAATCAGTACTTCCTCCTGGAATCGACATCGTTTCCCAACGCTTTTTTTCAAAGGTTGTAATATTCCCTTTATTATTGACTGTACAAATAATACCACCATTGATATTTTTAATGATGAAATATTTTGTTGGAACGTTGCCAAATAAATTACTTGGAACTGATACAATATCCCAATGACCAATTACCACATCACCTTGACCAATTTTTCCAAACTGGTCAGCAAAAATCACCCTATTTTTTTTACGTTCAACAATGACCTTTGGAATATCAATTAATTTTTTTAAACTGTCATTAAAGCGTTCATATGAAGCAGCATAATCAAACACATTTTTTTGAGCAAATGCTTTGCATCGTTCTTCCTTTATTTTACCATCGCTACCTAATAACTCATTCTCCGAAATAAGTTTCACAATATATTTTTCATTATTGAGTTCAGCCATATCCGGAATTTGAAAATTTAAATTCATTGACGCTATCTCAACAACATACCAATTATGAAAATCGGCAAACAAACTATCTTTATACGACTTACTTAAAAATGAAATCATATTCCCTCCTTGCATATCTTGTAAAAAGAAAGAACGTGTAAAGCCCCATCCATTATCTTTTCTTGAATCTAGTTGTGCAATTGGTGTTTCTCCAACAAGAAATTTATTTTTCTTTTTACTATATTCAATTTCTTGCGCAATTGAAGTTTGAATGCTAATAAATAAAATGACAAATGAGAAGAATGATTTAAACATATTTTTGATTTAAGCGGTCAAATATAATTACTTTTGGCCCATGAAAAATTATTTATCTATTATAAGATTATGCCTGCTGTTTACAATATTTAGTGAACCTGTATTGGCGCAATCGCCAAAAGAAAAAATGCAAATGATTGATGATGCCGTGAAGCAAGATTCAAGAGGAAATTTTGCAATTGAAGGACTTGGAACAATTAAACTTAAAGACGGTACCTTGGTGGATGGTCGATTATATTTTAGTATAACAACGAGTTTAGCATCACAAGGGCGTGTGCAACATTTTCCTGAAAATCGCATGAGCCCAGATGATTATTATCCTAGTAAAGTAGAATATTTTCAAATTGGTGATTTGGTGTTCTATCCACTTGAAGTAAAATATGAAGGGAATGCCTATGATATTTTTGTTCAAGTATTGAATAGTAATTTAGATGATAAAATGAAGCTCTATCGCCTTTGGATTGGTTCAACAAGTGCCACAGATGCTACGCAACCTAAAAAGCTGAACAAAGGATTTTTTATGAAAATTAAAGGGGATGATATTGCAACCCAAGTGGGTGCAGTGTCATTTGTGCCATTTCATAAAAGCATGAGTAAAAGCGTGTCTGATTGTCCTGAACTATCAAAAAAAATTAAGGAGAAAGAAGAAGGCTATAAAATTTCATTCCTAGATCTCGATTCTAAAAATGCAAGCGTTTTTTTTCGTATTATGGAAGAGTATAACACTTGCAAATAGTTACTTACTAAATATTTAAAATTATATTATGATACCTAAACCACTTACCACTGAGTATAACCCATATTTTTCAACCTATATTGATTTGGTTCCTTCAGGCGCCGATGTGTCGGAATGTCTTGAAGATAATATGATGGATACCGAATCCTTAATTTTATCAATACCTAAAAAGAAACTTGAATTCCGATATGCCGAAGGCAAATGGACAATTAAAGAAATTATTCAGCATCTTATTGATTGCGAACGTATTTTCTGTTTTCGTGCATTGTGTATTGCAAGGGGCGAAAAAACGAACTTGCCAAGTTTTGAAGAAAACGATTACGCCGATAATAGTTTTGCTAATGACAGAGATATTGACTCATTATTAGATGAATTTGATCAAGTTAGAAATTGCACAATGTCAATGTTTCGCAGTTTCGATCCTTCTGTCTTAAGTAATATTGGCACTGCAAATGATCATCCCTTAAGTGTAAGAGCCATTGCTCATATATTAGTTGGGCATGAATTACATCATATGAAAGTAATTGAAGAAAGATACTTATAGTTTTGCCATCGATCTATTTAATGTAGAAAATAAGTGGTATGAGATTAGATTTTATCAGAAAATAAAAAAACTGCTTTTTAAAAAAGCAGTTTTTTTGTGAGGTCTCGACCGGATTCGAACCGGTGTAGAAGCTTTTGCAGAGCTTTGCCTAGCCACTCGGCTACAAGACCGTGGGTGCAAATGTAACATTAATTCTATAATTAGCAAATTTGTTGAATATCATTTTCTCGGAATTATCTTTTAAGTTTGTAAAAAAAACTTATGCGACGAATTGATGAATCAGAATTAATACTTAGTCCGGGTGGTCAAGTGTATCATATTAACTTGCGTCCAGAGAATTTAGCTTCAACTGTTATTACTGTTGGTGATCCTGATCGAGTGAAGGAAGTTTCGAAATATTTCGACAAGTTAGAATTTCAAACCCAACATCGCGAATTTGTTACACATACAGGTTATATTGGAAAAAAGAGATTGACAGTCATGTCAAGTGGTATCGGGCCCGATAATATTGATATCGTAATGAATGAATTGGATGCTTGTGTAAATATTGATTTTAATACCCGTCAGATTAAGGATATGCATACCCAATTATCAATTATTCGTTTTGGAACTTCTGGTAGTTTGCAAGATGATATTCCTATTGATAGTTTGGTGGCATCCAGTCACGGCATTGGCTTAGATAATGTATTACATTATTATCAACTCGAAAATTCAAAATTTGAAAACGATTTATGCGATGCCTTTATCGAACATACATCATTACAAAATAAAAAAATTGTGCCCTATGCCGTTGAAGGATCAAAAGATTTACTTTCTTATTTTAATGATGGTTATCATAAAGGAATTACAGTCACTTGTCCTGGCTTTTATGCACCCCAGGGCAGGGTTGTGCGAGCTTCACTACAATTTCCAGAACTAGTTAATCAACTTTCATCATTTCAATTTGATAATCATCGAATAACTAATTTTGAAATGGAAACTTCCGCAATTTTTGGCTTAGGTCGTGTCTTTGGTCATCAATGTCTTGCACTCAATACCATTGTGGCCAATCGAATTTCAAAAACATTTACCAAGGATGCAAAATCGGCGATTGAAAATATGATCAAACGAAATCTAGAAATTATTGAGAAGATTTAGTGTCTGATTTGTACTAGTTCGATTTTACTTTGTCGCGTCTGTATTTAGGTTGAACACTCGATATATTATTTCTTGAGATAAATTTTTGACTCTGACTATATTTTCTTTTTTGCAAATTAGCCTTTGTATTACTGTTTTTATTTTCAACTAAATCTTCTTTTTTATCAACTCGTGCATGCATTGAATTGCTCAAAGGATTGGATTGTTCAAGAATTTGATTTGTTGATACAATTATCTGATCTTTTCGATAAAGCCTCTTATTCATTTGCGCATAACCTAAATTAGAAACAAAAAGAGAAGCAAGTACTAAACTAAAAAATTGGGCGATTTTCATTTTATTTTTTTTAAGGCCCACTAGACTCAATTGAATTGGAAAGGTTTAAAAACAAAAAAAGTGCCTCAGCACTTTCATGTTAAAATAATTTCAGTAATAAAATATTTACAATTTCTTAATACTCATCCTCATTGAAGAAGAAGTCTTCTTGTGTTGGATAGTCAGGCCAGATATCTTCAATACCTTCATAACCTTCACCTTCGTCATCTAATTCTTGCAAATTCTCAATTACTTCAATAGGTGAACCCGATCGTATGGCGTAGTCAATCAATTCGTCTTTTGTAGCAGGCCAAGGGGCTTCTTCAAGATGTGATGCTAATTCTAAACTCCAAAACATATATTAGTATTTTAAAAAGGTTTTTATAATTTTCGCAAATGTAAGATTAAATTTATAACTTCCAAATCTTTAAGTTTGCAATATGTTATCCACAAAAAACATCAATAAAAGTTATGGTAATTTGCAGATTTTAAGAAATGTCAATTTGTCCATTCAACAGTCTGAAATCGTTAGTATTGTTGGTTCTTCAGGGGCTGGCAAAACTACATTACTTCATATTTTGGGTACATTAGAAAGACCCGATTCAGGTAGTTTAATTATGAATGATATTGATGTATTTAATTTGTCGTCAAAGAAAATAGCTGATTTTAGAAATCAATCGATTGGCTTTGTATTTCAATTCCATCATTTATTACCTGAATTTACTGCGCTCGAAAATGTTTGTATACCTTCATGGATTGCAGGGAATTCAAAAAAAGAGGCAATTGCAAAGGCGAGTGAATTATTAGAACTTCTTCATTTACATGACCGCATACATCATAAGCCAAACGAATTGAGTGGTGGAGAGCAACAACGTGTTGCAATTGCTCGAGCACTAATCAACAATCCGTCAATTGTTTTAGCCGATGAGCCAACAGGAAATTTAGATAGTCAAAATTCAGCTGAAATTTTTAATATGATTAACAACCTAAGAATTCGATTTAAACAAACTTTTATTTTAGTAACACATAATGAAGAATTAGCTACACTATCTGATCGTACATTAAGAATGAAAGATGGTAATATTTTATAAATGAAAATACAAGCAACACATATCCCCTATAGAAATACCAATAGTTTTTCTAATTTAGTAATTGATTATTTGAATAATTCCGACAAGTTAGAACCCTTTATTAATAAGTTTCCTACAATTGAAAATATTGCCAATCAAATTATTGACAAAAAAGAGAATTATACTTATCGACTGCAACTTTGTGAGGCTTTGAACACACAATATAAAGACGTTTTAATTTGTGATGAAGTAGATAAGAATTTAAAACTTTTAGCAGACTCAAATACATTTACAATTTGTACAGCTCATCAACCGAATATATTTACTGGTTATTTATATTTTGTCTATAAAATTATACATGCTATTCGTTTAGCAAATGAATGCAGACTGCAATTTCCAAATTATTATTTTGTGCCAATTTATTATATGGGAAGTGAAGACAATGATATTGATGAGATTGGTGTATTTCATTATAACAAACAAACTTTTCACTGGTCTACAAATCAAACGGGTGCATGTGGACGAATGCATACAAAGGAACTCGCAGATATAGTTATTGAAATAAAAAAAACACTCAATGATGAAAATGTTGATGAACACTATTTAATTCAAATTTTGGAGTCGGCATACAATGGTATCAATACTTTAGCTCAGGCAACACGTATCATTGTAAATTCACTTTTTGGTTCTTATGGATTATTGGTGGTAGATGGCGATGATCATTTACTAAAAAAATCAATGATTAATGTTTTTCGCAATGAGATTTTAAATCAAGTTTCGAACCCGATTGTTACTCATACAACCAATCAAATTTCTTTAAATTATAAAGTACAAGCAAATCCTCGATCTATTAATTTGTTTTATTTAAAAGATAATTTGCGTGAACGCATTGAGCAAGATGGAGAGCAGTGGCAAGTTGTGAATACAGATATTAGATTTGATAAAAGTGAAATTGAGCATGAGATTCAAAATTCGCCTCAAAATTTTTCACCCAATGTAATTTTAAGACCATTATATCAGGAAACAATATTACCTAACGTTGCATTTGTTGGCGGAGGCGGTGAATTAGCTTATTGGATTGAATTGAAAAATTTATTTGAGCATTATCATATTACTTATCCAATTTTATTTCTTAGAAACTCGGTTCAATGGATTACTTCAAAAACGTTAAGTAATATAAAAAAAATGAACCTGGATTTTGCTTCACTTTTTTTATCAAAAGAGGAGATATTTAAATTGTTTATACAAGAAAGTGATGAAATGAAATCATTAGAACTAAGCTTGAATCAAATTGCAAATCATTTCAATGAAATTAAAAATTTAGGCAACCAAGTTTCGGCTTCATTAGGTCAAAGTACTGAAGCGCATATTACAAAAATGGGTCGTATTGAACTTAGATTGAAGCAAAAGTTTAAGGCTCATTTGAAGAAAAAAGAATCTCTAACATTTGATAGAATCGAAACAATAAAAGATCATATTTCTCCGAATGGCAATCTCCAAGAACGGTATGACAATTTCTTATCAATCTATAAAATCTTTGGTCGAAATATGTTTGAAATATTATTACAATATCAACAACCTTTAGGAAAAGAATTTTTAATACTGACCATTGAGGAATAAGAAACTAAAATGAATAATGTAATTATTGCGGAATAAAATCGATTATGATTTATCCCATTTATAAATATCCTTTAAATACATTACGTTACCAACACTATCGAGCGCATTGGTAAGATACACGATATGTACCTCAACTTTTCTTTTCATGGGTACAAAAATAGTTTTACGCATTTTGCAAATCGAATCAATTTTACTAAGTGAGTAATTGGTTGTGTCTCTCAGTAAAAATGCAGCAAACTCTTTGGGGTGATGTACACGAATACATCCAGAACTAAAGGCTCGGTATGATTTAACAAAGTCTTCGCGATGAGGTGTATCATGTAAATAAATTGACCATGGGTTGGGTAAATTAAATTTAACTTCACCCAATGAACTTCTATAACCTGGTGCTTGACCAATACTAAATTTGCGATAGTTTTTTGAATTAATTGCTGAAGCATTCACTACCCTCCCACGTCTGTCATATGCTTTGAGTCCTCGACGTGCTAAATAAGATCCACCTCGTCGAGCTATTCCTGGAACAACTTCTTCTTTCATGATTGTTGGCGGAACAGTCCATGGCGGGCTCAATACAATGTTCTCAAGTTTTGCATCTAACATGGTGGTTGCTCTTCCAGGTCTGCCAACTACAACCCTCATATTAAATTTGGTTGAATCGTTTTCAACATAGTTGAGCTCCATCTTAGGAACATCTACCCAAATATAGGGCTGAGGAAAATCATGTTTTAACCATCTTAAACGCTCCATATTTAAGGCCAAGGTTTTTAATTTGTCTTCAATTTTCCCATTTAATTTATGAAGGGTGGTCGTATCTAATTTGCCTGTAACTTTTAGTTGATTTTGATATTGATATTTTTTAATGCTAGAAATTAAATCTTGATTCCATTCACTTGAAAGCGTATCAAGCGGTAAGTGAATTTCTGAAAATAGCCTTTTGCGTAGGGAAGGAATGTTGATATTGGTTGTTCCGATCGCTAAACTATCGTGTGGCATCTCAATTTTTGTCCATGCGGACATAGATTTTAAACTATCTAAACGAATATATTCTCTTTTAAATGCCTTATAATATGGATGATTGGGGCGCATCAAATCAACTGCCTCTTTTATATTATTATTCTCAATTGACTTATAAAGAATTTGTGCAAAATCTAATAGACTATCATTTTTATTCTTCCAATCTTTTTTATTGATTAAAGAAGTGTCTTTTCCAATGAGTATATCCTTCGATAATTTGTAAAAGGATGTGGTCAACAAAAGTTCAAATGCTTGAATTGACTCTGTATTTGCAGTATTGTTTGTAAAGGTAGTAATGCCGGATTTTATTTTACTCAAATAGTAATCTTCAGACAGAAGGCCATCATATCGAATTTCATTTAGAACCTTTATATAGTCTGATACATTATCAGTTATGCCTTCTTCATTTAGCCAAAAGGGTTGAAATTTATTTAATTGATAAGCTTTTCGATAGTCTTGAAAATCTTGAATCGTATCACCTTCAACCACTAGGATTTCACTTGCCGTACTATCAAAGGTTTGTGTTAAGAAACTAACAACTTGCTCCATTTCCATGGAAGAGGTTTTTATTGCAGTAACTCGTTTCTTTTTTGTTCCTTCATCTGTACCTATATTGCAAGCATTTAGCCCAATGCAAAGTACAAATGTTAAAAATAAAGAATGTGTATGTTCAGGAAATAGTAGATTTCGACTCATAAAACATTGCAAACCTACATCATTTTAGAATACCCAATTTGAGTATTCATATTAATTTTGAAACTTGTTTAAACTTTGTTTGTAAATTTGCGTCAATGCCCAAAATTTTTGAATGTCTACTACCTTAATCGAAGTATCAGAACAACTAAGTGATGAAGAAATCTTTGAACTATTTAAAGATGAACTAAGTAAGGAAAAGGCTTTCACGATTTTGGTGAAGAAATATCAAGAAAGACTTTATTGGCATATTAGGCGATTTGTAATTCATCATGAAGATACCAACGATGTTTTACAAAATGTATTTATTAAGGCATGGAAAAGTTTGAGTAATTTTAGACAAGAATCAGGTCTTTACACTTGGTTATACAGAATAGGAACGAATGAAAGTCTCACGTATCTAGAAAAATTAAAGAAAAAAAGATCAGTTTCAATTTCAGATGAAGAAACTGGTATGAGCAATCGTGTAAGAGCAGAGAAAGGATTTGATATCAATAAATTAGAATGGAAATTACAATTGGCGATTCAATCCTTGCCAGAAAAACAACGTGCCGTTTTTACATTACGTTATTATGATGAAATGCCCTACGAAAAGATGTCAGAGGTGCTAGATACATCGGTTGGGTCATTAAAAGCTTCTTATCATCATGCATCAAAAAAAGTTGAAGAATTTATATTAAGAGAAAATTAAACCATCAGCAAGTAGAAAAGTCAGAGCCACGAAAATGGAAAATAATAATAATATTTTGAATGAATTGAACGAAATGGACATCCAATTACCCGTAAGTTCAATGCCAAAGATGAAAATTCCTGAAGGTTATTTTGAATCATTTTCAAGTGAATTGCTTTCGCGTATTAAGCAAGATGATTTTTTAGAAGGTCTACCTAGAACAATGCCTTTCGAAACACCCTCAGGTTATTTTACAGATTTAGGCGATAAACTTTCAAAGGTTATTCAGCAACAATCAAGTCCCGATTTTATTGATTCATTGCCTAAATTAATGCCTTATGAAATTCCGAGTCATTATTTTGAAGAATTGCCGAGCCAAATTGTTTCAAAATTGGATTTAAAATCAACTCAACCTTTAATGACCCTCTCTCGAAAATTGATTGTCAAACTTTCATTGGCTGCAACTATTCTTTTATTTATGGGATTAGCATTTAAAGGATTAGTTTTAACATCAAATACATCAAGTACGAATTATATCATTGAAAATGAACTCGCTAAGGTTTCTGATAATGAAATCAGTCAATATATTGTTTCTCATCAATCGGAAATGGATGCAAGTCTTGCTCTTGAAACAATTGATGAAACTAAATTAGATTTAAAACAATTTGAGACTGAAGTTTTAGAGGATGCTTTAAATCAAATTACTGACGAAGAAATATTAAATTACGCCCTTTAGAAATATCAAATACAAATGAACAAAAAACAAATTATCATAAATTTTCTTATACTGTGTTTCCTTTCGATGTCATCATTTGCCCAAAATAAAGGCGATAAAGTAGAAAGTATTAAGGTAGCTTATTTAGCTGAAAAACTAAATTTAGACTCAAAGACGGCAGAAAGATTTTGGCCGATTTATAATCAGTATGACGATGAGATGAAACAGGTGATTCAAGAAAGCAAGAGATCAAATGATAACCGTGATCCAGAAGAAATACTAGATAGAGAACAGAAGGCGATTGATATCAAACGAAAATACAGTGTTCTGTTTTTAAAAGTTATTTCGAATGAGCAATTATCACAACTTTATCAATCTGAAAAAGAGTTTCATCGAATGCTGATTAAACGAATGAATAGAATGGAAAATAGGCAACAACGTATGCAAGAAAACCCAAATCAACGTTTTCAAAACAGACCTAGAATGTCGCCTGCACGTTCACAAGAAACACAACAGGAACAAAGAATGCAACCTCAGCCTCGTCGTACGCCAACGACTGAAACGGAGCCAATCAATCAAAGAAGAAGTCGCTAGACTCCGTCAATAGATTCTGATTTTATAGTTTTGAATAAGGGATTTTGACATCATGATAGAAGAGGAAGGTCCAATGTTCCAATTCTGCCCGTTTTGCATAAGCTTGTCTTAACTCCATAGTTAACCGCCCATCATAATCGTATTTTGCAATGTATCTGGTTTTAAGTTGCTTAAGTTGCGGTGCCACATCTCCTCCAAAAAAGACATGTTCTGAATCGCTTTGAACTAAAAAAGAAGTATGAAACGGGCAATGACCTCCATCTTTCTCATATGAAATGGATGGATGAATGATACCTTTATCATCAAGCCATTCAACCTGATTTGAATTTTTTAAAATATCAAAATCTTCAATTGTGTAAGATGGAAATCCAGTTTGAATAGCATAGTCAAATTCTTTTTTACTTACATAATAAGTTGCATTCGGAAAACAGAGTTCCTTTACACCTAATTTATTTTCATGTAAAATACCACCAGCATGATCCTTATGTAGATGTGAAAGGATAACCATATGAATATCTGCTGGTTCAAAACCATGATTTCGAAGATTATGATGAAGTTGCAATTCGCCATTTGGTAACGTAAAACCTAACCCAGTATCGAATAGAATGTTTTTACCTTTAGTTTGAATTAAAAAAGGTTGAATTTCAACAAGTAAGGACCCTATTGGTCTACTATTTAAATCATCTCTTGTTTCATCAAAAGGTTGAAAAATTTTGTCGTGTCCAATTGTGAATACACCTTCTGACAAAGGAATGATTTTTATACTCATTGAATAATTTTTATAAGTTATTTGATTTTATTTATCTTAATACCATTTGTCTATCAGCATCAAGGCGAATTAAAATAAATATCAAACAGGTGAAAATAAGAAGTGAGGTTCCTCCATAACTGATTAATGGGAGTGGGATACCGATAACGGGTGCTAAGCCAACGGTCATGCCGATATTAATAGCAAGATGAAAAAATAAAATACCTGCAACACAATACGCATAAACCCTCGAAAATTGCGAACGTTGTCTTTCTGCAATCGTTACAATACGAAGCAGCATAAACATAAAGATGAGTACAAGTATTGTGCTACCAACAAAACCAAATTGTTCGCCGATGGTGCAAAATATAAAATCGGTTCGTTGTTCAGGCACCCAATTATATTGTGTTTGAGTGCCATTTAAAAATCCTTTTCCAAAAACACCACCGGCTGCAATGGCAATTTTAGACTGACCTACATTATACTCGGAGGCATTTTGTTTTTTATTATCAACACCATCTCTTGTATATTCATCAGGCACATCCTGCCCTATCATGGTATAAATACGTTGTACTTGGTATCCTTTTAAAACATTTTTAAATGTCATTGGTACCAAAACCTGTGAAAATAAAACACCTACAAACCAAATTCCAGCAACTATAAAAAGTAATTCTTTATTACGACGTAATTGTTTACGTTCAGAATAAAGTACCACAACAGCGAGAACCGATAGAATGACAAATAAAATATTTTTAGGAATGAGTAGCGTAGCCAATGTTAATCCAAAGATGGAGAAGCCAATGACCAAAACTATATTGGGCAAACCTTCACGATACATCGCTAGAAAAAAAGAGAAATAAACCAAAGCCAATCCAGTTTCATTTTGAAGGATGATGATAAGTGCTGGTAAAATAGCTAAAGCAGCAGCAAACAAACGATGATTTAAAGTTGCAAAATTTGTGTTTTGCAATGATAAATATTTTGCAAGTGACAAGGCAGTGAAAAGCTTCATCAACTCTCCAGGTTGAAAGGTAGCAAATCCTAAATTTAGCCACGAATGCGATCCTTTAACTCCTTTACCTAATGGAGTAAGTGCTAATAATAGTAATATAAAACCTATTACATAACCAAGAAATGGAATGGAAGTAAAGATTTTACTATCAAGTAAAATAATAATCGCAGCCACAACCAATGAAATTCCAAAGAAAGTAATTTGTTTCATATAGTTCTTCTTCATCATAAAAAAACTAATGTCATCACTTCTATGTTCTACTGAGTAAATACAAAGTATACCTATAATAGATAAAACAAGATAGAAAAACACCATCTGCCAATCTATACGTTCAATAAATGATTTTTCTTTAAAGCTCATATTTTTAAATGCTTCGATAAATTGTATCGATTTTACTTGATATAAAATTTTCTGAAAAGATAGGCACCCATCACGGAATCTTTTTTACGTTGAATACTATCTTTAGCCATATTGATTCGTTTTAAACTATCCTTTGACATGTTTTTGAGTGCAAGTTTTTCTTTCGCAATTTGCTTATCAAGAGAGTCAAGTATATAAGTATAGTTAGGAATGATTTTGGCATCCTGCATTCGCTTCACCAGGAATTGGCGCTTTTTCGAAATCGTATCTTTTAAATATTGTTCAATCATTAAACTTGCAATCGGACCTGCCCAAGTTGCACCATAGCCAGCATTTTCGATACATACCGCAACCGCTATTTTGGGATTATGTCGTGGTGCAAAAGCAACAAACATGGAATGGTTTTGAAGTTTTACTTTTTTCCCCATCACCATTCGTTCGTTTTGAACCGTACCTGTTTTAGCACAAACCGTTACATCTGGAATACGAGCAATTTTACCCGTACCTTGGTCAACAACCGCTTGCATTCCACCAATGACATATTCGAATGATGAGTCGGCAATTCGAGCAACCACTTTTCTTTCTTTATACTTTTTCAAGGCCACATGATTTGAATCACCATTAATTGATTTTACAAAATGGGGTATAAAATAGGAGCCTCTATTTGCAATAATACACATGGCATTCGTTAATTGTAAAGGGGTTAGTTCAACCTCACCTTGGCCCATACCAATGATAGACATATTACACGAATTCCAATTTCCTTTATAAACCCTATTAAAATAATTTGAATCAGGGATATGACCACTATTTTCATGTGGAATATCAATTCCAATTGGATGACCTAAACCAAAATCATTCATATACTGATGCCATTTTTGCAAACCAACATGGACATTAGGATATTTTTTCGAATCGATGGCAAGTCTGAAAACATGACAGAAATACGAATTACATGAATTGGCAATGGCATAAGCCAGATTACGAGCATGCCCACCGCCTGAGTGAGTACATCCGATTCTTCTTCCGCAAGCATAATAACCACCTCCACATGCATAACCGAAATCTGGCGTAATAACTCCTTCATCGAGTGCAACCAAAGCGGTTAATGGTTTGAATGTAGATCCTGGAGGGTATTTCGCTTGAATAGGTCTAATAAAAAGTGGTTTGGTTGCGTCATTCAACATTTTGCCAAGGTTTGAGCCTTTATTTGGACCTGTTAATAGGGTAGGGTCAAAGGATGGCCCACTCGCGAAAGCCAATATACCACCAGTTTGTGGGTCAATGGCAATGGCACTTCCTAATTTATTAGCCATCATGGTTTCGGTTAATTTTTGTAAATCGCCATCTAAATAAAGTTCCAAAGATTTTCCAGGTGTTGCAACTGAGTCAAGTGTACCTTCTTTATATCTACCTTGAATGCGCTGTTTTACATCACGAAGTAAATATTGAACACCGGGTTTGCCTTTTAGCACATCTTCATAAAAATTTTCTAACCCATTGATGCCAATATAATCGCCCTTTTCATAGTTTGCGTACTTTTCATTTCTAAGTTGGTTTTCGCTCACTTCATTGATATACCCTAAAATGGTGCCACCGCATTCATAGGTATAATTACGTTCAGCATGTTCAACAAGTTCTATTCCTGTAAAATCATAGAGGTTTTCCTGAAGTCGTGCAACTGAAACTGGTGATAGATTTCTGTACAGGCTAGAGGTTTTATTCCATCCATTTTTAGTAATTACTTTTTTAAGTTGAATTCTAAAATCTTCAATAGGTACATTAATCAACTTACATAAAAAGAGCGTATCAAAGTCTGCAGTAATTTTTTTAGGATCCACAACTAAATCGTACACGATACTATTGTTCATTAATACCTTATTTTTTCTATCATAAATAATTCCACGAGGAGGATATATTTTTTTGATATAAATGGCTTGACCAATTGCAGATTGTTTATAACCACCAATATCAAACACTTGTAAAAACAAAAGTCGAATGATAATGATCACGGGTATAGCAACAAAAAGAATCTTAATGAATACATTTCTATTCTGTGTAAAATCGGCCATTAAATGAGGGAAATTTACACAAAGTTAAAAGCCTATTGCAATTGAACTAAAAGAGATATTCACATTTAGATGTTAGCATTTATTGTGACTTAAAATTCATTTTATTTTGGATGAATTTTTGTAAACTGATTTAAGTGAATTAAATATTGGAACTAAGAAATTAAGATGAATGAAATTATTGAATCAACAGTATTAGGATAGAATGGATATAAAAACCTGTTTGATAATCTGATATTTTAAATGAAAGTAAAGTTGTCATTGAGTCACTCTAAACATTTAGGTATGAATTTTTTGTTGTTTCAAGTTTGATTATTTAAAAAAACGATATCGTAAATATTAAATGCTGAATAGCACTTTTATATGTTTTAATCTATCTTTGGGAGATGTCAATTGCGCAAGAAATTATTTTACACAATGCTTCTTTCAATCCGAAAGTAAAAACTTATATCTATTTTGTAGTTTTATTTTATTTGATCACAAGTATTATTGGCATCATTCTGGTTCCTTTTTGGCTACTCGGTTTAGGACAATGGTTGAGTGCCAAATTTTATAAAACGTTAACCTGTCAACTGACCAATAAAAATTTGAAATTTTCAAAAGGCATCATCCTTCATATTGAAAAAACGATTCCATTAGACAATATTCAAGATTTGTCATTTATTGGAGGTCCACTTTTAAGATCGTTTGGATTAACTATGATAAAAGTTGAAACTGCCGGTGGAGGCGGCACACATAGCAATAATAATATGATGAGTATGATTGGTGTTATTGATGCAGAGAAGTTTAAATCTGAAATTTTATTGCAACGTGAAAAAGTAATACAAGAAAAATTTGGAACCTCTTCAAATAAAAATCAATCTAGTCATGATCATGATTTATTGAATGATATTAAAAGTGAACTAGTAGGTTTAAATAGTAAATTAGAATCAATTCATGCTCTTGCAGCATCGTCTGTACAAAATACACACCAAAGATAATTTTCACCAAGAACGATTTATTCATGTTTATAGAATTTAAAAAAAAATTGACCTCAAGGTGGAAAATAGACTTTAAGTTTTTATTGCTATTACTCGCGCTTGATTACGCAGGAGCAATCAGATTGAATGCACAAAATAGCAATGAAGCTGTTTCGTCTACCGGACTTATTTTTTATCAAGATTCAGTAAAGGTGGGTGATCAAACAATTTATTCGATATTGGTGAAAGAGGTCATTCCAAATTCACCTGCTTCACTCACCGAAATAAAAGCAAATGATAAATTAATTGCATTTAATGGCATTATATCCAATGGTGATAAATCGGATATTGAAAAAGTAAATGCCCTGATGACAGGTCTTGAAAATTCAACAGTGGGTCTCGAAATTGAACGATCTGAGGCACATAAATCAACCAAAAGAATGACCTATGTTATTGAAAGGAAGAAAATAATACAAAATGTGAAACAAAGGATATTTGGAATCGGTGTGACACTAATTGTTGATTCTATTTTTGCAGATGGTAAATCAGGTTATGCCGCAAAAGTGCAATTCGTTTATCCAAATAGTCCGGCATTTAAAGCTGATGTTGAATCAGGCGATTTTATTGTAGAAGTTGATGGCATGAGGATAGATGGTAGAAAACCCAATGCGGTGAATCAAGTGATGGATCGATTATTAATTGATGAGCCACGTGTTGCTATGGTTTCTTTTTTGCGTTTGATTGATGGTGTTTTTACTGAATACAAAGTAAAGATGCAAAGGGTTGATATTAGCGATTTTATTAAGTTGGGTTCGATATCAGCCGAAGCTCAACGTCTAAATCGTGTTCCAATCATAACAGAACCTGAGCGAAAAATTTTAATTACAGAAAGAGATTCTGATGGTGATGGTATTCAAAATGAATTAGATGCCTGTCCGAATGAAATAGGAATAGAATCGAATTCACCATTTGATAATGGTTGTCCAGAAAAAAAAGAGTAGGGATGATATGTTCAAATAGTAATATAAAAAAAACGATCATCTAAATGATTCAATTTTCTTGAAGAATCTTCTTCTAATATTCTCTATTTAATAAAATTTCAGCTAAAGCCTGTAAATGAACTTTTCTTTTTGAAACAATCGGCGCTTTTTCTAAAAATTCAAATGCAAGGTTCGAGTGTTTCTTGATTTCTTGTCGTGTGAATTCTTTAATATTTTTCTGTTCGTAATAGGCAAGCATTTCTTTTACCTTCACTGATTGGTCACTATCCAAAATGGATTGTATCTTTTTTTGTTCAACCTCATCTGATTGTTCATACGCTTTGGTAAGTAAAAAAGTTTTTTTATTGCTTATAATATCGCCACCAATTTGTTTGCCGGTTTTAGTTGGATTTCCAAACGCGTCTAAATAATCATCCATTAATTGAAAAGCAATACCAAGTGATTGTCCAAAATTGAATAAAAGTTTTGAACAACCTTCTGTGGCGCCACCTAACATTGCACCTAGTTTCATGGAGGCTCCTAATAAAACAGAGGTCTTAAGCGTAATCATATGAAGATATTCATCCATAGTTACAAATGGCTGCTTTTCATAGTCCATATCAAGTTGTTGTCCCTCACAAATTTCGATGGCAGTTTTATTAAACAACTGAATAACTGAATGGATATGTTCAGAATTAATTTTATTTAGATGTTCGTAGGCATAAATATTCATCACATCGCCAGAAAGTATACCTGTAGCTAAACTATATTTTTCATGTACGGTCGTTTTTCCTCTCCTCAAAGGTGCATTATCCATAATATCGTCATGCATGAGGGTAAAATTGTGAAAGAGTTCAATAGCCATAGCTGTATTCATGGCATTTTCGTCTACCTCAGCAAAAAGTTCATGACTCATTAGGCATAAAACAGGTCGAATACGTTTGCCACCCATATTGAGTAAATAAGAACAAGGTTCATACAAAGTTGAAGGGAACTCGGGGAAACGGTGGTTTGAAAAGTAAATTTCAAATTCTGATAGAAATTCTTGAAACGAATGCATGAGGTAAAAGTAATAGAATCTGATAGATTGTGAAACTTCAAGCTTAAATTTTATTTTTTCGATGCCATAATTGTTTGTTTCCTTCAGTAAATTAGTATGAAATTTTAGCGTGTAAGAATTAAAAGTAAATGAGCAAATTTCATCAATTCGATTAAAAGCGATGAAGAATGATGTAAATTCGCGATTCCTTATGACGCAACAACCTTCAATCTCTCAATTTATACACTTGTTCAATGAAAGTGCTGCGAACAATAGTTTTGTGAAACTATCATTAGGTAATTATAAAGGTCGAGAATTGGATTTGAAGAATATCTACATTCAAAAAATTCAAATCAAAGGGAAGGTGAAATTTAGTTTTACTTACCGTTTTAAAACACGGGATATTGTCAAAAATTATTCTATTGAAGAAAGCAACGCAATATTACACCAATATCTAAGTGATGGTTTTAGGGTTGCTAATTTATTTACAATTGAGTTTGATTGCCAACTTGAACGTGGAAAGGATAATAAAATTCTGATACGTGAGATGAAAGCTTCGCATCATGAATTACCACCTCAAACGCATGATAGAAACAAGAAGCGGCATATTGAAGCCAATTCAAAATCTTATCTTCACGATTTAGGAATTACCAATTCTGATGGTCAGGTATATAAACATGCACAAGAAAAATTTAAACAGATCAATCATTATATAGAGTTGATGAGGGTAATGCTAGATCAGTTACCAAAGGATAGCATATTGAATGTGGTTGATATGGGTTCAGGTAAGGGTTATCTTACTTTCGCCTTATATGATTATCTTTTACAAACACAAGTAAAAGGTTTGCGTGTTACAGGTGTAGAATTTAAAGAGGATATGGTAACGCTTTGCAACGAGGTAGCAATAAAAAATAAATTCAACGGTTTGCATTTTGTGCAAGGTAGCATTCAAGATTTCGATGCTAAAGAAATGAATATTATGATTGCCTTACATGCTTGTGACACGGCTACAGACGATGCCATTTTTAAAGGTATTCAAGCAGAGGCTGAACTTATTGTGGTAGCTCCCTGTTGTCATAAACAAATACGAAAGCAAATTGAATTAGGGAAAAAAGAGAATGAACTTGATTTTATTTTACGTCATGGAATTTTTCTTGAACGTGAAGCGGCTATGATTACTGATAGTCTTAGAGCACTTATTTTAGAATATGCGGGATATAAGACTAAGGTGTTTGAATTTGTTTCGGAGGCCAATACACCTAAAAATATTATGATAGTGGCTGAGAAACTAAAATCGAATATACTAGTCAACAAAATTGAACTACTTTCAAAAATTAAATTAGCGAAAGATTTTTTTGGTATTGCTAATCATCATTTAGAAGGCCTTTTGAAAATATAAATCGCATAAGCTTCCATTGAGGATTCATTATTTTTAAATGATATCCTAAATTCCTTGGTTTATCATTATCTATCATTTATTTCAGATTTGGACAAACCATTGCTTTTTAAGTTTCGTCTTGAATCAAGAATGGGTGATTATTTTGGAGATTATCTTAAAATTGCTACCTTTATTCAGTTTTTTACAAGTTTTTAAAGAAATATATGAAACAAACATACTTCACCCTACTTCTTCTAGTCGCAACATTGGTTGGTTACTCACAAAACAAGTTCATAATTAAACCTTTGGGCTATTCAGAAACAAATTCAACAATTGTTCAAGGTAGTAACCAATTATCATCGATAAATACGGTTGGCGGACATTTTCGTTTGAAAGAATTCAGTTCTTCAGCGCAAAAAATGATTGAAACTGATCTTATTACCTATTTCATTGGTAAGAATGAAGAGAATAAAATCCGATTCTCAGTAAATTGTGCCAAGCAAATCAATCTTTATTATATTATTTCTGATGCTTCCAATAAACATGATTTAAAAGTTCGTGAAGAAACACCTTATTACCGTTTCGCCAAAGACTTAGATATTTCGTCCTTCAGAAATGGGAAAATTACAATTTCGGTCTATAACGAAAATAAGGATCTTATTCATGTTATTGAATTCGAAAAAGCATCAATATAAATTATTAATTCAGTTTTATAATTATCTACTTATATGAAAATTTTAATATCATACATTTCATTTCTAGTCTTAAGTTTAGTTTCTGTTCAAGTTTCTGCTCAATTAGTGAATGGTTGTGGGTTTCTTCAGCAAAATCGTTTAGAGATTGGTATCGCAAACAATGGCGCTTACGGTACTCCTGAAGATGCACCTGTTGGGTATCATCCAAATAATAATCCAGGTTTTGCAACTACATATAATCCAGTAACTGGATCCTATATACTTCATACCAATGCACTTGGTTTTGTGGCAGACTATGATTCAAATGGATGGGCAGTTGGTGTTCCTCCTTACTTTGGAGATTATTTTTTACCAGGAACACCACAAGAAGGTTGGGCTGTTGAAGTAAATGGAGTACGTTCTAATGCATTTAGTACAAATTACACAACCAATTTAGCCACAGGATTTACTGGTGCAGGGGCTCTATCGGGTACAAATCAATTTGTAAGTACAGTTGCTGGGGTTACAACTTCGCAATGGTTGGGGTCTGTAGGTAATTTAAATATTAAACAAACCACCACTGTTAAACAAGATAAATTATATTTCACTACCAATGTTAAATTCTATAATACTGGCGGAACCACATTGACTAATGTATATTATATGCGAACATTAGATCCTGATAATGACGTTTCAACGACTAATAATTTTTCCACCATAAATAACATCACGTACCAATTGCCAAATGCAGGCAATAAATCCTTAGTTGGTTCTACATCTACAGTAAACCCGCTTTGTTATTTAGGTTTAGGCACAATCGACTGTAGATCGAAAGTTTTTATTTGTGATTTTGATTTATTTCCACCAGCAGATACTTTAGGTTATTTGTTCTCTGGTACGCATCCTGACTTAACTTATACTGGTACCTTAACGCAAGATGTTGGTGTGGGTATTGTGTACTTTTTAGGTGATATTGCGCCTGGAGATAGTAACGAATTAAATTTCGCATATATCCTAAATGAAGCTTCATTAGATGAGGCTCTTGATGCCATCAAACCAAAATGGCTCAATAATAGCAACCTTTATCAATCTAACGATACGATTTATGCTTGCGAAAACACAACGGTTCCAGTAAGTATCGTAAACGGTGATAATTTAAACTGGACTTGGACCTCAACTGCACCAATGAGTAATACAACGGGTATAAGCAATAATATTTCATTTGGTTCAACACCTGTTTTAGTCACCGCAATTGGTACAGGTATTTGTGTTGATACCATACAATTTTATTTAGCCTTAACCAATACCATTATTACTACTATTAATGCTGGAATTTGTAGTGGATCTGGTTATACATTTAATGGGGTTACCTACACATTAGGTGGAACTTATCATGATACGGTAACCACTTCTTTTGGGTGCGATTCTATTGTAACGTTAAACCTAACAGTAGGCGCAAACAGTTATAAAACAATTAATGCATCTGTTTGTCAGGGAGTGGGGTATTTGTTCAATGGTAATGTGCTCAATGTTGCTGGTACTTATTACGATACGCTTGTAAATGCGGGTGGTTGCGATTCGATTGTTACTTTACAATTATTGGTTGGTAATACCACTTATGGTACAATTAATGAATCTATATGTCAGGGGCAATCTTATGTATTTAATGGAAATGTATTAACAGCCGCAGGTACCTATACAGATTCATTATTTAATACCAATGGATGTGATTCTATTTTAACGCTCAATTTAACTATTAAACCAATACCTGTTCCAGATTTTATTTTGAATAGTTCACAAATTTGTATTGTTGATAATATTACGGCAACCTATTTTGGTACCTTAAATCCGGCAAATATTTATACATTTAATCCAGATGGAGGAACTATTTTGTCGGGATCTGGAATAGGACCTTATACAGTTAGTTGGTCAACGCCAGGTGTGAAAAATGTATCCTTTCAGGTTACCTTAAATGGATGTCCGAGCGCCCCAGTAGTTAAGCAAGTTACAGTAATTGAAAATCCAAATGTAAAAGCCGTTTATGATTCAAGTATTTGTATAGATGCAACGGCTGATATTGAAGCTATAGCAAGCAGTGGAACTACAAATTATACATGGACTTTAAATAGTGCAACATTGGTTTCAGGTAATCCTGCAACTGCAGGTCCTCTTACTTTATCATGGAATACAATTGGATCTAAAATCGTATTGGTTCAATGTGATAATCAAGGTTGTCTCTCTAATGTAGATACCGCCCGAATTGAGGTTCATGAATTACCAACTGCCAATATTTCAAGCCGCGACAATAAAGATGTTTATTGTGAAACTGATTTAGTTCGTTTAACTACAGATTTGATTCCTAATTCATTTTATCAATGGCAACCACTTGAATTATTTACTCATTATGATTATAATAATGCCGACTTGTTAATTTATGATACCACATTGGTAACCACCAAAGTGACAACAGGCTTTGGGTGTACCGCAACAGATACTATGACGATTTATACTTTACCTTGTGATGAATATTTTATACCGAATACCTTTACTCCAAATGGAGATGGTTTAAATGACATTTTTCATGTTGTTGGTCTGAAAATTAATGCGCAAGTAGAAATGGTTATTTATAATAGATGGGGACAACAAGTATTTCAGTCGAGTGATGCAAAACTAGGATGGAATGGATATTACAAAGGCAATAAGGCTGAGTCTGCTGTTTATTTCTATCAGATTAAAATTACTTTCCCTACTGGAATTGCAAAAATTTTAAAAGGCGATCTGACTTTATTGAGATAGTGAAATCGTTCTAAGCTTTTTATGGTTGTGGTGCGAATGTATTAATTAGTAATGGAATTTTCTTAACCAATTTTCTTATTGCACATCTTGTGTCTAAGGAAATGTTCTATTCATCTTTTTTAATTATTTCTTCCGAATTTTATTTCCAAAATCTTAAGAAATATTTTATGCCTTCAACATTTTAAGAGAGTATTACACATCTTAGAATTCAGGATGGTATAATATTGAAGCAAGTGATTAATAAACCGCCAATAGTAGACTAAAGACTTAGGTTACTATTAGTGATTTCAGTATCCATTTTTGTCATTTTATCACAGAGATTATTCTCTTTCGAAGTTTTGTAAAATCTAATTAAAACCAAAATGAAAATATATTTCTTAACTGCATTTGCTTTATTCGGCTTTGTTTGTAAAGGACAAAATGCTGATTTGACTAAGAAAAGTAGACAAGATGCAATTATTGAAAAATATTTGAAAAATGGTGCTTGGAATCATCATTATTTAAGTAAAGAATGGAATGAATGGATCGATAAAGGAATTGAAGAAGATTCAACAATAGCATATTTATGGCAACAAAAAGCATTGCCTTTATGGAAACAAAAAAAATATCAATTAGCCATCATTTATTATAATAAAGCAGTAGAAATAGATAGAGAACATTGGTTATCAAGGCTCGCTTTTCTTAAATGTATCTTCGCTAAAGATTATGAAAGTGCCTTAGCAGATTTTAAAAAGTATAAAAGGGAATTTGGTTCCACATTTGAACAAGACCATTCTCTTGAGTTTTATATGGGAATATGCTATTTGCAGTTGAATCAATTTGCTGACGCATTACAGATTTTAAAAGAAAGTATTGAAAGTCAAGAAGCAGAACATGGAACAAATTGGGTTCACTATTTAGATAGATATTATTTAGCCATATCATATTATGAACTCAATAATTACAAACTAGCAATCGAAGAATTTGACAAAGTATTGATCAATTATCCCAATTTTTCGGAAGCTCTTTATTTTAAAAGTCTGTGTTTAAATTATATTGGAGAAAAGGAGAAGGCCAAAATATTGATGGAAATTGGAAAAACTAATTATCAAAAAGGAAATACATTCAACGAAGATTCTAATCAATATGAGAACTACCCTTATCAATTAACTTGGCAATGGAAAACCGCTGAATCACTTCTTAAATAAACGCTTCTCAAAGCAGTATATTGAAAAAGTTATCTTTATAAATAGTGAAAGACCTAAATCCAAAAAGTGATTCTGATTATTCTTTAATAATCACTTCATTCATCGAAACTCCATTTGTTGAATTCGTAATGTTGATATAATAAATACCAGAATTTAAATCACTAATATCCAAACTAAATTCACTTGAAGACAATTTAATTTCTTTTGAAATACAAATTTGTCCAACTGAATTAGTAATTGAAATATATACTGTATTTGCTGTATTGTCTTTTAGACTAACTTGAATATTTCCCGAAGTTGGATTAGGATGAATGCTAACAAGACTTGATTGAATAAGGGGTTCTAAATCATGTTGATTTGTTACCATGCCACATCCACCTATTGGCGCATCAGTTATTATGGGATCAATATATCCAGATCGTTTGATACCGAATGTATACTCGCCAGCTTTGATTTCTTTTGAATAAATATTACCAATTCTATCAGTCAAACTTCCAGCAGTTAAACTGTCATTTGCAAATTGCCATTCTTCTGTTGCATCTTTCCTGTAAAATAAGCGAATACTATCTTCAGTGTTTTGAATCCATGTACTATCCAAATAGCTATTTCCAGAGCCTGCATCATATGTAAAACGCATGGTTCCATTAATATTATTGAGGTTGATACCATCAATTTTCCAATAACGACTATCGCAAAGAACATACCCAGGGAAGAGGGTATTGTTTTTAAATCGATCAGGCGCAACCCAATGATGTTCGGCTTTAAGTAGCGTAGAGTCGTTTGTATTGATCATACTTTTAGTGATGATTCTGCATTTCGCTTGAGTGAAAGTAGAAGTGCCAGTTGACTTGATCATTTTTTCTTCTTCTGTAATTGCGTCACTTATTTTTGAATTTGGATCAATTGCAATCATAGTTGGGTTAAAAGGCAGAATAACGTGAAATTCCATACAACGACCAACAAAATCAAGATGATAGATTTGCGAATTCATTGAGGCATCGTAAAAAGCTAGTTCTAATGGAACATGATTGTAGTAATCTAGTGATTGATGCTTGCGCTGACGCATGTAAACACGCGTATGAAATTCGTTTCCGATTTGAGTTGTGCTGCTTGAATCAATTGAAAAATGAGTAAATCCAGGTGCAAGTATCCAATTATTGAAGTAGTCGGTTAAATTCAAACCACTTTGATTGGTCAAATAATCTCGAAGTTGTAACGTATTAATGGATTGAAATTTATGAGCATCTAAAAATGACGAAAGAGTGCTAAAAAACTTTTGATCGCCCATATACGTTCTTAAGGTATGAATGGCATCTTCTGCTTTACTATAAACAGTCATGCCATAGGTAAACAAACTATCCATATTGGCAATAGCGCGATAACCTTGATCTCGAATATGAGCTTGACTTAATACATCAAAATGATTATTTCTGATTTCATCGAGATAAGCTTTTGGGCCATAAACTTGCTCGGTATGTAATGGTTCGCAATAACTTGCAAATCCTTCATTCAGCCACATATCGCCGGCGGTGCTACAAGTCACTAAATCGCCCCACCAGTGATGTGAAAGTTCATGAGCGATTAACGTTTCATAATTTAAAGTGCCGTCAATAAAAGGTTTGCCAATACTTATATTCGTTGCATGTTCCATTGCACCTGCATTAAATGGTACTAATGAATATCCAACGCGTGGCCAACTATAAGTGCCAAAATGATTTTCGAGCATTGTATATGATTCTTGCAAATGAGCAAATGAACCATGGACTGCATTTGAATCGCTGGCTTCACATGTAATGATGGCATCAATATTTCCTGCATTGCCCACTAAAACTTTTTTGACGAAAACATAATTACAAACTGCAACACATGCTAAGTAGGAAGGAATTTCTTGATCTAATTTCCAATGCCACCTTTTTGTATTATTCATAGTATTTGTTGTGCTGTCTAAAAGCAAGCCATTACAAACACCTACTTTTGTATCTTCAGTAGTAATAAAAAATTCATAGGTACTTCGTTCAACAAAATTGTCGAAGCAAGGATGCCATGTTCTTCCAAAGGAATGAGGTTGAGCATTAAAGCCTACTCCCATTTGAAATCCATAATTGCCGATAAATGAAAATCCACCCCATGTTGCATCAGCAATAGGCACTCCATGATAATAAATATCCACCAATGCGGTATCATTCATTTGCATTGGTGAAGAGAGAATAGGTATTTTTAATATGGCATTTGAATGTGAGAAACTTTGAGCTAGTCCATTAAAATAAACACTATCTACAATTAATCCTTCAAGATCAAATGCTAACTCATTTACATTATTGAGTTTGCTTCGAATATCAAGACTCGTTTTTGCAAAAATAATTTTTGTACTAAAGTCAGTTATCGTAAAATCTATGATAGTTTTGCGTATATCAATTGTATCGCTTCGAAGTGATGATGCAGCAAATGTTTGAACATGACCAATTAAAAAAAAGAGAATTAGAAATGAGGCAATTTTTTTATTCATACAAGTATTATAATTATTTAAAAGTAATTATTTCAAAATCAATTTGCGTTCTTTTATTGATCTTTTTAGCTAAAATAGTTTCATCACAATCAACACAAAAAGAAAAAATTCATCAAGGTATTATTTTAGATGAAGTAATGATTAAAGCGGTTTATGCCGGATTTGATGTCAAAGGTTTTGTTGAGAAGGTGAAACATGATACCACTTTTTACAAAGCGTTTAAAACGCTCAGGTTGCACTCATATCATATGTATAACGATATTGTAATTGAAGATAGAGATGAAAATGAAAAGGCAAGTTATAATAGTTTAACTTTTCAAGAAGTGAAAAACAATTGTCGCAGTATGACAGTTAAAAGTGAAAAAGTAAAAGGAAATTTTTATAAAAAGAATCATTCTTATCGTTATCGAACTGCTAGTTTATATGCACATTTATTTTTCACTAAAGGAACAATTTGTAACGAAAATAATATTGTTGGCAATAAAATGAATTCGGGTTCGGCAAAATATGAAGAGCAACTCAGACAACTTATTTTTAATCCTGGTAAAAGAATTTCTGGTATTCCTGGTATCGGTGATAATATTGCCATTTTTGATGAGCCTTATTTTAGTAAGTATCGATTTCGGCTTTCTCGAGTATTATATAATAATGAAGATTGTTATGTGTTTAGAGCAATTCCTAAACCAGCTTATATTAACTCTGTTGTAATTAATGAATTAACTACATGGTTTAGAGTCTCAGATTTTTCTATCGTGGCGCGTGATTACTCTCTGTCATTTAAAACTCTTTTTTATGATTTTGATGTGGTTATGCATGTAAAATTAAAACCCTTAAATAATGATTGGGTGCCTTATGAAATAAATTATAAAGGAAATTGGCATGTTTTAACCCAATCACGAGAAATCGCAAGTTTTACCGCAATTTTTACTGATTTTGAATAATCCTTTTTACTTTTATCGGATGAAGAATATACTAATCATCATGCTAGCACTAACCATTTCAATTGGTGCTGAAGCACAAAAAAGAGGAAAAACAAGAAAACATCTTCAGAAAGCAACTGTATCATCGAAGGTTACAATGCCATCTAAAAAAAACATTAATAAATCAAATACTATGCGTTTATGTGATGCTACATATCCGCAACCTTCATGGTTTTTAGAGTTGCCAAGAGATTTTAAGTTCCCTGCAAATTTTCAGCAGCCCGCAGCCTATACATTGGTTTCAACTATTGATACAGTTTTTAATTCATACCTAAAAAGTATTCCATATGATAGCAGTCAAGTAAAACTATTGCTGCCATTATTTATTGATAATACGATTCATTGCAAAGAATTTATTGTGAGTAGAAGTATGACCATGGATTCTGCACTTCAGGCAAAATATCCTTCTTTGATGTCGTTCAAAGCATTTACTACAACTAATAGTTTAAATGCAGCACGAATTGAATGTGATGAAACTTCGATAAAGATGATGATTACCTACGATAAAAAAGTATATTATATCAACTCTATAAAGCATAACAAAATGAATTATTATGTTTGCTATGCCAAAGATGATATCAATTTTGTGAAAGATAAATTTGAACGATAAAATCTCTCCCTAAAAAATTTAATTTAAAATAGATGAATAAAATTTCAACCTTATTATTACTTGTATTGACAATCAATGCAAAGGCAACAGGCTTTAATGACCTTTGGTTCGTGTCAAGCGAAAAAACAGTTCAAGTAGCTGGTGAACGAACTATCATTCCGTCAGAATATTTGTTGGTGAAATTAAACCTGAATGAATTTCATTTAGCTCAATCTTTGATTCCTTCAACGCAAAATGGCAACTCTTCAATCATTTATTTACCAAACCCTTTAGGTGAGTCAATGCCATTCTCAATTTTTGAACAATCTATGATGGAAGCCCCGCTAGCAAAAAAGTATAACGAAATAAAAACCTATACTGCTGTCAGTCAAAACGATGCACGTATCACTGCTAAAATTGACTTTACAGTTTTTGGATTTCATGCCATGGTTTTTGATGGTAGTAATACATTTTATATAGATCCATATTCAAATAATAATTCAGAGTGGTATGTGGTTTATTATAAAAAGAATTTTAAAAAGAATTATAATCAAATCATGCATTGTGAAGTAGATGATGATTTAGATGAAATTAGTTTATCACCTAATGCTATTAAAATTAAAGAAGATGTATTACCTGAATTATCATTTAAAACGAGTGGTGATTCACTTCGAACTTATCGTCTTGCCTTAGCATGTACTGAAGAATATTCTGCAGCGGTTGGTGGAAGCACACCTTCAAAAGCAACTGTGTTAAGTGCTATCGTTACTTCAGTTAATAGAGTAAATGGTGTTTTTGAACGTGAGTTTTCGATGCATGCAAATCTAGTTGCCAATA
>ENA-UOWO01001043-UOWO01001043.1-activated-sludge-metagenome-genome-assembly--contig:-NODE-1043-length-38107-cov-5.843346_pt1 | contig 38107 bp, 40 predicted proteins | sample MGYA00238148_ERZ761564 | MGnify/ENA primary metagenome ERZ761564 (study PRJEB28885, sample SAMN05720194) | activated sludge metagenome | isolation source: Anaerobic digester | place: USA... | reverse complement strand
TACATGGGCAAGGGCGTGAAAAAGGCCGTTGCCAATGTCAACACCACGATTGCAGACGCGCTGAAAGGTTTTGATGCAGCAGATCAACAAGGTCTAGACCAGAAGTTGATCAATCTTGATGGTACCGACAACAAAGGCCGGCTGGGTGCCAATGCCTTGCTGGGTGTTTCGATGGCAAATGCGCATGCTATTGCGGCATCGAAAAAACTCCCCTTGTGGGCACATCTGGCTGGCGGCAATGAAGTCACTTTGCCGGTACCAATGATGAATATCATCAATGGTGGCGCGCATGCGGATAATAATGTCGACATGCAGGAGTTCATGGTGCTGCCGGTTGGTTTCGACTCCTTCAGCGAAGCCTTGCGTGCCGGTACCGAAATTTTTCATTCGCTGAAATCGGTATTGAAATCGCGCGGTCTTTCCACATCGGTCGGTGACGAAGGCGGTTTTGCACCGGACCTGAAATCGAATGAAGAAGCACTCGAAACCATTCTGGAAGCCATCGGCAAGGCCGGTTACAAGGCGGGTGAGGACATCCTGCTGGGACTCGATGTCGCCAGTACCGAATTCTACGAAAACGGCAAATACAATCTGATGGGAGAGGGTAAACGCCTTTCATCCGAACAGTTCGTCGATTTCATGGATGGCTGGGCGAAAAAGTATCCGATCATAACCATTGAAGACGGCATGGCCGAAGATGACTGGGATGGCTGGAAACTATTGTCGGATCGTCTTGGAAATACCGTGCAATTGGTCGGCGATGATTTGTTTGTGACGAATCCGAAGATTTTCCAGGAAGGCATCGATAAAAAAATCGCCAATGCCATCCTGATCAAGGTTAACCAGATCGGTACCTTGAGTGAAACCCTGAAAGCGATTGCCATGGCCGATGCAAATACCTATGCCGCCATCGTGTCGCACCGTTCCGGCGAAACCGAAGATACGACGATTGCCGATATCGCCGTCGCCACTACCGCAACGCAAATCAAGACCGGTTCGCTTTGCCGCAGTGATCGCGTTGCGAAATACAACCAGTTGCTGCGAATCGAGCAGGCCCTCGGTGACAAGGCGCGATATGCCGGCCGTGCGGCTTTCGTGAGTCTGAAACACTAAATCATGTCCGCATTGAGACGACTTTGGCCGTATTTGCTGCTCGGGGTAATCCTGTTTTTCCTGCAGAGCAAACTTTGGCTGGGGACAACCGGTTGGCGGCAAGCGGGAAAACTGGAAGAAAGAGTTCACACACAAGCGGCCGACAATGCCCGCTTGCAACAGCGCAATGACGCCCTGGCCGCCGAAGTGGAAGATCTGAAATCCGGTGAGGCTGCGGCGGAAGAACGTGCCCGTAATGAACTGGGCATGGTGAAACCGGGTGAAACCTTTTATCGCGTTGTCGATCCGCATGCGGCAAAACTTCCGGAAGAAAAAGCCGTTGTCGAAGAGGACGCGAAATGACCTGGGCGGTCGTACCTGCGGCTGGTCGCGGCACGCGCTTCGGCAGTGAAACGCCCAAGCAATATTTGAATATCGCCGGTCGTCCCTTGATAGAACACAGCTTGCGATCCTTGCTGGCACATCCTCTGGTGGATGGTGTGATGGTGGCAATTTCTCCCGATGATCCTTACTGGGGTGGATGGCGAGAAATGGAAGGCAAGCCGATATACACCTGTCGCGGTGGTGCCGAACGTGCAGACTCGGTGTTGTCGGCACTTCAGGCTTTGCCGGCCGTCGTGCACGAGGATCGCTTTGTTCTGGTTCACGACGCTGCGCGACCCTGTTTGCGAGCCGTCGATTTATCGCGTTTATTGGCCATGGGTGAAGCTCATGCCATTGGTGCGATTCTCGCTGCTCCGGTGCGCGATACCATCAAGCGCAGCGAAGACGGCAAACATGTTTCCGGTACAGAAGCACGTGAAAAACTCTGGCGCGCCCTGACGCCGCAAATGTTCAGACGCGGTGGTTTGACCCGTGCAATCGAAGCGGCCATGCGTGCCGGCTTGAATGTTACCGATGAAGCGATGGCCATGGAACGGCTGGGCTTCAAACCGCTTTTGGTGGAAGGCTCGGAAGACAATATCAAGGTCACGACACCTTCTGATCTGGCCCTGGCCGAATTTATTCTTAGCAAGTCGTGAAGCTTTTTCGCAGGGATAAGCCAGTACCACCGAATATGATCGCGACTAAAATTGATACTGCAAATCAAGGATTTTTATGCGTATAGGCAATGGCTTTGACGTGCATGCATTCGGTGATGGCGACCACGTCATGCTTGGCGGTGTGCGTATTCCGCATGCTCAGGGGCTGAAGGCACATTCGGATGGTGATGTCGTTTTGCATGCGCTTTGCGATGCCTTGCTCGGTGCGCTGGCACTTGGCGACATAGGAAAACATTTTCCGCCGAATGAAGAACGCTGGCGCGGTGCCGATAGCCGGGATTTGCTGAGACATTGTTTTGCTCTGGTGCAGGCGGCAGGCTATGCACTGGGCAATGCCGATGTAACCATAATCTGCGAGCAGCCCAAGATTACCCCGCATGGTGAACAGATGCGAAAAAATATCGCCGAAGATTGTCAGGCCGATATTCAACAGGTATCGATAAAGGCGACCACGACCGAAAAACTTGGTTTTACCGGCCGAGGCGAGGGCATTGCGGCTCAGGCCGTGGTCTTGCTGGTCAAGCCATGATGTTGCCGCGAGCCTATGGCGAAGCCGTGTTGAAGGGAAAGTTTCGTAGCGTTCCCGAGGATTTTCATGTCGAGGAAATCGATGCATTCGAAGCCCAGGGCGAAGGCGAACATTTGTTGCTGACGATAGAGAAACGCGGTTTGAATACCGCTTTTGTCGCGAAGGAATTATCGAAGTGGGCCGGCATCGGCGAGATGGGAATCGGCTATGCGGGTTTGAAAGATCGCCATGCTGTCACGCGTCAGCGTTTCACCGTGCATTTGCCAAAAAAAGTGGCGCCGGATTTTTCCAGCTTGAAAATCGATGGCGTGAAATTGCTTGAATCACACTGGCACCATCGGAAACTTCCGCGCGGAGCATTGGCAGGTAATCGTTTTACCTTGCTGTTGCGCGATATTGAAGGCGATGTCGGAGCGATTGAAAATCGTCTCGAAAACATCCGGGATTTCGGTCTGCCGAATTATTTTGGCGAACAGCGCTTCGGTCGTGAACGTGCCAATGTGGGAATGGCATTGAAAATGTTTGCCGGTGACCGGGTCAAACGCGAACAGCGTTCCATCTATTTGTCGGCAGCCCGTTCGGAAATATTCAATGCCGTGCTGGCATCACGAATCGAAAATAAAAACTGGCTGAGTGCGCTTGAGGGTGAAGTGTGGATGATCGACGGTACCCACAGCATTTTCGGCCCGGAGCCGCTGGACGATGCATTGAAATCGAGAGCCGACAGGCTCGAGATTCATGCCACCGGCCCGCTGTGGGGGAAGGGAGAATTGAGAACACGGGCGCAGGTCGCAGATTGCGAACTGGCCGTCGCCGGGGCGCACCGGGCGCTTTGCGAAGGACTTGAAGCGGCGGACATGAAACAGGAACGGCGCGCATTGCGGATTCAGGTGCCGGACTTGAGCTGGAAATGGCTGCAAAAAGACCAGTTGGAATGCCGTTTTTCACTTCCGCCCGGGGCCTATGCCACGGAATTGCTGGCGGAGCTGGGAGACTTGCAGGAGCAATCGCAAAACCGGGCCTGAGGCACTTGCAAGTCGCGCTGGCAGGAGTAGTCTGAAATCGCGTCCATGTTCAGGAGTAATCCCATGAAACGAGTCATCGCCATTTCTCTGATGTGTATCCTCAGTTCCTGCGCCACTACAGACAGTAAAGATGCGTCCAAGATGTCCCAAGCCACGCCAAGCAAGAGCGGGTTTGATGACGGCTATATGGCCAAAGTCGAAAGTCAGGCGACCCAACGGGGTGTCGTGGTCAGATGGGTCCATCCGCCTAAAGCACCCAAAGCCAAGAAAGACGGCCAATAGACCGTTTGTTCCGGGTCTCTTAGCGGCGCGCGAGGAGTACCAGGACCGCGCCAGTCCCGCCTTGTGCCTGCGGTGCCGAGACAAACGCCAAGACATCGCCGCGATGACGCAATACGCGGTCCACTAGCGCCTTTAGTACCGGCGTGCTTTCGGACCGCAAACCCTTGCCGTGGATAACGCGAACGCAGTAGTGCGCTTCTTCGCGCGCCTGGTTCAAAAACTGTTTCAGGAAAACTTCTGCATCTGCTGCGCGGCAATGATGCAGGTCCAGTTCGTCCTGAATGCTTATCTGTCCACGCTTGAGTTGCTTGAACCATTTTTCGGGAACTTCCGGACGTCGATAGCTGAGCTCGTCGGCGGAATTCAGATATGCCTCGGTGACCGAGACCGAACGGGAATCCCGGAGCGCATCGGCTTCGTCGCGACGAAACATTTTCGAGTCGGCTACCGGTTTTGAACGGGGAATGCCTTGCTCCCTGATTTCGATGCGACGCACTTCGCCGATGGCCTCGCGAAACAACGCGGCATCATCTTCGTCGGGTGTCTCGTCGGGTCGTTTGCTTTTCATGATTGCGGCGCATTTCAAAACACAAGCCAGCTGGCTTCCGTTATCATGAGCATAATGAATTGAGGTAGCAATGCGAATATTGATCAGTAACGATGATGGTGTCGATGCACCGGGGATTAAACTGCTGGCTCAGGGCCTTCATGAGGTCGGACACGACGTCTTTGTGGTAGCGCCGGATCGTGATCGTTCCGGTGCCAGTAACTCGTTGACACTCGACATGCCGATTCGTGCCAAACCATTGAACGATAATACCTGGAGCGTTGCAGGCACACCGACCGATTGCGTGCATCTCGCCTTGGCCGGGTTGCTTAAATCGGATCCGGATATCGTCATTTCCGGTATCAACAACACCTCGAACATGGGAGACGATGTCATTTATTCCGGCACCGTTGCCGCCGCTATGGAAGGGCGTTGTCTGGGTTTTCCGGCGATCGCGATGTCGCTGGCGACGCAGGATCATAAAGCCAGGCATTACGAATCCGCCGTGAAAGCCGCCGTGCTGATTACCGAGCGTTTATTGTCCGATCCCTTGCCTGCCGACACGATCCTGAACGTGAATGTGCCGGATATGCCATGGGAAGACATTCGCGGTTTTGAAGTCACCCGCTGTGGTCATCGCCATCGTGCGGAACCCTGCATCGCACAGACGGACCCTCGTGGCCGCACGGTCTGGTGGATAGGGCCGCCGGGCCCCGAACAGGATGCCGGATTGGGTACCGATTTCCATGCGGTGCGAAACGGTTTTATTTCCATTACGCCGATTCATGTCGACCTGACCCGTTACCACGCACTGGAATCGGTGGGTCAGTGGATTTCCGGTTTGAGCGCAGGAAAAAAAGCATCTCCATGATGTCGCCCTATCTCATCAAGCCCGAAGCCAAAGGTTTGGGCATGACCTCGCAACGCGCACGTGATCGCATGGTGGATCGCTTGCGCAGCGAGGGCGGTATTCGCGATGAACGCGTATTGAACGCACTGCGCGTCTTGCCGCGCCATTTGTTCATTGAAGAAGCCTTGTCTTCGCGTGCTTACGAAGATACTGCGTTGCCCATCGGCAAGGGCCAGACGATTTCCCAGCCGTGGGTAGTGGCGAAAATGACCGAAGCCCTGATCGAGCACGGCATGCCCAAAAAAGTATTGGAGATCGGTACCGGCTCCGGTTACCAGGGGTCCGTACTGGCGACTCTTGGCATCGAGGTTTTCACGGTGGAACGGATCGAGGAATTATTGCGGCAGGCACGCCGCCGTTTCCGCAACCTCGGTTTGAATATCCGGAGCAAGCACGTGGATGGTCATATCGGCTGGGCTGAATATGCTCCGTTTGATGCGATCATCGTGACCGCCGGCGCGGCGGCCATCGTGCCGGAACTGCTGGAACAATTATCCGAAGGCGGCACGTTGATTGCCCCGGTAGGCGGTTCCAATGTGCAGAAATTATTACGCTTGCGGAAAACAATAGATGGCATTTCGCAGGAAGATCTCGGTAATGTCGTTTTCGTGCCACTTGTGACGGGAATCATTTGATGAAGATTTTCCAGCCGCTGTACGACAAAGCGATCACTTGGGCGCAACACAAAAACGCAGTTTCGATTTTGGCGATACTCAGTTTTTTCGAAGCGTTTATTTTCCCGGTAATGCCTGAAGTCATGCTGGCACCGATGTGTCTGGCAAAACCGAAATCGGGTTTCTGGTACGCAACGGTAAGTCTTGTGGCTTCATTGCTGGGTTCGCTGGTCGGTTATGCACTCGGGCATTACGCCTACGATCTCATCAAGCCGATGCTCGGCATTGAACTCCAGCAGGGCATCGGAACCTGGGTAGAAAGTCTGCAACTGCAAATGCAGGAACACTGGATGGCCATGCTCGGCACGCTGACGATAGCTGCTATCCAGCCCGTGATCCCGATGAAGGTTGTGACTTGGGCTGCCGGTATCGTGGGTGTTCCGATCCTGCCATTTCTTGCCTGCATGATTGTCGGGCGCGGCAAGCGTGTCTTCCTGGTAGCTCTCGCAATTCGCATAGGCGGACCCAAGGCGGAGGCGGCATTGAGAAAATACATCGAGCCGATTGGCTGGATCGGGTTACTGCTGCTGGCTGGATTTGTTGTCTGGATCATGATGAAACCCCAAGGCGCATGAAATACACCATGAAAAATATTTCTTTGTTAACTTGCACTCTGATGGCATCGATAACGGTACTGAGCGCCTGTGCGCAAACCACGGTGAGTGTGAGACCAGTCACCGACACTGAAAAATCCTCCGTCCGTTCGAGTGCCTCGACCCCGAAACACTACGAACCCATTTCACGAAACGAGGTGTATGTCGTACAGCCCGGAGATACCTTGTACGGTATTTCCTTCCGTGCCGGTCTGACTTATCGAGAGCTTGCGGCCTGGAATAATATTCCCGAGCCCTATACCGTAAAAATCGGCCAACGGCTCGTGCTGAAACCCGCGAATGAAGCGCCGGATACCCACACCGATGCAGTGCCCGCAAGTAATGTTGCTGTCGGACCCAAGCCCACCAATACAAAGCCATCGGAGCCGCAGGCCACAATCAAGCCGACCGTCGCGGTAACGACTTCACAGGACGCACCTGCTCCAGTACCCGTCGTATCGCCGCCCGTTGTAAAGCCGGTCGCACCAACAACGCCGGCAATCATTGCAAGTGAAAAGCCGGTTCCGCTTCCGGATATCAAACCGGTGGAAAGCAATGGCGCGATTGCCTGGCGCTGGCCGAGCGAAGGTACCGTGATTGCCCGTTATGTACAGGGTGATCCAACCCAGCAGGGAATCAATATCGGCGGCAAAAGCGGACAGCCAGTCAGGGCGTCTAGCGATGGTACCGTGGTGTATTCCGGTGCGGGGCTGGTGGGCTATGGCGAATTGATCATCATCAAGCACAACAACGAATGGCTTTCGGCCTATGCGCATAACCGCAGGCGTCTGGTCGCAGAAGGCACCAAGGTGAAAGCCGGAGATGTCATTGCGGAAATGGGCCGTACCGGCACCATGCGCGACATGTTGCATTTCGAAATCCGGCGCAACGGCAAGCCGGTCGATCCTTTGTTGTATTTACCCAAGCAATAGAAACTGTAGGAGCGGCTTAAGCCGCGATTTCTGATTCGGAAACCCGCAAACTGAAAAAACTGTCGCGGCTAAAGCCGCTCCCACATGAGCAAAAAAATCAGGATCTATCCGGCGGCTGTTGTGAAGGCTTCACGCCCTGTCTGCGCATTTCCAATACCTCGGGTGTCATCGCCGCCATGCGCGCTTCCACTCGTGCACGTTGCACATAGTCGAGATTTTCTTTCTTGAGCAGACCATCCAATTGTTTCAGCGCATCTTCCGGGCGGCCATTCAGGTAGGCGACTTCTGCATAAGCTTCAATAGCACGATTGATGTCGCCGGCCAATTCACTGGCACGGCCGAAACTTTTCTGGAATACCGGATCTTCCGCGCTCTCTGCCAGCAAGGGTCTCAGCACGGTTTGTGCGCGGCGACCAGCATCGGCATTGCCGATTTCTCCGAGTGTGCGTGCATAAGTAAGACTGATCGCAACATGCTGCGGATATTTTTTCAGCAGGGCTTCAAATCTTTGTCGGCTTTGAACAGGATTTTTTGCGTAATGCGCATTTTCGGCATATGCCAGTTCTACCCATAAGTTATCGGGATACTTGTCTTTCAATTGCTCAAGAATGCCTTCGGCCACACCCGGCGAACCGCTTTGCATCAAAGCGAGCGCATAGCCGTAGTTTTGCGGATCTGTGAGTTTCTGGGCGGAAATTCCTGTCGTCATTCCCTTGAATTCATTGACTCCGATTTGCGGACTGGCCGCTGTCAGCGTGCGCAAACGCTCCCGTGCCCATTCAAACTGCCTGAGTGGCGGGCTGACTCCGTTTTCTGCCTGCAAATTGAATTGACTCGGAATCAGTGGATTGATCTGCGAGTTCGAACTGGTCGCCACCGGTTTGGCTTCCTTGTCAATACGCGCGGCGCGATCGCGTGCTTCACTGATACGCGTCGTGGTCACGGGATGCGAACGAAGATAATCCGGCGCCTGGTAACCCCCCGAATTGCCTCGACTTGCCGCCGCCATGCGTTCGAAAAAATCGGCCATCGCACCGGCGCGATATTGCGAGCGGTACAAAGTCTGGATGCCGATACGATCGGCTTCGGCTTCGTTGGAGCGGGTAAAGTTGATTTGTCTTTGGGCAATCAGCGCCTGGCTACCGATAATCGCGGCTTGCGTCGCATCGTCGGCACTATTGCTGCTGCTTTGTTGTGCGGCCACGACCACCGCCAGCATCCCGAGCAAAATGGGAAGTTGGTCTTTCTGGCTGCGCTCGGCCGAGCGCAAGATGTGCCGTTGCGTAACGTGGGAAATTTCATGCGCGAGCACGCCAGCGACTTCATCCTCGGCTTGTGCCGTCAGTATCAGGCCGGCATTGACCCCGATGTAACCACCGAAGGTAGCGAAGGCATTGATTTGTCTCTCTTTGAGAAGGAAAAAAGTAAATGGCTGTTCCGGGCGGTCCGACGATGCGCCAAGCCGATGTCCCATTCCCTGTAACCAGGCATCGAGTAGCGGGTCATCGAGGACATAACCATAGTTGCGCAGTTGATACAGCGTGTAAGCGCCATATTCGGCCTCCTGTTCCGGATTCAGAAGCTCGGCAGCTGAAGAGCCCATGTCGGGCAGGCTGCTATTTTGGGCTTGCGAGCTCGTGATAAAACCGAGACTGAATACGAGCGCGGCGGTAAGAGGCAATAAGCGGGGCACGTTGAGTTCCAATATTCTGATGGAGGAAGCATGCACTATGTGCATGTCTCTTGGGTAAACCATGGGTTAAACCCATTAAAATAGCCACTGGAAAAGACCGGCGATCGCCCCCATAGTTCCGGCTGAAGGAGAAATAACGTGTCCAATGTCATCATTTACAGTACTGCAATTTGCCCGTATTGCGTTGCAGCCAAAAATTTCCTGAAGTCGCGCGGAGCTTCGTATTCCGAAGTGCGGATTGATACCGATCCGGCCGCTCGTGCCGAGATGATGGAAAAAACCCGGCGTACATCCGTACCGCAGATTTTCATCAATGGCACACACGTCGGTGGCTACGATGACATGGTCGCATTGGACCGTGCCGGTGGACTGAAACCCTTGTTGGAGGCTGCACCGTGAGTTCCAGTGAAAAAGATCGCGTCGCCGAATTTACCGAATTTCGGCAACGCATGAACGAGCGCATCCTGGGCCACGACAATCAGGTCGTGCGCCGTTTTTTTGCGCTCGATACCCAGACCTACAAAGACGGTGCACTCGATCTCAAGACCAAGGAGTTACTGGGTTTGGTGGCTTCGATGGTTCTGCGCTGCGATGACTGCATCAGTTATCACATTGCCCAATGCAAGGAAGCCGGCGTAAACCGCGATGAAATGTTTGAAACTTTCAGCGTCGCCCTGGTGGTTGGCGGTTCGATCGTGATTCCCCATCTGCGTCGTGCGGTTGATTTTCTGGATCAGTTGGAAGGCGAGGGCATTCATGCCCAAACCAAGCCGGATCATCAGCACAGCCTTTGATTGGCAGGCTGTGCGGGCGGTCACAAGCCATCGAGGTGCGTTCTGTGGCATAATACGACCCCTCGCGCGGCCCTAACGCGCTGTTTTTGAAGATATTTATGACCCAGACAATCGCGGTAATCCGTGGCGATGGCATCGGCCCGGAAATTATGGATGCCACCCTGCATGTGCTCGATGCCATGAATCTGGGTTTGAGCTATGAATTTGTCGAAGCCGGCATGGCGGCTTTGGAAAAACACGGCGAGCTGTTGCCGGCCAGTACGGTCGATGCCATTCGCCGTAATCGCATTGCATTGAAAAGTCCGCTGACCACTCCGGTGGGCGAAGGTTTTTCATCGATCAATGTCGAACTGCGCAAGCGCTTCGATTTGTACGCGAATGTGCGACCCGCAATCAGCTTCCCGAATACCAAATCACGCTATCAGAATATCGACCTGATTACCGTGCGTGAAAATACCGAAGGTGCGTATATCGGCGAAGGTCAGGCCGTTACTGCCGATGGCGAGACTGCGACATTGACGCAGCGCGTTACCCGGAAAGGCTCCGAGCGTATCGTGCGTTATGCCTTCGATCTCGCACGCAAGGTCGGTCGCAAGAAAGTGACGGTATTGCATAAAGCCAATATCCTGAAATCAACTTCCGGTTTGTTCCTCAAAACCGCACGTGAAGTCGCATTGCAGTATCCCGATATCCAGTGCAATGAAATGATCATCGACAATGCCTGCATGCAATTGGTGATGAAGCCGGAACAATTCGATGTGCTGGTCACCACCAATTTGTTCGGCGATATCATTTCCGATCTATGCGCGGGTCTCGTGGGCGGGCTCGGCCTGGCACCGGGTGCAAACATCGGTACCGAAGCGGCGATTTTTGAAGCCGTGCATGGTTCGGCTCCAGACATCGCCGGCAAGGGCATCGCCAATCCTTGCGCCCTGTTGCTGGGCGCCGCCCAGATGCTCGATCATCTGGGTATGCCGGAGCGCGGCAACGCGCTACGCAAAGCCATTCGTGACGCGATGGACGCCAAGGATTCACTCACGCCCGATCTCGGCGGGGAAGGCACGACCATGAGTTTCGCCAAGGCCATCGCTGCTCGCGTCACAGCGTAGGAGTGGCCTTGGCATGCCAAGACCGGGAGGTCGAGATAAGCTTCAATTGCGTTACACAAAAAAACGGAGCCGATGGCTCCGTTTTTTTATTACGCTTTTATCCGTCTATCAATCGCGCAGTTTCGACAACAGACGCAGCAGTTCCAGATATAGCCAGACCAGCGTGAGGATCAGGCCAAAGCTCGCATACCATTCCATGTATTTCGGCGCCCCCTGTTCTGCACCGGATTCGATGAAATCAAAATCCAGCACCAGATTCAAGGAAGCGACCACGACGACCACGGCGCTGAAACCGATGCCGATCCAGCCGCTATTATGGATAAAGCCCATCGAGTGACCGAAAAAACCCATCACGATATTGATCAGGTACAAAATGGCGATGCCACCCGTGGCGGCAACCACGCCTAGTTTGAAATTCTCGGTGACCTTGATCAAACCCGACCGATAGGCCATCAACAAGGCCGCCAGGGTTCCGAAGGTCAGGGTGACGGCCTGCAGGACGATGCCCGGATACTGCGCTTCGTAGAAAGCGGAGATACCGCCAAGCGCCAAACCTTCCAGACCGGCATAAAGCGGAGCGGTAACCGGTGACCAGGTCTTCTTGAAGATCGTGATGAAGGCAACAATCAAGGCGCCGATGGCGCCACCAAGTACCAGTGGAATGGCGGCGCCGGGGCCGTCCAGACTTTGCGCCTTGCTCCAGGTATAGAGCGAGGTGATTACCACGATCGCCAACAGCATCGACGTCTTGTTCACGGTGCCATTGATGGTCATGACTTCCGAGCTGTGGTTTTCCAGACCTTCAAAAGTTTTTTGATTCAGAGCGGGATTACCCGAGCGCATAGAAATCTCCAATGTGAGTGGGACAATCTTAAGCGATTCAGCTGCCAATATCCGAATGATCGGTGGTTTCAGGTGATTTGCCTATAATCGGGACAGGTCAGCTGTCGCGAGTCAGGACATATGTGGCAAGGGTTAAAACGGATATTTTTTGGAGACAAGACCCGTTTCGAATCCTCTCGGAATGCATTTCGTCTTTCAGACGAGGGTATTTATCCGGAGGCTATTCACCGCCCAGGCGAGGCACCTTTGTGTTGGTCATGGGAATCGGTCTGCGAGTTCGGTCTGAGTGTGCATCAGGCTATTTATCCGGATCCCTGGTTTGGCGATTACATGGAAGCCGAATGGTTTTTTACGCTTGAAAACGGGGAGGGCCCGCAACGGCTATTTTTCGATATCGATTATTTTTCGATGGAGGCACTGCCTGCCATTCTTCCGGAAAAATTGCCTGGTTTCGATAGTCTCGCGCTAGAAGAGGGCTGGCGAGAATATCGCGCCGGCCCACGAAATTACGAGGGCGCAGGGCAATGGATTGCCTGGCGGAAACAGGGATTTATATGGCCACCCGCTTCGGAACAGTCCAATGAGTGAAGCAAAACATGAAATCAATTATGCATTTGCCATAGATGATTCAGTACGACGACTTTGCCTTTGCCGGGTTTATAGGCGTGAACCAGCGCACCATGCACAAAATCGGTGGCGTCGGCACAGGCCTGCGGCAAGTTTTTTTCCAGACAGAGATTGGCGGCAATCGCGGAGGCGAGCGTACAACCGGTGCCATGGCCTTCCAGTTTCAATTTCTTGTGGATGAATTCGGCAAAGAGTTCGCCGTCATCGTAACGATCCGTCATGGTTTTGTCCGGCAAGTGGCCGCCTTTCAAAAGCACGGCGCGCGAACCCATCGCCAATAATTCAACGGTTGCTGCATCGGCGACATCCGCGTTTTTTATTTTATGACCCAGCAGTAGTTCGGCTTCCGGAATATTCGGTGTAACAACGCTGGCAAGCGGTATCAAAAGTTCGCGCATGGCTTTCAGGGCCGAAGGTTCGAGTAGTGTTGCGCCGCTACTCGCTACCATCACCGGGTCCAGCACGATATTTTTTGCCTTGTGTCGCAGCAATGCTTCGGCGACGGCTTTGATAACGCGTGCATTCGCCAGCATGCCGATTTTGACCGCACCTATTTTGAAATCTCCGAAACAGGCATCGATTTGTGCATGCAAAAATTTTATCGACGGTACTTCCACGGCAGAAACTTTCCGCGTGTTCTGGGCGGTCAATGCGGCAATGGCAGACAGCCCATGCACACCATGGGCGGCGAAGGTCTTCAGATCTGCCTGTATGCCGGCACCGCCGCCGGAATCGGAGCCGGCAATGGTTAGAGCGCAAAGATGTGTCTTCATGTCTGGAATCCGTCTGGTGTAATCGATGAACCAATCATCATTGGGTAAATTCGGTCGCCATTTTAATCGCTTCGTCAAAATTGTCCGCGAATTGCAATTCGCCGGGCTTCGGCAAGAACCCCATTTGCAGCAATACGCGTTTTGGTTGCGCCTGCAAACCGGAGATCACCAGTACGCTGCCGATATTTTTGCAACGGCTGGCCAATGATTTCAGTGCATGCACGCCGCTGGCATCTATCAATGGAACCAGTCGCATCCGCAATATCAGAACCTTCGGCGGTTTCGGAAATTGATCCAGCATATTGTCGAGCTGGTCAACGGCGCCAAAAAAAAGCGGCCCGCGAATCTGCAGGACTTCCACGCCACTGGCTAACTCATTACGGCGGTTTTCCTCGATGTCCCCGTTTTCATCGGTTCGCGACGATGCGGACGTCTCGGAGCTGACCTCAACCGTTTGCGCCATTCGAGCCATGAATACGAATGCAGCAATCACCATGCCGACTTCGATCGCGAGCGTCAGATCGACAAACACCGTCAAGGAAAAAGTCAGCAGCAAGACTATGCGATCACCCATTGGTGCCGACAAAGTATGAATGAAGTGTTTGTGTTCGCTCATGTTCCAGGCAACGACCACCAGCAAACCGGCAAGGGCTGGCAAGGGAACATAAGCCGCCCATTTCGAAAGCAGCATGATGAACACCAGAATGAAGACGGCATGCAAAATGCCGGCGACAGGACTGCGACCACCGGAACGGATATTGGTCGCCGTGCGGGCGATGGCACCGGTGGCAGGCAGACCGCCGAACAATGCAGAAGCGGCATTCGCCACGCCTTGCCCGATCAACTCGGCATTGGAACGATGGCGCCCTCCGGTCATGCCGTCGGCGACTACTGCGGACAGCAGGGATTCAACACCGGCGAGAAAGGCAATCGTCAATGCGGCCGGCAATAACTGCATGGCACGCGCGAGACTGAATTCCGGAAAAACCGGCATCGGCAAATGATCGGGAATGGCGCCGAAACGCGAGCCGATGGTATCCACCGGAAGATGCAACAAGGCAACGGCTATCGATGCCAGCACGACCGCAATCAAAAATCCCGGCAAGCTCGGCTTTAATTTTCTCAGAAGAAAAATCAGCGCGACGGTGGCAATTGCCAGAATGAAAGCACTGGCATTGAAGCTGTCGAAGTTGGCTGCCAGCAATTGCATCTTCGGCCAGAATTCGGCCGGCAGTTTTTCAATCTGCAGGCCGAACAAATCCTTCAGCTGGCTGGCAAAAATAATGACCGCGATGCCGGAAGTGAAGCCGGTAATCAGGGGCTGCGGCATGTAACGCATCAAGGTGCCAACTTTCAGTAGGCCCGCAATGATCAGGATGAACCCCGCCATCAAGGTGGCGAGTACCAAACCATCAAAACCGTATTTCAACAAAATCGCGTAGACAATCAGAATGAAGGCGCCGGTGGGTCCGCCTATCTGGTAGCGCGAACCACCCAATGCCGAAATCAGGAATCCGGCAATAATCGCGGTGATCAAACCTTTTTCGGGCGTGGTGCCGCTGGCAATCGCCAATGCCATCGCCAAAGGCAGCGCAACAATGGCTACGGTAAGTCCGGCGATGGAATCGCCAGCAAAATCTTTTTTGGAGTATCCCTCGCGCAACACCGTGACCAGCTTGGGTAGCCAGGGCGAATTTGTTTTGCGAATGGGTTTGTTCAAGGGTTATCCGGAAAATAGCAAAATGCAAAAACAGAGTGCGCCGAAGCGCACTCTTTGTCTCGTTAAATTTTACAGAACTTCAGATGCATGATCCGCCAAGCGTGAACGTTCACCACGACGCAGCGTGATATGTGCACTATGCGCCCAGTTTTTGAAGCGATCCACGGCGTAAGTCAGACCCGATGTGGTTTCGGTCAGGTACGGCGTATCAATTTGTTCGACATTACCCATGCAGATGATTTTCGTACCGGGGCCGGCGCGAGTGATCAGGGTTTTCATCTGTTTCGGTGTCAGGTTTTGCGCTTCATCAACAATCACCCAGCGATTCAGGAACGTTCGTCCACGCATGAAGTTCATCGAGCGGATCTTGATGCGGCTGGCGAGCAAATCATTGGTCGCACCACGGCCCCAGGTGCCGTGGTCCGCAGTGTGTGTGAGGACTTCAAGATTGTCGGTCAATGCGCCCATCCACGGCGTCATCTTCTCTTCTTCGGTGCCAGGCAGGAAACCGATATCTTCGCCGACGCTTACCGTTGCACGCGTCATGATGATTTCGCGATAGCGTTGGCTGTCCATGGTTTGAGCCAAGCCGGCAGCCAGTGCCAGCAAGGTTTTGCCGGTGCCGGCAGTGCCTAGCAGGGTGACGAAATCGATATCCGGATCCATCAAGGCGTTGAAGGCGAAATTCTGCTCGCGGTTGCGGGCATTGATGCCCCAGACCTGATGCTGCGTGGAGCGGAAGTCATCGACGATTTGCAAAACCACACGATCATCTTCGAGTCGCGCGACTTTCATTTCAACATCATCATCGCCCGGCAAATACAGGAACTGGTTCGCGAACCAGCCATCATCCGAAGTGCGTTTCACTTCGTAATAGGTACGGCCCTTTTCGGTCCATGAGCGGAGGTTGCCTTCATGCTTTTCCCAGAAGTCGGCAGGCAATTCGGTGGCGCCGGTGAACAACAGGTTGAAATCGTCGAGCGCGCGGTCGTTTTCATAATCTTCCGCGACCACGCTGCAAATCGAAGCCTTGATGCGCAGGTTGATGTCTTTTGAAACAAGAACGACCGGAACTTCAGGATTATCTTCGCGCAATTGCAGGATGGCGCCGAGAATCAGGTTGTCCGGCAATACGGTGCCGAAACGTTTGCCGGTTTCGACCGGTTTCAACTGGAACAATAATTTGCCGACGCTTTCTTCGCCGCGCAAATTGAGGCTTTTCGGCTGCGCGAGCGACACACCGCCTTCAACATTATTGCTGCCATGCGCTTCGATCAGGTCGTTCAGGAAGCGACTGACCTGGCGCGCATTGCGACTGGCTTCGGAGTGACCTTTTTTGCCGTTGTCGAGTTCTTCCAGCACCATCATTGGAATGAATACGTCGTGTTCCTTGAATTTGAACAGCGCGGTCGGGTCGTGCATCAGCACGTTGGTATCAAGCACATAGATTCGCTTGCTTCGGGTCATAGTCGCCTCAGATTAAAACCAAACAGCAGGAAGCCACCGAAAGCTGCATTGGGCAGCCCAGTGGGATGGGAAAAGTGTGGGAGCGTGCACTAAGAATTAGCGGGTGTTGCGAGGTAGTGAGTGCTGTCGGTAGAGACAAGCCGACAGCGGATGGGAAGCAGCCAATACAGAACGTCGTTCGGGCATTCAACTCTCCTTTTCTAAAACTTCATCGGGTCCATGATGGCATCAAGATTCAATGCGTCGCAAAACTCCAGGAAATCGTCACGCAAGGCTGCAATATGTGTATCGGCAGGTACACCGATAGTCAGTTGTGCCGTGAACATCTCGGCGCCGGTTTGCATGGCGCGATAACGCGAGCTGTGCATGTTTTCGATCGTGATGCCCTGACGGTCGAAAAAATCGGCCAGATTGAACAGGATGCCGGATTTGTCGGCAGCGACGACTTCGACAATATAGGGCAGCAAATTCGACTGCATCGCCTTCGGGCCGGTGCGATACCAGACCAGCTTCAGGCCTTCCTCACGTTCCAGTTTGACCATTTGCGCTTCCAGCTTCGCAATGGCGTCCCAGGAACCAACCGCGAGGGCAGTTACGGAGACATCGCGGCCAACCGTGGTCAGGTGGGCGTCCACCATATTGCAGCCGGATTCCGATATCCGCCGGGTCACCATCAGCAGCGGCGATTGCGGATGCGTGGTGTAGGCGCTAATCAACAGATGATTTTCGTTTGCGGTGGGGCGTGGTGTTGGGTCAGCAGTCAATGCAGGTGTCCGGATGCGTCGCATGAGTTACAAGCGGCTAGAAAGATGACCCAGCATACTGTCCGAATGTTGCCGCCTGCAAGTTATAAATGAGGCGATTGCACGATGCGCATATTTGTTCACAAATCGCTACAATATCGGCTCTTTCAAATACGAGGCCGCCATGCAGCTATCGGGCAGCATAACTGCGTTAATTACTCCTTTCGATTCTGCAGGCGCGGTCGATTTCACGGCGTGGCAGCGTTTGATTGAGTGGCAAATCAAGTCCGGAATCGACGCTATCGTGGTGGCCGGCTCTACCGGTGAAGCGGCAGCACTAAGCGATGATGAATACAGTGCCCTGATCCGCAGCGCGGTTGCCCAGGTCGCCGGTCGTATTCCGGTACTTGCGGGCACCGGTCAATCAAATACTCTGAAGACCATTGCGCAAACCCGTCTTGCCAAGAACGCTGGCGCCGATATCGCGCTGGTCGTCACGCCGCCGTATGTCAGACCGACCCAGGCCGGATTGATCGAGCACTATCAGATGGTGGCCGATGAAGGTGGCTTGCCGGTCGTTCTGTACAACGTACCAGGCCGTACCGGTTGCGATATGCAGCCTGAAACCGTGGCCACGCTTTGCATGCATCCCAATATCATCGGTTTGAAGGAAGCGCGGGGCGATGAAGAACGCTGGAATGCGCTGTATCCGCTGTCTTCGGCGCATTTTTCCTTGCTGAGCGGTGACGATGCAAGCTTTGTCCGGGCAGTTCGAGGCGGAGCTGCCGGCGTCATTTCGGTCGCTTCCAACGTCGTTCCAGGAACTTTCAGCAAGATTGTCCGTCTGTTACAGGCTGGCGAAATCGACGATGCGCTCGGTTTGGATCAGGATTTGCAGGCTTTGTATGATTTTCTGGGCTGCGAACCCAACCCGATCCCGGTCAAAGCCATTTTGACCCGTCTTGGTTGCGGGGTTGGCCTGCGTTTGCCTCTGCTGCCGCTGTCTGCGGCCTATGGCGAAAACGCGGAAAGCATGACAGCGCAGTGTAAAGCGTTAGAATTGCCGCTAGTTTGAATCAGTTTGAATTGAAAATAACGGCTTCGTGCCATCAGGAGAAGAATCCAATGATCGTTTCACCTCGCGTTACGCGCTCGCTTATCTGGCTGACCTTGGCCTTGGTTATGGTGTCGGCTACGAGTGGTTGCAGCTGGCTTAAAAAACGCGTCGGTTACGAAAACAGCAAGCAAACCAATCCGCTGGAAATCCCGCCTGGTTTGGACGCACCAAGTACAAACAATGCCTTGCTGGTGCCGAATGTGGAAGGTACCGCGGCAGGAGCCCAGGCTTCGGTCGAAACCTTCACCGTGAATGACACGTTGGAAAGCACCTGGCGCCGTATGGGTCTCGCTCTGAACCGCATTGAAGGCGTCACCGTTACCGGCAGCGCGCAAGCTTTGGGCAGTTACGATGTTCGCTATCAAGGTTTGAATTATCTGATCCGCGCCGAAGCAGCAGGTGATTCCACCCGTGTGACTGCCTTCACTTCCGAAGGTGCGGCTGCCGCGAACTCGCCAGCCAGCCGTCTGCTCGGTATCCTGAAATCACGCTTGAACTGATTTTCGATACCGTGAAATAGAAAAAGCGCCTTCGGGCGCTTTTTTTGTGCAAACCGAGGCGCTGAATTTTTAGTCGCCATCAAACTGAATCAAGGCATACACCGGCAAACCGGATGCGCGGCATTTCTCGGCACCGCCCAGATAGGGCAGGTCAATAACCACGGCGGCCTCTATGACTTCGGCGCCTATGCGATCAAGCAGCTTTTTCCCAGCCAGCAAGGTGCCGCCCGTGGCAATCAAATCGTCCGCCAGTAAAACCTTGTCACCCGGACGGCAGGCATCGGTGTGGATTTCCATGGTGGCCGTGCCGTATTCCAGATCGTAATCCTCCGACAAGGTTTTGTAGGGTAACTTTCCTTTCTTGCGGATCGGGATAAACGGCAGGTTCATCGAATGCGCCAGCGCAGCGCCCAGAATGAATCCCCTGGCTTCCAGACCGGCGATTGCATCTATCTTTCTGTGCTTGTAGCGTTCCACGAAATGCGAAATCACTTCCGCCCAAAGATCGGGCGACTGGAATAGCGGCGTGATGTCGCGAAAATGTACGCCGGTCTTGGGCCAATCGGGTACGGTGCGGATCGTGGCGAGTAATCTCGATTGCAGCGACAACTGGCTCACGCTCATCTTTGCAAAAATTCCAATTTGCCGGGTTTTCCATCCCATTCAGCGGCATCCGGCAAGCCTTCCTTGCGCGTGGTGATGACCGGCCATTCTTTCGAAAGCTCGGCATTCAAGGCAATGAAGTTTTCCTGACCGGCCGGCACATCGTCTTCCGGATAAATTGCTTTTGCCGGACATTCCGGTTCACACAGGGTGCAATCGATGCACTCGTCGGGATCGATTACCAGGAAATTCGGACCTTCATGAAAGCAATCCACCGGGCAAACTTCCACACAATCGGTGTATTTGCAGCGGATACAGTTATCAACAACGACAAATGGCATGGTTTGTATTCCGGTAGCGGGTCGGTGTTCTGACCTAAGTATTTGATTTTAATCAGCAGCTTTCTCGATTAGCCAAGTTTGAATCTGCTTGCATAGCTAGGAGTCAGCTCAGCCGGTAGTATAACGGGCTTATAGAGTTCCGCCCAAACGGCGGCCAAGACCGGAAGGAATCCGGTGTCGAGCGAACTTAATGGAAGAAAACGCACAAAACACAATCCGCCTGCAGCATCGCGTCATTACCCGCGATGCGCATGCCATTTCCCGCAAGGACATCAGTCCCAACGCCTTGCGCGTGCTTTACAAGTTGCGCGAGGGTGGTTTTGACGCCTATCTCGTCGGCGGAGCAGTGCGTGATTTGTTGATTGGCGGGCATCCGAAAGACTTTGATGTCGCTACCAGCGCCACCCCTGACCAGGTTCGCAGCCTGTTCCGCAATTGCCGGCTGATTGGTCGGCGTTTTCGTCTGGCGCACATCATGTTTGGCCAGGAAATTATCGAAGTCGCGACATTCCGCGCCAATTCGGACGATGGCAGCGGTGATCGCGAAACCGAAGATGGCGGACGCCTCTTGCGCGACAATGTTTACGGCACGATTGAAGACGATGCGATCCGCCGCGACTTTACCGCGAACGCCCTGTATTACACGGTGGATGATTTTTCGGTGCGCGACTATGTCGGTGGTTTCGAAGACGTCAATGCGCGTGTATTGAAACTGATCGGTGACCCCGATTCGCGTTACCGGGAAGATCCGGTTCGCATGCTGCGCGCCATTCGTCTGGCGGCGAAATTGAATTTCACGATTGATGATTCTGCTGCCGAACCGATTTCGCGTCTGGCGAGCCTGGTCAGCGATGCGCCGCCGGCACGCCTGTTCGATGAATGCCTGAAAATGTTTTTATCCGGCCATGCCGAAAAGAGTTTCTTGGGTCTTGAAACCCACGGTCTATTGAACGTGCTGTTTCCCGAGACTGCGAAAGCATTGAATACCAATAGTAGCGGCGCATTGCGTGCGATGGTATTGCAGGCTTTGCGCAATACCGACACGCGTATCGCGGAGGGAAAACCGGTAACGCCGGCGTTTTTATTCGCGGCATTGCTGTGGCCCGCCTATTGCCGCGAGTTGGCGATACTGCAAAAAACCGGTGTTGATTCGACGGTGGCGCAACAGCGTGCGGCTGACCGCGTGACCCTGCATCAGGCGGAGCGGATCGCTTTGCCGCGCCGTTTTTCCCTGCCGATGCAGGAAATCTGGTTGCTGCAATCGCGTTTCTCGCAACGTGTTCGCAAGCGCGTTTTCCGATTGCTGTCGCACCCGCGTTTCCGTGCTGCATTCGATTTTCTTGAATTACGAATGAGTGGAGCCCCCGAAGTGGCGGAAGACGTCGCGTTCTGGCGTGAAGCGCAGATACAGAGCCCCGAAATGCTGGCTTCAAGGCTTGATTCCAAAAAAACCTTGCACGGTTCCGAACCCGGCGATTTGTCGGCAGCGCCGAAAAAACGCCGACGTCGCAAACCGCGTCCATCGCCGCAAGAAGCAACGCCATGATCAATGAATCACGCCGTGTATTTATCGGTTTTGGCGGCAATATGGGTGACGTGGAAGCGACGCTGATGGAAGCCTTGTTTGCGATCGATGAAATTCCGCAGACAACCCTGCGTCGCCAATCCGCCATCTACCGGACGCCGGCCTGGGGTAATACCGATCAAGCCGATTTCCTGAATGGCGTCGCCGAACTGCAAACGCGTCTGACGCCGAACATCCTGCTGCAGAAGCTACTCGAGATAGAAGAACGTTTTGGCCGCATTCGCCAGCAGGATGAACGCTGGCAGCCGCGCACGCTTGATCTCGACATTCTTCTGTTTGGTGACGATGTTATCAATGAAGCGAATTTGCGCGTGCCGCATCCGCATATGCACGAACGCGCGTTTGTGTTGGTGCCACTGGCGGAATTGGTCAATGATCTGGAAATTCCGGGGCAGGGCAGTCTGAAAGACTGCCTTGCAAAGCTCGACATTTCCGACATTAAAATCTTAGAGTAGCGCAGCCCCACCGGGCATTGAAGAGAGCACCCATGTACGCAGATCAACCCAAGCCAGCGCGACGTCCGCAACTCACGGTGCCGAAATTACGCGAAATGAAAACCGCCGGTGAAAAAATCGTGGCGATCACCGCTTACGACGCCAGCTTTGCACGTGCGGTCGACGCGGCCGGTCTCGACGTGATACTCGTCGGCGATTCACTGGGCATGGTCATGCAGGGCAAGACAAGCACGCTACCGGTAACGGTGGATGACATTGTTTACCACACCGCCTGTGTTGCCCGCGGCCTCCGCAGCGCCCTGTTGATCGCCGACATGCCATTCCAGAGTTTTGCGACACCCGAACGCGCACTGGATGCCGCTACCTTGTTGATCGCCGAAGGCGGTGCCAGCATGGTGAAACTTGAAGGTGCCGGTCATGTGCTTGAAACCATCACCTTCTTGTCGGAACGTGATATTCCGGTCTGTGCGCATTTGGGTCTGACACCGCAATCGGTAATGAAGCTCGGTGGCTATCGTGTGCAGGGTCGCGAAGGCGATGCCGCCAAAAAAATGATCGCCGATGCGAAAGCGGTGGAAGCAGCTGGCGCAGACTGTCTGGTGCTCGAATGCGTGCCGATGGGTTTGGCAGAAGAAATCACTCGCAGCATAAAAATACCTACCATCGGGATCGGTGCAGGGCCGCATTGCGACGGACAAATTCTGGTGCTGCACGACATGCTCGGCATGAACAGCGGCCATCGCCGTCCGCGTTTCGTGAAAGACTTCATGGCCGACGCCGGCAGCATCCAGGGTGCATTCGAGGCTTATGGAAAAGCCGTACGTGAATCGACATTCCCAACCGCGGAACATAGCTACGAATGAAAACATTTAACTCGGTTGCCGCATTGCGGACACAGATCGCCGATTGGAAAAAAGCCGGGCTTCGTATCGGATTCGTTCCGACCATGGGCAATCTGCATGCAGGGCATTTCGCGCTGGTCGAATTGGCGAGGCAGCACAGCGATAAAGTGGTGGCGAGCATTTTCGTGAACCCGACGCAGTTTGGACCCAACGAGGATTACGCACGCTATCCCCGCACGCCGGATTCCGATATCAACGGCCTCGCGGGAAAAGCTTGCGATGCCTTGTTGCTGCCATCGGTAGAGGAAATGTATCCGTTCGGTACGATGGGCTGCGTGCAAATGCACGTGCCCGGTATCACCGATATTTTGTGCGGCATGCATCGTCCGGGACATTTCAACGGCGTTGCGCAAGTTGTGGCACGCTTGTTCAATATGGTGCAGGCCGATGTTGCCGTGTTTGGCCGCAAGGATTACCAGCAACTGCAAGTCATCCGCTACATGGCGACCGAGATGAGCTTCCCGACTCGAATCATTCCTGCGCCCACCTTGCGTGAGGCAGACGGCCTGGCGATGAGCTCACGCAACCAGTATCTGGAAGGCGAGCAGCGTCAGACGGCAACTTTCATCTATCAAACACTGAACTTCATGAAAGACCAGGCTTCTCTGGGTATGCCGATTCATGGCATCGAAGCGGAGGCGAAACAGCGCCTGGAAATGATGGGCTTCGTGGTTGATTATGCCGAAATTCGCCGCAGTGATTTATCGCGGGCGATCGAACCGAACGAGAAAAACCTGCTCGCCCTGATTGCCGCCCGTTTGGGTCGCACACGCTTGATCGACAATCTTGAATTTGATTTTGCATGAGTTCGATGGATAACAAAGCCGGATGGAATGCAGTGCTCGCCGATGGGCAGCGGCTGAAAGATTTCCATTTACGCGATGTTAGTCAGGATGTGACGCGCGCCAGAAACATGTCGCTTCAAGTCGGTTCGCTGCAAGCCAGCTTTGCCCGCCAGCGGATGGATGGGCAGGCATTGAACGCCTTGTTCGAATTGGCCGATAGTTTCTCCATATCGAATGCCATTCGTGATTTGTTTGACGGCAAACAGGTAAATCAATCCGAACAACGTGCTGCATTGCATACGGCTTTGCGCAGCAATCTTTCACTCAGTGTTGAAGCCATGTCTGCCAATGCACACGCCGTTGATTCGCATCGGCAAATGCTTGCCCTGATTGAGCAGCTTGAAGCCAGTGGCGTGACCGATATCATCAATGTCGGTATTGGCGGTTCCGATCTTGGCCCACGACTTGCAGTCGATGCGTTACGTAATTTCCAAACCGGTCGTTTCCGCATTCATTTCATCAGCAATGTCGATGGTGCCAGCGTCCAGAATGTTCTTCAATCGCTTGATCCAAAACAAACGGCGGCAATTCTGGTTTCCAAGAGTTTCGGTACCCAGGAAACCCTGTTGAACGGAAGCATCATCAGACACTGGTTGCAGGATGATTCGCGTCTGTATGCGGTCACCGCCAATGTTGTAAAAGCAAATACATTTGGTGTCGATTCAAAAAATATCCTGCCGATGTGGGATTGGGTAGGCGGTCGTTATTCGCTTTGGTCTTGCGTTGGTTTTTCATTGGCATTGGCAATCGGAATGCCGAAATTCCGGGAAATGCTGGCCGGTGCCGCCGAGATGGATGCGCATTTCCTGAATACACCTGTCCGGGAAAATCTACCCGTATGGCATGCGTTGACGGGAATATGGAATCGAAACGTACTTGGCATGCCGACACAGGCAGTTATCCCCTATGACGAACGATTGGCAAATCTGCCGGACTATTTGCAGCAATTGGTCATGGAAAGTCTGGGCAAATCGGTCGGGCCGGATAATAAAGCCGTTCAACACGCTACTGTTCCCGTTATCTGGGGCGGTACCGGTAGTTCAACCCAGCATAGTTTTTTTCAGGCTTTGCATTTGGGTACCGACATCGTTCCGATTGATTTTATCGGCGTGATAAAACCTGCACATCCCTATACCGAAAATCACCAGACATTGCTGTCCAATTTGCTCGCACAAACCGAAGCCCTGGCGAATGGCCATACAGGCAGCGAGCCGCAGAAAAATTACCAGGGTAATCGCCCGTCAAGCCTCCTGCTTATCGATGAGCTGAATCCACGCAGCTTCGGCATGCTGCTTGCTCTTTACGAGCACAGCGTTTACGTACAATCGGTTATCTGGGGTATCAATGCTTTCGATCAATGGGGCGTCGAATTAGGCAAAAAACTGGCGGCAGGTTTGATGCCGAGTCTGCAAGATAAAAGTATCCAGGCAGGCGATGCCATCACACAGTTGAATTTGTCGGCGATTAGGTAGTTTATTTGGTGGGTAGTGCCCACCCTGCATATCACGATGATGCCTTGAAATTCGGCATTCAACCCCTATTTATGAACAGGAACTGCAAGCTTCATTGCACGCTGGCTTGCCGGATGTTCCAATGCGTCACCCCTAGGAGGATATTGTCATGCGCTTATTTCGTCTTAGCTTTGCCGTCCTGTTGATTGCCTTGCTTTCCGGCTGTGGCTATAACCAGATCCAGACCAATGACGAGGCCATCAAAGCCCAGTGGTCGGAAGTCGTCAACCAATACCAACGCCGCGCCGATCTGGTGCCTAACCTGGTCAATACCGTCAAAGGCTATGCAGCGCAGGAAGAACGCGTGCTGACCGAAGTCACCAATGCACGTGCCCGTGTCGGCAGTGTCGGTATCAGCGCCGAGCAGGCAGCCGATCCGGTCAAACTGGCAGAATTCCAGAAAGCGCAGGGTGAATTGTCCGGCGCCTTGTCGCGATTGCTGGTGGTATCGGAAAATTATCCCGATCTCAAATCAAACCAGAATTTTCTTGAACTGCAAGCCCAGCTCGAAGGCACGGAAAACCGCATTACCGTTGCCCGTAATCGCTATATCCAGAGTGTGCAGGCTTACAACGTCCATATCCGGCAATTCCCGGTGAACATGACGGCAAAAATGTTTGGTTATGATGTAAAACCCAACTTCAGCGTTGAAAACGAAGCGGCGATTTCCAAGCCGCCTACCGTCGAATTTGCACCCGCCAATCCGCCGCCATCGAACTGATCGGCAGTGAATTTTCGCGTGCTGAAATTTGCATCGGCCTTGCTGGTGTTGCTGGCATTGTCAGTGACGCCGGTATCGGCGCAGGATGTGCCGGTACTCACGCAGCACGTGACCGATCAAACCGGCACGCTCAATGCAAGCCAGATTGCCGAGCTTGAGTCTGAACTGGTTGCCCTGGAACAGCGCAAAGGCAGCCAGCTCGCCGTGTTGATCGTTTCGACGACCGGCAACGAGGCGCTCGAAAATTATTCATTGGCAGTTGCCGAAAAAAATAAACTCGGACGCAGCAAGACCGACGATGGTCTATTGCTGTTGATTGCAAAAGATGATCGAAAAGCCCGCATCGAAGTGGGCTATGGCCTGGAAGGTGCGGTGCCGGATGCCTTGGCGAGTCGCATCATCCGGGAATACCTCACGCCGAAATTCCGGCAGGGCGATTATTTTGGCGGCATCAAGGATTCAATACAGGCGCTGGGCAAGCTTATTGACGGTGAGGCCTTGCCCGAGCCCATGACGGCAGACCAGCAAGGCGAGCAGCCTGATTTTGTCTTTGCCGGCATCATCGGTTTTTTTATCGGCGCCATCGCGGGCGTGACCGGCATGAAACCAATGACGATTCGTCGACTCGGCGCCGGCGGTATTGCGGCAATCATCGCTTCTTTGATGTTCAGTATCGGTCTGTCGACGATTGTTGCCGGCCTGATTGCGTTTCTGGTTTCTGGCGGAAGCTCGGGCCGTTACAGTTCGGGCCATGGCGGCTGGGGATCTTTTCCCGGCGGCGGTGGCGGAAGTAGTGGCGGCGGTGGTTGGTCGGGCGGTGGCGGTTCTTTCGGAGGCGGTGGCGCCTCGGGAGGCTGGTGATGAAACGCTTGCTGCAAAATATCTTTGCCGGCTGGTTTCGCCTGTCGCGCTGGTTTCCCGCCGCAACGCTGGTACGTATTCGCGATCTTGTTACCGAAGGCGAACGCAGCCATGCCGGTGAAATTTGTTTCGCGGTGGAAGCGCGCTTTTCCTTCTGGTCCGTGTTGAATGGATTGCAATCACGCAATCGTGCCCATCAATTGTTTTCCAGTTTGCGGGTGTGGGATACGCTCGATAACAGCGGTGTCCTGATTTATCTTCAACTCGCCGAAAGAAGAGTCGAGATTATTGCCGATCGTGGAATCGCTGCGCGTGTCGACAGTCTGGAATGGCAGAAAATATGCGATCAACTCGCCATTGATATCGCCAATGGCCCGGCTGATATCGCCGTGCAGAGCGCGATCACGAAAATCAATACACTACTCAGCCTGCATTTTCCTGCCGATTCCGATAACCCGCGCGAATTGTCGGACGAACCGGTTATTTTGTAAGTCGCGTTCAAACGCTGCAGAAGCTCCATGTTGGTGAAGATGCCGCGCCACCTTTACGCTCTTGTCTGGCTCAAGCTATGCTCCGTCATCGACAACATGACAGGGTGTACCGATGGCCGACGACAACTCCAAGCAGTGGGCCGATGTCGCCGCCCTGTTTGATCGATTGCTTGAACTGACTCCGGAAGCGCGTGCCGATTATCTGAAACGCCGCGATGTCAGTCCCGACATATTGCAACAAGTGCAGAAGATGCTGGCCGCGCTTGAAAATGACCCCGGCTTTCTGGAGCCATCGGCACGCCAGTCATTGGATTCAAACATCCCTGAATACAGTTCGCTGATCGCCGGCGCGAAAGTTGGGGCATTCACTGTTGAACGGCTGGTCGGGCGCGGCGGAATGGGCGAGGTTTATCTTGCTCACCGCAGCGATGCCGATTTCGCACAGAAAGTGGCCTTGAAATTAATACGACCGGAAGCGGCCGGTCGTCTGAGCCATTTCGAAAACGAGCGCCGCATACTTGCCGGTCTTGAACATCCGGGCATTGCGCGCCTGATTGATGGCGGGTTGACGCTGGACGGTCGCCCTTACATGGCGATGGAGTTTGTCGAAGGCAAGGATTTGATTGCTTACGCAAAAGAGAATGCATTAAGTCTCGACAAGCGCCTGCAGCTGTTCCAGCAAATTTGCGAAGCCGTGGATTTCGCGCATCGCAATCTTGTCGTGCATCGTGATTTGAAACCGGCCAATATTCTGGTCGATTCCGATGGTCGGGCGCGCCTGCTGGATTTCGGCATTGCCAAGCTTGCCGATGATGGCGATGGTGCAATGACCCAGGCCATGTTGACTCCCGAATATGCCGCGCCGGAACAGCTGGAAGGTGGTGCGATAACCACGGCGACCGACGTGTTTGCGCTCGGTGTTGTGTTGTATGAGCTGCTGGTAGGAGCGCGTCCCTGGAGTTTGTCCGGCTCTGCCTTGCCGGCAAGTATCAAGCGTCGTTTTGATGCAGAGCCGGCCTTGCCGAGCAATGCCGTCAATGCATCCAGCGTGATCAAGTCGCGATCCCTGCAAGGCGATCTTGATGCCATCGTGATGAAGGCTCTGCGTCCGGAACCCGACAAACGCTACCAAAGCGCAGCCGAGCTGTGGAACGACATCAAACGTCATTTGAGGCGCGAGCCGGTACTCGCTCGCGGCGATACCCGTGGCTATCGTTTCCGCCGCTTTGTAAGCCGCCACAAGATCGGTGTTGCCGCGACAGCTGCGGTCGTCGTGACAATCTCAGCGGGCATCGGCGGCGTTTTGTGGCAGGCGCACAAGACGGCACTTGAGCGCGATCAGGTATTGGCAGAAATACGACGTACCGATGCGGTGAAAAATTATTTGTTATTCATGTTCCGTACCGCAGGTGAAAATCAGGGCGAGGAGCCTACCACCGCCAAACAGGTGTTGGACCAAAGTGCGAAAAACCTTGCCGAGCAATACCGCGACCAGCCACAAACACGTGCCGAAATCGTGGAGGCTTTGGGTGCCTTGTATTTGTATATGAATGACGCCGAAGGTGCGGCCCCCTTGTTGCGGGGTTATCTGAAATCAGATGACGTATCGCCCGCTGCACGCGCACAAGTCAGTGGCCTGCTTGCGCAGGCTGAATTGCAGCTTGGCAACAAGGCCGAGGCTCGCCGTCTGCTGGATGCGGCGCAGTCATTCTGGAATAAAAATCCTGAACAGAACCGCAAGTCTCTGGTCGAGTTTCGTTTGACCCAGGCCCTGGTCGAGAAAGAAGAAAGCGGGCTTCCGGCTTCGATAAGAACCTTGCAATTGGCCCTGTTGGAACACGATGATTATTATGGCCGCAACGCCATCGAAACGGCTGTTCTGCTGAACAGTCTTGGTATTGCCTATCAAGCCAATGGCGATATCGACAAGGCCGATGCAGCATTCCGCGACAGCTGGAAAGTGTATGAAAAGCTAGACAGTACCCGTAGTGCCGGAGCATTGCTCCTGATGGGTAATTGGACGACGGTGGCGTATCGAAAAAACGATTTCGTTCGTGCCGAAGAATTATTGCTGAAAGCAACTAAGTTGCGACGCGATTTGTATGGGCCATCGGCTGGATTGGCTTCCATGCTGGGAAATCTTGGCAAAATCATGCTGAAAGCCAAGCGGCCCGGGGATGCAATGGTGCAGTTGGATCAGGCATTGCCGATGTCACGCAAATACACCGGCGAACACAGCATACTCACGACCTACATTTTGCAGAGCGTTGCCGAAGCACACATTGAATTGGGCGAACTGAAACTCGCTGGTGAATCGCTGGCCCAGGCCAAGAATGCTGCGCGTACCAACTCGGGTGAAGACCAGGTCTTATACGCTATTTGTCTGGGTATTGAAGCGAAACTACGTTTGGCAGAAGGCAACAAAGCCGGGGCCAGCCAATTGGCGAATGCGATGGCGAGCAAGCTGACGGCGCTTGGTGAAGCGGGTGCGCCTTACGCACCGAGCGTCGCACAATTGCGCGCCCTGATTAAAGCCGCTCCGTGATTCGCCTGTTTGCTTTTTGCAGGAGCGCCTTTAGGCGCGACTGAACTGCTCAGAAAAGCGGGTCGCGCCTAGAGCGCCCCTACGGGAAAATCAATTCGGCGCCATCTCGACGTACAACCAGGCTTTTGCTTTCAACCAGTCGCGCCGAACCGTACGGTCACTGACACCGAGAGCCTGCGCCGTTTCTTCTTCGTTGTAACCGGCGAAAAAACGACATTCAACGACCTGCGCCAGGCGCGGGTCCATGACCTGCAGTCGGGACAAGGCTTCATCGACCAGGATCACTTCGTCATTCGAGCCGGCCGGAACCCGCTCGGCGGCCGACAGTGTGTCGGGTGCAAGTCCGCCACCGCGCTTTTCGGCGTAATGCTCGCGTGCCGAATCCACCAACACTTGCCGCATCGCAATCGCGGCTGCGCGCAGAAAGTGCTGGCGATCATTCCAGCCTTCCACCTTGTGCAGTTTCAGCCAGGTTTCATTGATCAGCGCGGTGGTTTGCAGGGTGGGAGCATTGCCCAAGCGCCAACGTTCGAGACTGGCGACTTTTTTCAGCTCGGCATAAAGCTCCTGCACAAGTGCGCTTGAGGATTTTCGCAGGGGTGAGTCAGCGTCGTCTGCCATGGCTGGAGTCTAGCAAATTCGGTATGAATTCCAGTCGAGGTTCATGTGTGATGTCCGGATTCTTCGTCTGGCCCCGATAAGCCAGTCATTGGGCCAGTTGTGGCCTGTGGACCGGAGCTTTGCAATGAACCCGAAACGTCGCAGAAACGCGCTCTATGCCTTTGTGGCTTTGGCCTTGGGATCGCCGGCGGCGCATGCAGATGTCTTTGACGATGCCTGGTCTTGCGCTGTTGCGGTGAAGGAAGGAGTCGTCGATACCGCGATCATCGGCGGTAAAGCGCTGAAATTCATTGCGACCAAGCCCGATTGCGTCACCCGCCTGGGTACGCCCGCGACCGCCGCACCGATCGGGGTTGTCGTCGGCTTGGCAAACATTGGCGTATTGCCGAAATCACAGCCGAGCTGCAGTGGCAAACTTTATGGCACCGCGGCAAAACCGGTGGCTGAAGCCTTGAGCGCAACGCTTGGCGAATTGGGCGTGCTGCCCGACGGTGCAAAAGACCAGTTGATCGGCATTGCGGCTGGCGGTATTTCCGGTGAAGTACTGGCAGAGATTCCCGGTATGGATTTTGTCTCGGGCTCCTTGACCTGTGGTTGCGACCTGGTCGATGCCGGACTGAACACGGACACCATCGAAAAAGTGCTGAATACCGCCGACAACATCGGTGATAAATGCGGCGGCCCGGTTTGGGACAAGGCCAAGGAAATTGCCGGCGATGTGGTGAACTTCGCCGGTGACGCAGCCGATGAAGGCATTCGCCAGGTTTCCAATCTGGGCGATGCGCTGGCAGGGCAGACCAAGCACATGCCTTACGTGAATTATTACGACCAGAACTGGGCACCCAATGTGGAAGCGTACGCCACCTATGAATTCAGTCAGCCGAACTCCTGGCATGGCGCGAAAAAGTGGAAAGAAATATGGGACCCCTGCGTCAGCTATTTCGACGGACACACGCAGGCCGAAGATACCGCGCAATACACTTGCGACAATATGCGTTCCGGCGGCCCTCTGTTTCCGAAAAAATATTTCGGACATGAATTGTTTGAACGCGTTTTCGAATTCGAGGCATCGGTACTGGTCAACGCCGAACGCGAAAAAGCGTATGCGGAATTTGCAGACATAAAGTCTGGTGCCTTGCCCAAGGACATTACCGACAGCCTGTGCTATGCCGATCAGGCCATCAAGCTGAATTCCTTGCTGCCATCGCTGAGAAAACAGGCCATCGACTCCGTATTCGGCATTCCCAAAAAAGAAAAAAAACATAACGGCCTTGCCGTATCGCCCGATTCACCGCCGGCGTTGTGGCCTGCGGATACCTTCGGCGCTTTCGTATTTACGTATTTCCCCGAAGTGGATGCCGGGCAATTTCACGCTGATGCAGGCAAGGCGGTACAACTGGCATCGGCCGATTTCAATGCCGAAGAAAAAGTGCGCGCAAAGCTGAAGGAACTGGTGCTGGATTACTTCCGCAAAGGTTCGGTTTGCCTCGACACCACCGACAAGAACAAGGCAAAGCTTGACAGCCTGTTAAGCCAATGTCCGACACAGGCTTGCAAGGACACGATTAGCAGCGACTACCAAGTCTGCAGTAGTGGTTTGAACAGTTGGCGTGAAAAGAACATGAGCCAGCTGACGGCCACGGAGTATGCCTACAACAATGTCCTGCTGCAAAACGAACAAGTGGTTCGGGAAGGCGTTTGCATTTCTGAAGCGGAACATACCCTGACTACCGAAAAAAATGCCGAAACCGTGGAAAATATGGTGGACCAATGTTCCAAATCCATTCCCAGAGAAAAACTGGAAAAGGATTACGAAACCTGCGCTGCCGCGGAAGAAACCTGGTACGAAAAAAACCGCCCGGCGACCGGAAAATTCACCGCCGAATACGTTGGAAAAATAAACGAGGGATGGAAGGGGTTCAACGACGCATGCCTTGAAGCTGCCAAAACCACATTCCAGTCATGCCGTTTAAGTATCAATGACTCGTCTGCAAAACGACCCGGCGCGGTCGAAGTTCCCGCGATAAAGGATGCTGCATTAACCGATTCAAGCGAACGCTTGCGCGAACGCGAGCCGATTCAACGCAAGGATGAGCGAGTTCCAAAAACGGAAACCGAAGCGGAATTGCGTCGTCGCAAGGAAGCAGCATCGCGCGAACCACTGGACAAACGCGACCCACTGCAACGCCTTGATGATAGGGTTCCGAGAACCGATGGTTCATCGGAATCCCGTCGCCGCAGGGAAAGCGAAGATTCGCGTGAATCGCGCGAGCCCATGAGACGTAATGACGAACGTGCGCCGGTTGCCATCGAGACAAACGAACAAGGCCGAAGACTGTCGCCGGAAGAATTGCGCAGGGCACGTGAGTCGACGCGGCAGGACATGGTGCGCGCTGACGACACCTCTGCATTGGAAGCTAGAAGAAGAGCCGCTGCAGAAGCACGTGCAACGCGTGAAGGCCGGGCAGGAAGAGACGCCGCCGTACCGGAAGCCGCACCGGTCACCGATTCCGAGTTGCCTGGTTGTTACGTGCTGAGCAGAACAGAGAGCTCACGCTACTACGGCTGTAGAAATTCTGCGGCTTTCGACAATTGTCTGGTCGTGGTGAAACGTGACAGCAGCATCGCCTGCAAACTCGTCTCCAAAGATTGATTTTCAAACAAATATTCATTTTGAAGGAAACATCGCCATGAACCGCCCTGATTTTCAAAGAATCATCCTGCTAACTGCATTATTGCTTCTGCCTTTTGCATCCATGGCATATGCAGACGGTAGCAAGCCATATGTCGATCACTCCGAAACCACCCGCGATCTGGAAGCGCAGGGTGTTTCCATGAAAGCACGCAAACATGCCGTCACCGTTTATGAAGTCCGTTCGGAAGTCGCTGAAATAAACGTCCGGGCCGCCACCGATATGTTTATGACAGCTCTGATAAAGTCCCGCCGTTTTCGCGTAATGGAACGCAGCCGTATGGAAGCCGGCCTGGCGACGGAACGCGATTTGAATGCAGACGGTGTCACCACAGGAGATGCAGGCGCTTACAAATTGGGCGGTGCGGGTTACATTTTCGAACCGGTGATTTCGGAGGCCAATCTGGGCGCAGAGGAATCCGAAAGCAATACCGGCATTGGCGGCATGAATGTCGGCAGCGGGAAAATCACCGATGTGATCGGTATGGATATCCGCGTTATCGATGCCTCGACCGGCGAGATTGTCGATGCGATCAATGTGCGCAAAAAACTGGAGACCAAAGGCTCATCGGTTTCCGGTGTCGGCAATTTGATCGATAACGCATTGTCTTTGAGCGGCAAAAGCGGTTTGGGCTCGATGACGCCCGAACACTCAAGTCGCAAAACACAACGCGAAAGTGTGGATCAGGCAATACGCGCCTTGATCGAACTGGCCGTGGCCGAGCTGGCGAAGAGTTCCGAGGAATGGTGATAAGCCAAGGGCCTACCTGAATTCATGGCGTTTTTCCTTGGCAACAACGAAAAAATTCTTCGGTATGTCCGGATTGGCCACGGTCCTCCGATAAGACAGGTAACCAGCCCGGAGACTGCCATGAAACCCTTGAAATTCCCCTCATTCCGTAACATCTGTTTGGTCTTTTTATTCACCTTGTTTGCCTTGCCTGCCTTGGCACAGGATGTCAGCGAACTGCCTGACGGGAAAGACGTGAAAGGCGCCACCGATCATCCGCTGGTCCAGCGTTTCGATGGTTCGAGTATTCGCTATTACAACAAGAAGGCCTTCGATGAATTGATCATTGCGGCCGGACCGGCACGTTCGGGAGAAAAGCAGAAACTACTCTCGGCCGAAGGTGCGCGTACCACACTGGTTTATGTGCTTCCCAAAGATGTTTCTGTGCTGGAAGCGATTCGCGCATACCAGAACGAATTTGCCAAAAATGGCAAAGTCGAAATCCTCTATCAGGGTGTCAATGCGGGTAGTCGCCAGGATCTAGATAATGGCATCAACGATTTCATCACGGGCGTTTACGGCGGCGACGACCCGCAATCGCGCTGGATGAACTGGAATTCGGAATACCGCTATGTCGCCATGCGTATCCGTCGTCCGGAAGGAAATCTTTACATGACGGTATACGCCGGTTTCAATACCGATACTGCCGGCAATGACACACGTACCGTACCGGCAAGCCGTGTCAGCGTACGTATTGACATCATCGAGCCAAAACCGATGGCTGCGCGCATGGTGACTGTGACGTCCAGCGAAATGTCGGCCGAGATCAACAAGAATGGCCGCATTGCGCTCTATGGCATCCTGTTTGATACCGCCAAGGCCGACGTAAAAGCGGAATCAAAAGATTCCCTCGCCGAAATTGCCAAGTTGATGAAGGCAGATCCCAAGCTGCGCTTGATGGTCGTTGGCCATACCGATACGCAAGGCTTGTTCGAACCCAATCGCGATCTTTCCACGCGTCGCGCGAAAGCCGTCGTCCTTGCGCTGACCACGCAGTACGGCGTTGATGGAAAACGCCTGCAAAGTTTCGGCGCTTCGTTCGCCGCGCCGGTGGCCAGCAATGCCAGCGAAGCAGGACGTGCGAAAAATCGCCGTGTCGAACTGGTCGCGTACTGAGTTCGATGATCATGCTGAAGAACATTCTTGCTCTCGCATTATTGACGGCTGCGCTTGTGGCCAACGCTGCCGAGCCAGCCACCATTCCCTTGTCCAAGGGCATGGTGGTAACGACGGCGGTTCAAACGCCGAAAGGCGATGAAGAGCAGATTGCAGTGATCAGTGATCTGACCGATGCGTATGCCGAGTACAGCGTTGACTTTCGTTATCTGCTGAATGGCAAACAAGTCAGCGACGTGCGCATGCGTCGCGTCAGACGGGAGGACATGGCGTCCTCGAATAAACAAAATCTGGTATTCCAGTCAGGCGATCCTGTCATGTTCCCCGGTTCCAGCATGGGCATGTCGACCGCATCATTCAATCAACTTAAAACCGCCGGAAAAGTGGCGCTGGTCATTGGAACCGTCGCGCGTTACGGCGAGCAGGAAAACATGCCGGCATTGTTGGATGTGACATCTGGTCGCAAATATTTCAGAGGGACATTGTCCCGTATCGGTAACGGCACGGTGCCGATGTCCGTAAAAATCAATGGCAAGGCAGTCATTGTTCAAACCCTCCATGCCAAAGGCGTTTTCAGCGTGGCGGGCGACAGTGTCGATATCGAACTTTGGGTAGCCGACAATGCCGCGCATCCGATCGGTCTGCGCAATCGTCAGGGGCGCAGTGTTTTCCAGACGGTGCGCATCGACTATCCCGCTGCGCAACCTCAGGTCAATGTATTGCAGAAATCCCTCAGTGGTGGAGCCTGTCGCGCCGAATTGAACGGTATCTATTTCGATTTCGGTAAAGCGACTTTGTTGCCGCAATCGGCACCCGCCTTGAACGCAGTGGCCGATTTGATGAAGAAAAATCCCGGCTGGAATCTGCGCATCGAAGGTCATACCGACAGCGTTGGTGGCGATGCCTATAACCTGGATTTATCGAAACGCCGCGCTGCCGCCGTCAGTGCCGCATTAAGCACGCAATACAAATTACCTGCTTCACGTTTTGTCGCAAACGGTTTTGGCTCTGCAAGGCCGGTAGCGAAAAACGACACGCTGGAAGGCCGCGCCGCCAATCGTCGCGTCGAACTCGCACGCACCTGTCCGTAAACCCACTCAATAGTGAAGCACACCATGAAAAACACAGCACCGAAAATTTTATTGGCCGCATTAATGTTGGCAACACTGGGCGCCTGCAAAGACAAGGATTCCGCTTCCACCGAGAACAACATAGTCAACGCAGACGGTATGGCCGATTCCGCCGATACTGCGGCTGCCGATCTTGCAAAAACTCCCGACCCGCATGATCCGTGCCGACTGCTTGATCCAAAAGAAGTCGAAGCCGTGCTCGGACCTCTTGCCGGTGCTCCGTATCGTGGCGGCAATCCAAACGGCGATAGTGGTCCGACCCCCGATCCCGAGGGCGATGTCTGCTGGTACTACACGGCGGAAGATAAAAACATTGCCGTCCAAGCCGAATGGACCAACGCCGGCGCGATCAACGCAGGTGTAAGCGCTAATCTCGAAAAAGCCGAAAATGCCACCAAAGGCATGATGAAATTGCAGGATGGTACCGAGCTGGTGGGCGATTGGGATGAAGCGAAAATTACCGGCTGCTGCAATTTTGTCGCGATTCAAGGCGACAGCATGGTGGAAATCGAATTTGGCGGCAGCCTGACGACCACTGTCGAACAAGCGGGTGATTTAGCCAACAAGGCACTTGCGCGCCTGACCAAGCCATTGGATATCAGCGGACAAGCCGGCGAAAAAGAGGCCTTGAAACATTTGCAGGCGCGCTATTCCTCGGAAGATCCCTGCAGCCTGTGGAGCAGTGATGACATCACGAAATTGCTGGGAGCGCCCAAAGGCGATTTCGAACGCAGTGGCGATGATTGCACCATCCGCTACACCGGCAAGGACGGTCAGGTGCATTTGTTCGTGACCACAGTGACCTTGACCAATGGCTATCGTGGTTTCCGCCGTGACAATGCCACTTACGGCAGCTTTGCAAAAAGCATCAACGCGATGGGTGCCGAGCAGGGTGTTGCGCTGAAAGAAAGCAAAGCTCTCGATGGCCCTTGGGAAGCCGCTTCCGACGGTCCGATTCAGTTCAACAGCGTCAAGCGTGATGCGCAGATATCCGTACGCGGTAATCTGAGCAAGGACGAATTACGTGCTCTGCTGGGCCATGCCTATGCAAAAATCGAGGCAGGGGCCAAAAAATGAAAAACCATTGGATGCGCAGCGTTGTGCTGTGCTTGCTGTTATCGGGTTCGTCGGCAATGGTGTTTGCGCAATCCAGTGCCGATGATTTTGTGCCGCAAGAGCCGTCGGTCGAGGCAAATGTTGAGAGGCCTGATGCAAGCAGCGAGACGCCTGCCGACACCTCTTCGCAGATGTCGCAAGAACAATCAACAAGCCAGGAACAAACTACACGCACGGTTTACGATATTGAACTCAAGTCCGATGCGAAAATTGCCAATACCCGTTCTGCACATTTGAAAGGCACTGCGACGCCGTATGGTGATCAGTATCAGGTGCTCGGCACACAATTATTGGAGCCGATTTCAGTTGGTCTTTATACCCGGGAGCCCAATCAGAAAATTTATTTGCGTGTCGTGAAGGACGATTGGAGCAAGCCGGTACAAGAGCTGAGCACCAATGAAAATGGGCGTATCGATTTGCACTTCCGGACCTACGATGGCTTCAAGTTATGGGTTAGCGCCGACGAGCCAACCGACTATCAATTGGTGGTAATGGTGGGCAAAGAAGAGCAATTGGAACCTGCGCCTGCAGTCGTTCCGGCCAGTGAATACGTGGCGCCGGATGGCAGCAAGGGCGTGAGCGTAAGCGGTGGTTTTCCGTGGTTGAAAATTGCGCTCGGACTGTTTTGTCTATTTGGCTTGGTAGTAATTGCAGGTGTTGTTTTTTTTATGCGACGTAAATCGGCTGGAGGTAAATCATGAGCAAGTATTTGAAAACGCTACCGCTTGTTCTTGCCGCTTGTTTTGCG